>OGRO01003048.1_pt1 | contig 12423 bp, 8 predicted proteins | sample 1553451 | NCBI WGS metagenome assembly OGRO01 (sample SAMEA2580021, study PRJEB22360) | human gut metagenome
GATCTAATAAGTTCTGGTCTACTGCATTCGGCTGCGATTCATTTACCGCTTCCAAATAGCTTAATAAGACCTCAGCATAACGCATTATAGGAGTATAAGTGGGAGTAGAACCTAAATTATTAGTTATAGACGGATCACAACCTTTCTTCGGACAATATCCATTAAATAAGGCAAACTTATTATAGCTATCTGCAGTATTAGCCCCCTTAAAGCAATCATAAATTATATCATTATACTTAGTTCCCTCATAACTTCCCAAAGGAGGTAAAAAAATAGAAGCATACAAACGCAAATCCCGATTAACATAAGGATCATTCTCATCATAAACCTCAGAAGTCTTAATATCCTTGCCGTCTGCACAAAAATATTCTTTCACTAATTCGTTATATGGTGAGAACTGATGCCACCCTCCATAAGCAGCTTCAGGATATAAATATTGATAACGTGAATTAGTATATAGATCCTTTATCCCCATAATACAAAATATTATCTCAGGGCTATATTCACCTCCTATTTGAAAAAGTTTCTCATAGCTGTCCTCTCCATTACGACGATCCAATTCATATATTCCCGAATCAATCACACTACGTAAAACAGTAGCAGCATCTACCCATCTCTCTTGCGCTAAGTAAAGACGACTTAAAAGTACCTTAGCTGCCCCCCTAGTAAACCGGCCATATTCCTCTGAGGAATATTGGACAGGCAACAAGTCTATAGCAGTCTTCAAGTCCTTCTCCACTTGCGAATAGACTTCAGCCTGAGGTGTTTGAGAAATAGAATTCGCTTCGTCCACCGACAGAGTTTTCAAAGGCATAGGAACATCCTTATAATAAAATGCCAAATTTAAAAAGAAATAAGCTCGTAAACACTTCACTTCGGCAGACCACTGTTCTTTTTTAGATTCTTCCATCGGACAATCCGTAATATTCTCTAGAAAAGTGTTGTACTTAGCTATTTGCGTATATGCATTTCCCCAATACCAACGTAAATTGCCATTAGTAGCCACCGTATTGGAACTAGCCATTAAAGTAGAAAAATTTTCCTTTTCTGTTCCATTTCCACCTGCAAAATCCAAATAAAGCAACCCTTGTGGCGTAGCAAAATCATCATGCGACCAACCAGTCTGGAAACGATAACATCCTGTCAAAGCCAACATGGCATCCCCTTCACCAGTCCAAAAACTACCATCAGAAATTGCTGAAGGTGGCTCCTTATCTAATAAATCCGAGCAACCAGTTGTTACTAGTGATATAGCCAAAGCACATAAACAAGCCTTTGTCATTCCTAATGTATTATATATATTTTTCATAATGATTCTTGATTGAATGATTTACTTAGAACTTGAAATTAAATCCGAATGAATAAATACTATTGACCGGATAATAAGAGGGAGAATCCCCTGTTCCTATCTCATTTTCCGGATCCCAACCTTTATAGAAACTATTGAAAGAAAACAGATTTTGTCCGCTTACATAAACACGCACATTTTCCAAACCTATTTTTTTAGTCCATGCTTTGGGGAATGTATATCCTATTTGTATATTCTTTACTCGTAAGAAACTAGCATTACGGACCCAATAATCAGAAGTTTGAAGATTAGTGTCATTCATATTCAAAGTTTCCAATCGAGGGTATTCAGCCCATTTATCAGGATTTTCTTCCTTCCAACAAGATTCAGCCTGCCATCTCTGTATCTGTCCACCGTTGTAGAATGCATAAGCCATATAAGATCCTATCAAACGCTTATGACCTCCTAACCCTTGTAACAAAGCTGAAAAATCAAAACCTTTATAAGAAGTGGAAAGATTCAAACCATAATAAAACTTCGGGGTAGTACTTCCCAATACGGTACGATCATATTGCGCATCCACCTTACCATCGGGAACCCCGTCAGGACCACTAATATCTTTGTATTTCACATAACCAGGTTTCAATCCTGACTTACTTACCAATTGCTCAGGAGCCGCATCTATTTCCGCTTGGTCTACAAACAGTCCATCAGTTTCATATCCATATATAATACCTATCGGTTGCCCTACAATTCTGTTATTATTAATTTCTTCGGTAGCTCCGTTCGCCAATTTCTCAACTGCATTTTTTACCCATGTAAAATTAGGAGAAATACTAAACCGGAAATCACGTCCTATTTGTCCGTTATAAGTCAGATTTATTTCAATTCCTTCGTTCGAAACAGCTCCAACATTAGATTGTCCGACTTCACGTCCCATAATACTAGACACCTCAACTGGTGCTAAAATGTCCGAAGTATATTTATAAAAATAATCCAATGTTCCACTAAAACGTCCATTCAATAAACTAAAATCTAAACCAATATCCGTTATAGCCGTCTTTTCCCAAGTAATTTCCGGATTATTATAGGTTTTCATGTAAGCCCCAGACTGAAGAGTTACCGGATTTCCAAAAGGATAATCATGTCCAAGTTCATAAATCTGTTGGTAAGGATAAACACCTATATTTTGATTACCAAGTACACCATAGGAAGCACGCAATTTCAAATTATCAACTACAGCTGAAACTGCCGCATTCTTCCAAAAGTCCTCCTCAGAGATTCTCCACCCTGCAGAAACTGACGGGAAAAGTCCCCAACGATGACCGTCCGCAAAACGTGACGATCCATCATAGCGCAAATTAACCTCTAATAAATAACGATCTTTCCATGCATAATTTATACGCCCGAAAAAAGAAAGCAACGCATATTCTTCCAATGAACTATCATTAGTAGCTGTTGATTTATCTCCAGAACCTAATTCATACAAATAATTATTAGGAAACGTATTTCTATAACCTTCCAAACCTTTATTATTAGATTGCTCCACAGAAGTACCCGCCAATAACTTAAAGGTATGATTTTTAATTTGTTTTTCATAAGTAGCTAATGCTTCAAAAGTAGTATACGTATTATTTGCAGTCCATACATTTAAAGTAGCGGGCCCCACTGTCTTACTATCATCAAAATAAGTATCAGCCCGGTAGGCTTTATCATATTTAGTCCAGTAATTCATCCCTACTTTGCCTATAAAAGAAAGTCCGTCTACAGGAGTATTCCATGTCAATTGTCCGGAAGCACTTATATTTCTACTCACATTCTGCACAAAAGATTCACTCGCCAACCACGCTTCCGGACTATAATTATCCTGATATCCAAAACTTCCATCCGACTTTTGCCCGGCATAAATAGGTCCCTGACGAACAGCATATCCTATCATTCCATCAATACTTTGTGGTTCGCCATTAGGAGCATTATATTTATTATTATAAGCATTAATATTCAAATTAAGCATCAGCCCTTTGGCGATTTCACTTTTCATAGTAAACAGTGCAGTCATTCTTTCATTAGACGTTTTTGCCGTCATTCCTTCCTGATTTCTATAACCTACTGATAAATTATAACTCGTCGTAGCATTTCCTCCTTGTATGCTAAGATTATGTTGGTGTTGAAAACCAGAACCGGATTCCAACAGCCATTTTAAGTGATTTACATTTGGATAATTATCCGGATCAGATCCATCTCTATACTTTTGAATCTGTTCAGGTAAATAAGCTTCCTGCTTACCCATATTCCGCATAACCATATTATAATATTCCGCATATTCCCATGATGGTAAAAAATCAGGCAATTCCGTAGGCTGTTGCCAACCAAAAGAATTACTATATGTAATAGTCGTTTTACCTTGTGCACCCTTCTTTGTTTCAATCAAGATAACCCCATTAGCAGCACGATTACCATAAATAGAAGCAGAAGCTGCATCTTTCAAAAAAGAAATGCTCTGAATATCATTAGGATCTACATCATCAATGTTACCTGATAAACCATCAATCAAGACCAATGGATCTGTTCCAGCTTTTGAAAATGTACCAGTTCCACGAATTTTAACAGTTGCTCCTTGTCCGGGACGACCTGAAGTTTGTAATACACTTAAACCTGGAGCCAACCCTGCCAGTGCTTGAGCAGTACTCATAACAGGTTTACTAGCCAAGTCTTCAGCTGAAACAGCAGCTACGGCTCCCGTTAAATTCACCTTTTTCTGTGTTCCATATCCAATCACAATTACTTCTTCCAACTTTTTTGTATCTTCTTCCATTATAATACGAAGTAACTTGTCACTTTCAACCTTTACTTCTTGCGAAATATAACCTACATAACTTATCTGGAGCATGTTTCCCATTTCAGCAGACAGAGAAAATTTGCCATCCAAATCAGTAACAGTTCCATTGGAAGTACCTTTAACCAAGATACTGACCCCAATTAACGGCTCACCGGAAAAATCAGTAACCAAACCATTGACATTACTCTGTGTCTGTGCCCAAGTAGTATAGCTCAGGCAACACATCAACAAGACCGCCAAGAATCTTATTGACTGCATACATTCTAATCTGTTTTTCATTATTCTATTGATTATTGGGTTAATTTTCAAGACATAACAAGGGCTTACCGACCTAAAAAAGCCGATAAATAAACCTACTTTATGCTATATTCACTTCTTTATCTTAAATACGGGAGCAATCTTATTCAACTGTACATCAGGCATATCAATAACAACTCCTTGCGCTGTACGAGTAAAAAATACCTTTCCATAACCTAACAACTCAATTTTAGTAATTTTATCAGGGTACAACTCACTTCCCGTTGCCAGCGATTGAATGACAACTTGCTTTTCTTCCGGCCATGCAAGGACTGTAGCATAGAGATATTTCTTGGTTTGAGTAAAACGGATTTCAGATGCAGTAGCTTTAGTGTAAGCACCTTCATTGAAACCTTGAGCATTAATCTTGATATCAGCATTGGCTATCGGACCTTCTCCGAAGACTTTCCACGGACGTGTATCATAAATAGCCTCTTTATTCATACTCATCCAGTCACCAAATTCATTTAAAATGGCTTCTTCCTTTTCATCAAAAGTTCCGTCAGCCCGAAGAGGAACACTAAGCAACAAATTCCCGTTCTTACTGATCACATCCACTAATAGTTTCACTACATCGGAAGCACTCTTATACCAACCGTTCTCCGCCAATCTGGTATCATAATGCCAACCGCCTAAACAAGAACAAGTCTGCCATGGCTCTTCATAAATACTATTGGGAGATCCCCTTTCCACATCCCATACCAAAGCTTTACGTTGCTCATCGGTAAGAATTTTACCAAACATAACAGCACTGAAATCCCCCTTACGAGCAACCATGTTGTGATTATAAAAATGTGCGGCAATCTTCAAACCCGCATCACTGATAGGATAAAACGGTACACCAGTCACATCAAAATAAATCAAATCAGGATTATAACGGTTTATTGCATCAATTGTACGATCATAAAAGTTTGTCACATATTCTTGAGTAGGAATACAAACACCATTTCCCCATGCCCATTGACGGTGAATCATACCGTCAGCCCAACTTCCAGCGCTTAACGGGTGATTCTGTGCATAAAGTTTTTGAGGATCGTAGCCTTCCCACCACTTACCCTTACCATCTTCTTTAGTCAAACATCCATCATAGGGTACACCTGCCTTCTCGCCATGACGGTCGTATCGTTGAGCCGGTTCATACCAGCTCCACGCATGATCCGCATGAAAACTGATACCAAATGGAAGACCGTTTTTCTTTGCAGCTTCAGCCCAGCCCGCCAATATATCCTTCTTAGGACCTATATTCACGGAATTCCATTCCTGATATTGGCTATCCCATAAATCATAATTATCATGGTGATTACCTAAAGCGAAGAAATACTGGGCACCAATCTTCTTATAAAAGGAAACCAATTTGTCCGGATCCCATTTCTCGGCTTTAAACAAAGGCAATATATCCTTGAAGCCCACTTCAGAGGGATGGCCATAATGTTCCACATGGTGCTTATACTCGCGCGAACCTTCCAAATAGAGAGAACGCGCCATCCAGTCGCCGGACCCTTCCACACATTGCGGTCCCCAATGTGCCCAAATACCAAATTTGGCATTTCTAAACCATTCAGGAACTTTATAGTTCTGCAATGATTCCCAAGTAGGTTCGAACTCTCCTTCCTGCATTTTTTCATTTTTCTCTGAAACAGGTACCTGGTAAGTCTGAGCCTCCAAAACTCCCGCCCAAAGCAACAAAGCCGAAGCCAAAAGAAAATGTTTTGCTTTCATAGTATAATTGCTTTATATGTTTTTCAATTATCAATAGTGCAAATATACAGAGTTGAAACCAATTTATATTATCCAAATGCGCCATTATGTAGGATAATATCGACTTTTACCTGAAATAATTCAAAAACAAATACCAAAACAGGTGATTTGATATGAAAATATCGATTTCCCATTGGATTATATATATACTTTTGCTTACTTTGTACGAAACTGAATCTTTCATTCTAATACCTTAAGGAATATGACACAATCAATCGACCAATTACATTTACTTATATTAAATGTAGGACTAGCCATTCACAATGCAGACTGGAACTGGAAAAACGTAAGCAGCCCTTTTACCAGGCTCTATTATATAATGGAAGGAACTGCCCAAATAATATTTCCCGATGGAATGCAGGAACTAAAACCACATCATCTATATCTGGTGCCATCATTCACTACCCATAGTTATCAGTGCAATTCTCATTTCACTCATTATTATCTCCATATATATGAAGACCATCAATCAGAATCCGGCATTCTGGAAGATTGGAATTTCCCGATAGAAATACCTGCGGGCAACCTGGAATTACCACTTATTAAAAGGTTATGTGAAATAAATCCTACCATGCAGCTTCCTCAATCCGACCCGACAAGCTATGACAACAACCCCACATTAATCAGAAACATCATTAAAAATAAACAGCGTACCTTCTGTGACAAAGTCGAATCCAGAGGTATAGTATATCAACTTATTGCCTGCTTTTTAAAAGACGCCAAACCTAAAGTGGAAGTCAACGATAACCGTATCCAAAAAGTCTTGTCCCACATCCGAAAAAATATCTATAAAACAGTAGATATAGACTCATTGGCAGCAATCTCATGCCTCTCAAAAGATCATTTTATCCGTCTTTTCAAAAAAGAAGTCGGTAACACACCGCTGCAATATATTAATCAGAAAAAAATAGAGAAAGCCCAATTAATTCTGATTACAGAGGATATTCCTGTAAAAAACATAGCTTATCTCCTTGCTTATGAAGACCATTCTTATTTCAACCGCTTATTCAAAAAAATCACAGGCGTTACTCCTCAGCAATATAGAGAACTATATAAAAAGTAACCGTCTTATTATTTTTACGCAAAGGTTTACGTACTTTTTTCAACCTCTTCCACCACATACCTAAAGGTTATTCCTCTATTTTTGATGCCGGAAATAAATCTAAAAATAAATAGAACTATGAATTACAATGAAATCGGGAAAACCGGTATGCGGGTTTCCAATCTTAGTTTCGGCGCATCTTCATTAGGAGGAGTTTTTCATGATATCCGCGAAGCAGAGGGTATCAAAGCTGTTTACACAGCAGTAGAGAATGGAATGAATTTTATTGATGTATCTCCCTACTACGGGCACTACAAGGCCGAAACCGTATTAGGCAAAGCATTGAAAGAAATCCCACGTGACAAATATTACCTCTCTACCAAAGTGGGACGCTATGGAAAAGATGGAATCAACACATGGGATTATTCCGGAAAACGTGCAACGGAAAGCGTTTATGAAAGCTTGGAAAGACTCCACATTGAATATATCGATCTGATTAATGTACACGATGTAGAGTTTTCAGACATGAATCAGGTAGTCAACGAAACATTACCTGCACTGGTAGAACTTAAAAAGAAAGGTATTGTGGGACATGTAGGTATCACAGATTTGCAATTAGAAAACTTAAAATGGGTCATTGATCACTCGGAACCAGGAACAGTAGAAAGCGTACTTAACTTCTGTCATTATTGTCTGAATGACGAGAAACTGACTGATTATCTGGATTATTTTGAATCAAAGAATATCGGCATCATCAATGCCTCCCCCCTTTCAATGGGCTTGCTCTCCCAACGTGGGGTTCCTGCATGGCATCCGGCCCCCCAATCACTGGTAGAAGCCTGTCGGAAAGCTGTTCAACATTGCCTGTCCAAAAATTATCCTATAGAGAAACTGGCTATTCAATATTCTGTCAGCAATCCACGTATCGCCACCACTTTGTTCAGTTCGGCCAATCCAGATAATGTATTGAAAAATATAACATACGCTGAAGAACCCATCGATTGGAACCTTGTAAAGGAAGTACAAGAAATTATCGGAAAACAAATGCGTGTCAGTTGGGCTAATTCATAATACAAAGGAGAATAATGATGGATTTTAACATAATAGATGCACATTCCCATCTTTGGTTACGGCAAAATACGGAAGTCAACGGATTGCCTATCCGTACTTTAACCAACGGACGTTCGTTATTTATGGGAGAAGAACGTCAGATGGTTCCGCCCTTTATGATTGACGGGCGGAATAGTGCCGAGGTTTTTCTCTCGAACATGGACTATGCACAAGTATCGGCTGCCGTAGTCACTCAGGAATTTATTGATGGCATCCAAAATGAATACCTCGCAAAAGTGGCCCATAAATACCCGGACCGTTTCTTTGTATGCGGTATGTGCGAATTTCGTAAACCCGGTTATCTGCAACAGGCCAAGGAATTAATAAGTTCTGGTTTCAAAGCAATAAAAATCCCAGCACACCGCCTTTTTCTAAAAGAAGGAAGAGTCATGCTGAACTGTGACGAAATGATGGAAATGTTCCATTACATGGAAGATAAAAACATTATCCTTTCCATTGATCTGGCTGATGGAAACACGCAAGTGCAGGAGATGAAAGAAATTATCCAGGAATGTCCGCAACTAAAAATCGCTATCGGACATTTCGGTATGGTTACAACTCCTCATTGGCAGGAACAAATAAAACTGGCCCGGCATACCCATGTCATGATAGAGTCAGGAGGCATTACCTGGTTGTTCAACAGTGAATTCTACCCGTTTGCAGGAGCGGTGAAGGCTATCAAAGAAGCAGCAGATTTGGTCGGTATGGACAAACTGATGTGGGGATCGGATTACCCGCGGACCATTACGGCCATTACTTACAAGATGTCTTACGATTTCATCCTTAAAACGACTGAAATGACACAAGAAGAGAAAGCACTTTTTTTAGGTAAAAACGCCGAAAGATTTTATGGTTTCAAAAATCTCATATCTCTTCCTTACATTAAAAACATGTCAGAATAATCAACTGACACTTATTAATCCATACCATGAAAAATAAGACCTATTATGTACCATTGATGCTCATATTCTGCCTGTTTTTCCTATGGGCTATCAGCAGCAATCTACTACCTACTATGATAAGACAGCTGATGAAAACCTGTGAGTTAAACGCTTTCGAAGCATCATTCACAGAAACAGCCTACTGGCTTGCCTATTTCATCTGTCCCATTCCCATCGCTATGTTCATGAAAAAATACAGCTACAAATCGGGAATTATTTTCGGGTTATTACTGGCAGCATGTGGTGGGTTACTGTTCTTCCCCGCTGCTATGCTGAAAGAATATTGGGCATATCTATGTATATTCTTCATCATTGCCACTGGAATGTGTTTTTTAGAAACAGCAGCCAATCCTTATGTAACCGCTTTGGGAGATCCAGAAAGTGCGCCCCGTCGATTGAATCTAGCACAATCATTCAATGGGCTGGGAGCTTTTATAGCCGCCATGTTTCTCAGCAAACTGATTCTGAGTGGCAACCACTATACCCGCGACACCCTGCCCACTTCTTTTCCCGGTGGCTGGGAAGGTTACATTCAAACAGAAACAGACGCCATGAAACTTCCTTATCTGCTGCTAGCTATGTTACTCATTGTTATTGCCATCATCTTTATCTTCTCCAAATTACCTAAAATCAAAGAAGGAAATACGATGGAAGGAGTAGAATATAAAGGAGAAAAATTAATTGATTTCGGAGTCTTAAAACGTTCTCACCTTCGTTGGGGAGTCATTGCACAATTCTTCTACAATGGTGGTCAGACAGCCATTAACAGTTTATTTCTAGTCTACTGTTGTACCTATGCAGAACTACCTGAAAATACAGCCACCACCTTTTTCGGTCTTTATATGCTGGCTTTTTTGGCAGGAAGATGGACAGGCACACTACTCATGGTAAAATTCCGTCCACAAGACATGCTCTTGGTATATGCGCTGATTAATGTCTTGCTATGTATTGTTGTGGTTTGTTTTGGTGGTTGGACAGGTCTTTATGCCATGCTGGGCATTTCTTTTTTCATGTCTATCATGTATCCCACTCAGTTCTCGCTTGCTTTGACTGATTTAGGCAGCAACACAAAAAGCGGCTCGGCATTTCTAGTTATGGCCATCGTTGGAAATGCTTGCTTGCCCCAACTCACTGCTTATGTGATGCATCTGAACGAACACATTTATTATATAGCTTATGTTATTCCTATGATTTGTTTCCTGTTTTGTGCCTACTATGGTTGGAAAGGATACAAAGTAATTGATTAAAAACTTATAAAAATAAACAGAAGATGAAAGCAATTCAAATTACTGCTCCTTCCGAGATGAAGGTAGTAGACATTGAGAACCCCGCTCTTAAACCGGGAGAAGTTCTTGTAAAAATTAAATATGTAGGCTTTTGCGGCTCGGACCTGAATACATTTTTAGGACGTAATCCAATGGTAAAACTACCTGTCATTCCGGGACACGAAGTAGGAGCTATTATTGAAGCCATAGGCAAGGATGTACCAGAATCATTAAAACCGGGTATGAGCGTCACAGTCAATCCTTATACCAATTGCGGAAAATGTGCTTCATGCCGTAACGGCAGAGTAAATGCCTGCGAACATAACGAAACCCTGGGAGTACAGCGTAATGGTGCCATGTGTGAATATATCGCATTGCCTTGGAGTAAAATAATCCCGGCCCATCGAATTCCTCCTCGTGACTGTGCACTGATCGAACCGATGAGCGTAGGCTTTCATGCGGTTTCCAGGGCACAAGTTACAGATATTGATATAGTGATGGTCATTGGTTGCGGAATGATCGGTATGGGTGCTATTGTACGTTCAACTCTTCGTGGAGCTACCGTTATTGCCGTAGATTTGAACGATGAAAAATTGGAACTAGCCAAACGGGTAGGCGCTCACCACACCATCAACTCCATGACAGAGAATGTACACGAACGCTTCACAAAGATTACAGAAGGATTTGGTCCTGATGTGGTCATCGAAGCTGTCGGCAGCCCTGCAACCTATGTCATGGCAGTCAATGAAGTTGGATTTACCGGAAGGGTCGTATGCATAGGTTATGCAAAATCAGAGGTGTCTTTTCAGACTAAATATTTTGTACAGAAAGAGCTTGATATCCGAGGTTCTCGTAATGCACTACCCGCAGATTTCAGGGCAGTTATCCGCTATATGGAGCAAGGTACTTGTCCAAAGGATGAATTAATCAGCAAAGTAGCCAAACCCGAAACCGCACTACAAGCTATGGAAGAGTGGGCGAAAGCCCCCGGAAAAGTATTCCGTATATTAGTTGAATTTGACTAATAACCAGCACCCAGATACAAAGAATGTGCTCAAAGTGAATTAAATAATCATATTCTACTTTCAGCACATTCTTTCGTTGGTTAAACCCTACTTGATTGGATAATATCAATTAATATCGGACGAAGTCCGCTAACGAAACATTCCACAGCTATTACCATCAAAATAAGTCCCATCAAACGCATCATTACATTATTTCCAGTTTCGCCAAGAATAGAAACCAACCGAGTAGACGCCCGCAATATAAGATAAGTGATAAAATAAATCAAACCAATCATCCCAATCAATACCCCCTTCATAGTCCAAGTATTGGCATCATCCATTAACATTATTCCGTTAGCTATAGCACCGGGACCGCAAAGCATAGGAATAGATAATGGGGTAATTGAAATATCATTGGCATACGTTTTAATTTCTTCGTCTTTCAACTTAGTATTAGTAAAACGTGCCTGTAACATATCATATCCAATCTTCAAAATAATAAAACCGGCAGCAATACGAAAGCCATTGGTCGATATTCCAAAAAATTTGAATAAAAATTGCCCGGAGAAAGTAAAAGCCAGAAGTGTAATAAAGGAAATGATAGTAGCGCGTTTCACAATATGACGCCGTTCTTCATCATCCATTCCTTTAGTCATAGTCAAAAATACAGGCATGGTTCCCAACGGGTTGGTTAATGTGAAAAAAGAGGTAAAGCATAGTAATGCAAATGGTAATAATGTATCCATTGACGTATTATTTTTAGGTTATGGGCAAAAGTAATCCATAATTGGGAGATGAGCAATAGTAGAGGTCATATTTCACACGTGGATGCAAAAAAAGCCTCCGGAACTTCTTCAAGTCCGGAGGCTTCAATCAAAA
>OGRO01003056.1_pt1 | contig 12406 bp, 8 predicted proteins | sample 1553451 | NCBI WGS metagenome assembly OGRO01 (sample SAMEA2580021, study PRJEB22360) | human gut metagenome
GCCACTGCCGTTATGTTTCTTTTAACAATTCATCCCTCCACTTTAGAAGCGGGGGACTTCTTGTCTACTGGTGTTAAAAACAGATACCAGAACGTTCCGGCGCAGATTACGGCTTCGAAAAAGATGAACATCCATGCTCCTGCCGGCGCTTTTTCTGTCATCCAGGATATAAACTGGCTCCGATAAAGTCCCCAGATATTTTCTGCCATGTGCGCAAGAACCGGGGCAAGGAGTGTTCCGCACCGCTCATAAATAAGGATCAGAAGCACACTTACCACGGCTGCATAGACAAACTGCGTCACATTGCCGTGATATGCACCGAACAGCAGACATGATGCTGCGATGCCCCAGCCGGTTCCCCAGAAATCTTTTGCCCTGCGGTAAATCATGCCGCGGAAAACAATTTCCTCTGCGGCCGCGCTCAGCACACCGACGGACAGGATCAGAAGCAGCGGGTTCTGTCCTTCATAAATCTTTGATGCCATGTCCTGATAGCCGGAAAAGATTCTGGTAAAGCCGGTCACGTTCATGACAGTGTTCAGGAGATGGCCGAAGGTCATAACCAGCAGAATACAGGCGGCTGCCTCTGCCGCACTCCACCGTTTTTCCGGTTTCGGGAACATGCCTTCATCTTTTTTGTACTGTTTCCAGAGAACCGGGATCGCCGCCAGACTGCCGATTGCTGATGCAAGAACGGATGTCGCGTGCATACGCTCTTCCAGATAACCGCCGGTCGTAAACGTCATCAGGATCAGCGCCAGAAGTACGGTTGCTCCGATCAGAAACAGTTCGTACGTCAGAAGCGGTTTTAAAAGACGCCATAGCTTCCGCTGGATAGGAATTACGATTTCCTCCGTTTTTGGCTCTGTTTTCGCTGTCCTTTTTTCTTTTATATTCTCTGCTTTTTTCTCTTTCGGCGCAAAGATTCCTGTTCCACTTTCTCCTCTTGTCAGCCACGGGATACGCTCCGGCTTCATTTTTTTGATGCGGTCGCGTCTTTTCTTCTCTTCTTTCGGATCCTCCGCCAGCAGTTTCAGTTCTTCCGGTGTATCACATACCTTTGCGGCACCTGCTGCCTCGAGTTCTTCTCTTCCGCCGTACCCATACGATACGCCGACACAGAGCAGTCCGTTTTCTCTTGCCCCGATTACGTCATAGCTTCTGTCACCAACCATCACCACGTCGGAACGGCTGTCTTCTGCTCCGAGTCGGCGCAGCGTCTCTGCGATGACTTCTCCTTTGTCGGTTCTGGTTTCGTTCATTTCTGAACCGGTTACTACGGTAAAATACTTTCTGATTTCGAAATGCTCCAGGATCTGCTCCACGTATTTTTCCGGTTTGGACGATGCTACCGCCAGAATTTTTCCCTGCTCTTTCAGATACGCCAGAACCTCCGGGATTCCCCCGTATACTTCATTTTCAAAAATGCCCTCTGCCTCGTACCGCTCCCGGTATTTTGTGATGGCCTGCTGTGCTTCTTCGCAGCCAAGGCCTGCAAAATTCATAAAAGATTCCAGAAGCGGCGGCCCCACGTAACAGTTCAGTTTTTCCAGATCCGGCTCTTCGATGCCAAAGGATGCCAGCGCATACTGTACACATCTTGTAATTCCAGGACCGGAATCAGTCAGGGTTCCGTCCAGATCAAATAATATCATATCTGACATACTCTTATTTCCTCTTTTACTTTTTTATCGTATGACATGTCTTTTATTCTAGCATATCGAAATTAGAAATACAAACAAAACCGGATCAGGCTATTTTCTGCAGAGTGCACGCAGATAGCGGGTGGTCTGATTCTGAATTTCGGCAATGGCACGAATCAGGTTCCAGAGGCGCCTCAGGGACTGCCAGAGGCGGGTTCCTTTTGGTTTCTGGCTGGTTCTTTGGCTGACAAGTGTGGAAGTTTTTGGTTTCACGTTGACTTCCCACGGTTTCATGGTTCGAACAATGCCGTCTGCACCACGCACTTTTACAGTGATGCGGTTGTAGCCTTCGGAAAGGCTCTCGGCTTTCAGACAGATTTTGTTTTCTTTCCATTCATATTCGGCTTCGGAGCCATTTACCATGCAGGAAAGAATTTCAGCCGTGTCGGCGGCTCCCTCGAGCAGAATTTCCGGGGTATAACCGGGATCTATTTCGACGCTGGTGTCGGCCGGGCGGATAATCAGGGGGATCGGCGCTTCGAAATCTTCGTCTGCTATCTGTGATAATATGAAATCGGCGATGATCTGCGGCGGTATTTGAGATGGCTCCTCCCCGGCACTCTCAGATAGAGTTTCGGCAGGCGGAGGACTGCTTTCTTCTGTTTGTAGCGGAATATCATCTGGATCTTGGGTCACCTCCTCGGGCGTGGCTGCAGCAACGGGCAGCTGTTCGTCTGTTTTGAGTTCTTCTTTCTCCGGAGACGATTGCCCGGGCCCCGTTTGTTCCTGCTTTTCTGTGTTTGACTTTCCGGCATCTGGCATTACGGTAGGCTCCTCTTTTTCTGGTGCTTTTGTTTCCGAGGTTTGATTTTCTGACTCTTTTTCGGTTGACGGAGATTCCTGCTTCGTTTCTTCCATATCAGGCTTTTCCGGTTCCGGATCTTCTGGCATCAAATTTTCCGTTCCGGATTTTTCTGAACCTGTATCTTCATAATCTGGTTTTTCTGTGTCCATTTCTCCAAAATCCGTTCTCTCCGAATCTGACTCTTCTGTCTCTGATTCTTTTGTATCTGTTTCTTCACATCCTTCCTCTGATTCCGATTCCCCGGAACCCATATCTCCTGCCTCCGGCAATTCTTCTGGCTTCCCCGATTCTGAATCCTCCGAAATTTCTTCCTCCTCTTCTTCCCACCTTTCCGCTGGTTCTTTCTCCGGATCCGGAATTACCGTCGGGGGAAGCATTTTTTCTTCTTCTGTCTCTTTCTTTCCGGTCTCTGCCGGATCTGTTTTCTCTTCCGGCGGCTCTGGTTCCTGCTCTGGTTTCTCTTCTATAGGCGGTTCTTCTTCTGACTTTTCGTCCGGCAGCAGTTCCTCCGGTCCGGCTTTCCCGTCTGCATCTGTCACATCACTGTTCTCGATGATTTCAGCTTCTAATTCCACGCTTTCCACCGCACTTGCGGCCTCGCCTGTCGTCTGCTGTGTCTCCGCATGGACTTCGATTCCCTGGACGGCCAGGAATCCTGTCATCATTGCGCATATGGTCTTTTTTCTCATCCTGCTTCCTCCCATCTTTTTCTGATCTGCTGATAAAAAATGTCCTCCTCCATTCCCGGAATTTCTGCTGCCTCGTTGAGGTACTGTTCTGTTTTTTCCTGCATGTCGAACTGAAGTGCCAGCTCTGCGGCCCTGAGCAGATTTTTCCGCCGGTTTCCATCCTGTCTGCTGCACAGAAGCCGTTCGTAATAGAGAAAGCTCTCCTGGCACCAGTCCTGTTCTCTTTCCCCATCCCCAGATTTTCCGCCAAGATAGCACGCATCCGCCAATCTCTGCCAGATAACCGCCTCCCACTGCCCCTCCATATTCTCGCCTGCGGCCTTTTCCAGCACTTCGATTCCTTTCCGCATGGCGTCTGTGTCATTTTCACGCGCCAGTTCTTCGGAAAAACTGAAATACATTCCTGCAACAGCAAGATATCTGCGGCAGCGTTTTTCCTTTTCCGGCTCCTGCTGCGTGTCATCATAAAATTCAGCCAGCAATGGCTCCATCTGCATTTTTTCCCTTGCCGCATCATCCGCCAGACAGTATTCCACAAGTTCCTGCTCCACACGCCCCGCCTGACTGAGATGGTCTGCCTTTAAGAACGCTTCCCGCGCTTTCTGGTAGTTCGGCAGACTGCCTTCTTCCACCGGATTTCCGCAGAACCAGAGATCTCCCTGCTCCTCCCATTCGTCTGCCGCCGGAAACTGCCCCCATGGCATCCTGCTGGCAACCGCAGCCGCTCCTCCTGTCAGAAAAGCAAAAACTGCAAAGATCCGCAGAGTCTTCCTGCCTTTTTGCTTTCTTTCCAGCCGCCGCAGTGCCTTTTTGACTTCTCCGGCAGACGCATACCGCTCCTCCGGCTTTTTCTGCATACACTTTTCCATCACCCGCCAGAGTCCTCTTTTCTGCCGCTTTTTCGCATGCTTCGCCATTGCCGCAAGCAGTGCGCCTAGTGCATAAAGATCGGAACGGGCGTCACACTTCCCGTCATACTGCTCCGGCGCTGCATAACCGCGGGTTCCATAACGGACTTCCACACCCGTTTCTTCTGTTCCGGCTGCACCGAAATCCACAAGGTATATTTCACCACGCTCTGTTATCATCACGTTGTCCGGCTTCAGATCCCGGTAGAAAACCGGCGGGTTCTGTGCATGGAGATAACAGAGAATCCCGCTCAGGGCAATTCCCGTTTTCAGAATTTCCCGGCTGGAAAACCGTTCTCCCTTACGCATACGCTGTCCGATAGATTTTCCGTTTACAGCTTCCATCACCAGAAAGCTTTTTGTTCCACTTTCCAGAAGTTCCACCGCACAGGGAATCCCGGGATATGAAAACTTCTGTAAAAGAAACGCTTCCCGGCGCAGTTTTTCCCTGTCACATATACTTACCTTGACTGCATACCGCTTTCCGGATCCAGTTTTCTCTGCAAGATAAACGACAGACGTTGCCCCTCTTCCGAGCACTGACAGCAGGCGATACTTCCCTCCCGGAAGTTCTACTTTTCCAATGATCCCGCCTCCTCTTTTTACGTCAAAGTGTTTGTCAGTCCGATATTCTGTTTTTGTACATGGATATAAATTGAGCCGAATGGCTCTTCGATAGAGTAATATAGAATCGATTTTTCAGGACGAATGTCCAAGCGGATGAAAAATCGTGATGTAAGTATAACACAACAGCCGCCGTTTCCGCAAGAACTACAGAAGCCGACGGCTGCCAAAAAAATCGCCTGTTTTTTATCTATTTTTTCCCTCTTGACGAATCTTACATCCGTTCCGGTGCCGAGAATCCCAGCAGGTCGATGCAGGTCTCAAGTACCTCGCGGACAAGATCCAGCAGTGCCAGGTAAGATGCTTTTCTTGCCTCATCCTGCTCACTTAAGATCTTGGTCTCGTGGTAGAAGTGATTGAACTCGTTTGCAAGCTCGTAGATATAAGCACAGATCTTATGCGGTGCTTTCTCCTCGAATGCGTTCTCCACAACGCCGTTGAAACGGGATACGGAAAGCATCAGAGCTTTCTCGCTGTCGCTCTTCGGTGCCAGAAGTGCGCCTTTCTTCAGTTCATTTCCCTCTTCTTTATATTTTCCGAGGATGGATTTTGTACGAACGATCGTGTACAGGATGTACGGACCGGTGTTTCCCTCGAAGGAAGTAAATCTCTCAACATCGAATACATAATCTTTCGATGCCTGGTTGGACAGGTCACCGTATTTAATAGCAGACAGTCCGACAATCTGTGCCGTTCCTCTTGCATCCGTATCTTTTACGCTGCGGTTCTCCACGATCTTCTGATACATCTCATCGTTGATCTCGCCGATCAGACGCTCCAGACGCATAACGCCGCCCTCACGGGTCTTGAACGGTTTTCCGTCTTTTCCGTTCATGGTACCAAAGCCGATAAAGGAAAGAACGGTATCATCATTCACCAGTTTTGCTTTTCTTGCACAGCGGAAACACTGTACGAAGTGAAGCTCCTGACGTTTGTCTGCCAGATAGCAGATCTCGTCCGGCTTGTACAGTTTCATACGCTGGATGATGGTTGCCAGGTCTGTCGTATCATACAGAGCTGCTCCATCGGATTTTAAGATCATGCACGGCGGGATCTCTTTTGTGTCTGTCTCTTCTTTGACATCAACAACGAGTGCGCCCTGGTCATAATGTGCATAACCATTGTCTTTCAGGTAATCTACCATGTCCGGAATGTACTCCTGTGCATCGGACTCACCCATCCACAGATCGAAATGAACGTCGAGGTTTCCATAGTTCTTTTTCAGATCGGCAACAGAAACGTTCATAATGTGTTTCCAGATCGCACGATATCCTCTTCTGCCCTGCTGCAGCTCTCTCGTTGCCTCGAGTGCACGTTTCTTATAGTCCTCGTCCTCTTTCGATTTGCCGCTTGCGCAAGGATAAATCTCCTCGAGCTCGCTGATCGTAAACGGTGCTTCCTCCGGGTACTCTCCCGTAAAGGACTCATCAAAATAAACAAGCTCCGGATGGCGCTCCTGCAGCTCGGTGATGATCAGTCCCATCTGCAGACCCCAGTCTCCAAGATGAACGTCACCGATCATGTTGTGGCCCATGAAGCGTCCCATACGCTTGATGCTCTCGCCGATGATCGCGGAACGGAGATGGCCAACGTGAAGCGGTTTTGCCACGTTTGCTCCACCGTAATCTACGATAATGGTTTTCGGATTTTTTGCTTTCTCTACAGAAAGATCTTCATCGTTCTGCATTTTGGAAAGATAATCTGCCAGAAATTCCGGGTTGATTTTCAGGTTGATGAATCCCGGTTTTACGGCTTCAATTTCACCGATCACGCTGTGATCGGTCACTTTTTCTACAACTGCTTCAGCCAGCTGGATCGGTGCTTTGTGGTATGCTTTTGCAGCTGCCATTGCGCCGTTGCACTGGTATTCGCACAGATCCGGGCGGTTGGAAACGGAAACCCTTGCATAGGACGGGTCCATCTCCGCAGCGGTAAAGGCTTTTACCAGCTCTTCCTGGATAAGATCGATCAGTTTTTTCATAATGTTTCCCTCATTTTCTTCTTTACTGCAGAATCATCTGTTCTGCGTTTTGTTTCCGCGCGCTGCGCCGGGCTTCTTCCTCTTCTTTGATGCCGCTTTTCTGATAACAGTACTGGATGATATCTCTTCTTCGGATGATGCCGATGAAGATTCCCTCGTCATCCACAACTGGAACGAAATTCTGCCGCATGGACATCTCGATCAGGTCCTCGATGTTGCTGTTGATGTTGACGGACTCATAATTCCACCGTTTCGGAACCTGCCAGAGCGGGATATCCTCTGCTTCATGGTAATTCAGCAGATACCGTTCTTTTATGATGCGGAGCAGATCTCCTTCCGTCAGTGTTCCCACGTAGCAGCCCTTTTTGTTCAGTACCGGAACCGCCGTGTATTTATGATATTCGATCTTCTCGATGGCCTGCCGAAGTGAGCAGTCGTCATACAGATAAGCCGTTTCACTTTTCGGTGTGATAAAAAACAAAATATTCATTCGCGTATACTCCTTTTCGTTGGTCATACTCTTGTTTGATTATACCATAAACGAATGTGAAATGTCTTTGAATCTTTCTTATATTTTCATAAACATACCGAATCCGAAACTCGAATGCCTCTTTGCTGCGCCGCAAATTGCGCTTATTTTCCAGTATAACCGACTTTCCGCAAAAAGTAAAGATCTTAAGTTTCATCCGCACACGCCGCACAAAAAATCCGCACGGATCCAGCACCTACGCTGTACCCGCACGGATTTTTCAACTCTTTTTTGTTCTATTCTCTTCGCAGCGCATCGATCGGATTCAGGTTCGCTGCTTTTACCGACGGCAGCAGTCCGAATACGATACCGATCACCATGGAGAAGACCACGGAGAAAATGATTGCCGGAATACTGATCGCCACAGGCGTCTGCGATACCCTCGAAATCACCTGTGCCATGATAATGCCGCCCAGCACGCCGAGCAGTCCGCCGATGCTGGTGAGCACCGCCGCCTCGGTCAGGAACTGGAACAGAATTCTGCGTTTTCTTGCTCCGATCGCCTTTTTCAGGCCGATCTCGCTTGTACGTTCCGTTACAGATACCAGCATAATATTCATAACACCGATACCGCCGACCAGAAGCGAAATGCTCGCGATCCAGATCAGCTGCTGGTTCGTGCTCTGGCCTAACTCCTGCAGACTCTTTGCTTTCTCCAGCAGATCCTCTGCCTGATAGGAAAGAGAATCAGTTGTATTGGTCACGGATTCGTTCATGATATCCGCTGTTGTCTTTCCCACCGTGCTCATATCCTCAGTCGTTTTTGCCATCACAACGGCATTTTCCGGTTCATCATACTGGAATACGATCGGCCAGCAGACATCCGGCATCAGCACCAGCGGATAGGATTCCTGATTGTACGTATAGTAGTCATCTCTGGAATTGATGACCGGCTGGAACGAATCGGCTTTTTTGATCACGCCGATCACCGTGAACGGCTCTCCCATGATCTCGATCGTTTTGCCGACCGGCGACTCATCCGGGAAGAGTGTCAGCACTGCGGTATCGTCGAGGAGGACAGCTTTGTGGGTCTTCGAGAAATCGCTCTCCACAAAGCCGCGTCCCTGATAAATCTGATATCCGCACGTCGACAGATAATTTTCATCCACGCCAAGCGCCTTCGCACTGTCCAGTGTTGTGTTTCCTTTTGCGATGCCGCTCACATACGTTCTTTCGGTGTAAAACGATGCATTTTCCACCTGATCCTGCTCGCGGATCCGCTTTTTCTGATCATCGGACAGTTTCGACACGCCGCTTGGCAGTCCGTTGTCCATCCAGTAATCACCGTCGCCCTGCTTTAAGCTGACGGTCACGTTGTTGTTTCCGGCTCCGATCAGGTTCTGTTTGATCTGCTCATTCGTTCCCTTGATCGTGGAGACAATTGAGATGATCGACGCAATTCCGATGATAATACCCAGCATCGTCAGGAAGGAACGCATTTTGTGTGACCAGATTCCCTGAAAGGAAAGTCTTACATTTTCTAACATAATGCGCCTCCTTAACTGTTGTAATAATCCGATGAACTGGATTCCTTCGTGTCTGCGCCTTCCACCACGGTTTTGCCGTACGGAAATGCAATGTAATCCTCTTCGGAAAGACCGCTCTTCACTTCGTAATAACTGCCCCACAGAAGTTTTCCGGTTACCACATTCTGTTTCTTTAATTTATCATTTTCATCCCGGATATAAACGAATTTCTGTCCGTTTTCCTCGCGGATGAATTCTTTGCTGACGTACAGGCCGTTGCCGTTTTCTACATCGTTTCCGACAGTGATTGCAATCTCGATCCAGTCACCGTTTTCAAAACCTTCTCCGCCTTCCGGGATAACGGCTGTGAACGGATAGAAGGAGGCTGGTGTCTCGCTGTACGACATGTAGCTTGTTGTCGGGTACGGAGAAATCTCGGTTACGGTTGCCGCTGCAAAAGCACCCGAAGACCAAGAAGTCACGTTGAGTTCATCGCCGACTTTTACCTGATCGAGATACGTCTCGCTTAAGTAGCCGCGCACGTACAGACCTTCGTTTCCACTGACCTGGATAAAGGCGCTTCCGTCGTTGGACGGGTTTTCTGCATTTCCAACCTTCTTTACCACACCGCTGATCGTCGCTTTTACGGTCTGGGAATCCAGGGATTTCTGCGTATTTTTGACTTTGAGTTCCTCTTCCTTCTGATCCAGCTTCAGATCACGGATCTGGCTTTCTTTTTTGCTGATGGCTTTTTTCAACTCATCTTTTGTGTAGGTCATCTGGGTATCATCACCGGAAGAAGTATTGTTATTTGCGCTGCTTCCTGTGGATGATGTAAAGAGGGACTGTACCGATGCTTTTTCACCGTAGAATACGGTTTTTGCTGTCGTCTGCACTGCTTCCGGCACATCTTCGCTCTGCGGTTCCGCTTCCGGTTCTGCCGGGGCTTCGGTCGGCGTCGGCGTTTCCGTCGGAACTGGGGTCTCGCTCGGCACCGGAATTTCTGTTGGAACCGGCTCTGTGGTCGGAATCGGTGTTGTACTTGGTTCCGGGCTGACGGTCGGCTCTGGAGTTACACTCGGTCCCGGCGTAACGCTCGGGGTCGGAGTTACACTTGGTGTCGGGGTAATCGTTCCTTCTTTTACCGCCACATTTGCAGTGCTGACTGCCATGGAAGTACCCTTGTCATTTTTCGCTGTCACTTCTACTGTATAGATTCCGGCATCCTCTTTTGTGATGTTTTCTTTTGTGTAAGTATCCTTAAAATCTCCGTCGATTGTCTTTCCGTTGTGTTTCCAGACGTATGTGTAAGTGACATCCGTTTCGGTGTTTTCCGTGGAATCGTCTGCCTCACCGCTTCCATTTCCGGCTTCACCCGGCTGTGTCACATCGTCCTCGGACGGACTCTCGGTTCTATCATCCGTTTTATCGTCGGCTTTCTCATCCGGCTTCTCTTCGGTATCTTTCTTCTCATTGATTCCGATTTTCAGCTTCAGCTCGCCGCCCTCTGCCACCTCTGTGTTGGCAAGCGGCGTGGTGATTTTTATTTCCGGTGCATCCGCCGATTCGGATTCTTTCAGACTCAGGACTGCTTCATACGAAGTCTCGTATGCTTTCGCAATCTTCGTTCCATCCTGCTCCCACACGGTTTCCAGCGCCTCTGCGGCTTTGTTTTCCTCATGAATCTCCAGGCGAAACCAGTATCCTTCGCTGTCCTCTTCTTTTTTCGTTCCCTTTTCATCCGCGTATCCTGCCATCTGATTCAGGAATCCGCCTGTCAGGACTGTTCCCGGTGCGCAGAGATAGGTGTATGGGTCTTCCTGCGTTCCTTCTCCTTTGTATGGTTTGGAACCAAATACAAGCTTATTCGTACTGCTGTACAGAACAGCATCCTCGTACGTCGGCTCCGGTTCTGGGGTCGGAATCGGTTCGTCCGGGAAATCCGGATCGATGGGTTCATCTGGAAAATCCGGGAAATCCGGCTCCACCGGATTCAGCGGCGTATCCGATACCGGTTTTGTCTTTTTCAGCTTTTCCAGTTCTTTTTCACTCTGCTGGATTTTCAGCTTTGTCTGTGCAAGCTGTAACTGCTGCGTTTCCAGATCCAGCTCAATCATGCTGGTATCGTATGTCATCAGCGTGTCTCCGGCATTTACCACATCGCCCTCTTTGACGAGAACCTGGGAAATGGTCTGGCTGTCGGAAAGATAGATGTTCTGGGAAGCCGTCGAGGTGATCTGGCCTTCCATGTTCATGCTGTCTCCCCAGTATCCACTCGTAAAGTCACTGACCGGATACACTTTTACGGTTGTCTTCTGCGCCTGGCGAATCCCATAATAGCCGCCGACACTTACGCCACCCACGGCAACCGCTGTCACGACTGCAATCGCTGCTTTCTTTGCGGCTTTTCCTTTTTTCATGCTTCGGCCACCTCCTTCGATTTCATCATTCCGTCGCGGATCTCCACGGTGCGCTGTGCCATCGATGCGATCTCCGCGTCATGCGTAATCATCAAGATGCTGACGCCCTCGTCGTTCAGGCTCTGGAACAGCTCCATGACCTGCTCGCCGGAATGGGAGTCGAGCGCTCCGGTCGGCTCATCAGCCAGCAGAATTTTCGGATGGTTGACAATCGCTCTTGCAATCGCCACACGCTGTTTCTGTCCGCCGGAGAGCTGGGTCGGTTTGAAACTCATACGGTCGCCGAGCCCCACCCGCTCGAGGGCAATCGCTGCCCGCTCTCTTCTCTCTTTTTTCGGCACGCCCGCGTACGTCAACGGCAGGCATACATTTTCCATTGCGCTCTGTCTTGCAAGGAGTTGGAAGTTCTGGAAGACAAAGCCGATTTTCTGCAGGCGGATGTCCGACATCTGATTGTCACTGCATTTGCTGATGTCCTGTCCGTCGAGGATCAACCGTCCGCTCGTCGCCTGGTCGAGGCAGCCGACAATATTCATCAGTGTTGTTTTTCCGGAACCGGAAGGACCCATGATCGCAACGTACTCGCCTTCTTCCATGGAGAAGTTGATGTTTTTCAGAACCGGAACCGGGATTTTGCCCTGCATATATTCTTTACAGATATTCTCTAATTCCAGAATCACGGCTGCACCTCCCCGTCATCTGCTGATCCGGCTTCCTGTGTGTCTGCCGGTTCTGCCTCACCATTGTCGGTGCCGCCGATCACGTTCGTTGTATCTTCCTCACCGCTGTACTCTGCGCCGTCCATGGTATTGTCGACCATGCCGTTTTCATCCTGCGTCATACCGTCGTCGACCATTCCATCGTCGTTGTCAAGCATACCGTCATCCTCGCCGCCGGCCGGATTGCTCTGTCCCAGCGAACCATCGGTACTAACGACGGTCTTCATGCCCTCTTCCAGTCCATCCTCCGGGAAGGTGATGGCATCCTCCTCTTTGAGACCATCAGTGATCTGATATTCCATCATATTTTCATCGTATGTTCCCAGCGTTACGCTTCGTTTTTCCAGTTTGCCGTTTCCATCATCGGCCCAGACGTAAGGGTTGCTGTCGACATCGTTGATAAAGTAATCGGACAGCCAGATTCCTGTTTTGACTTCCTGCTGGCCGATATCCGGCTCTACGTAAACGTGCTGGCCGAGCATCAGGCCGTTCGTTCCGTCGAGCTGCACATAAAACGGATAGTTGCTTGACTGCGTCATACCGTCTCCCGAACTGCTGTAAA
>OGRO01003057.1_pt1 | contig 12404 bp, 10 predicted proteins | sample 1553451 | NCBI WGS metagenome assembly OGRO01 (sample SAMEA2580021, study PRJEB22360) | human gut metagenome
GGAAAGACGACCTTATTGAAGGCGATTGCGGGCATGATTGCGGAAACGGGCGGGCGTTTTTTCTGGAATGGCCATGATTTGGCTGAAGAAGACTTTGAACCTTCGGAAATCGGGTTCGTTCCCCAGTTCAGCATTGCCTATGACCAGCTGAGCGTGGATGAGAATGTGGAGAGCGCCGCCAGGCTCCGTTGCCGGTTCAATTCCGTGGACGATTTGGACGACAGCATTGACAATGCCCTGGAGGTAACGGGAATGGAGGGGATTACGGACCGGGATGTGAAAATTCTTTCCGGCGGCCAGAAAAGGCGACTGGCGCTGGCCATGGAACTGGTATCCAATCCCCGGCTGCTGATTTGCGATGAGGTGACGTCCGGACTGGATCCCAGGTCGGAACACGATATCGTGTTCCTCCTGCATGAAATCTCCCGTTCGGAAGGCCGCATCGTCATTTCCGTCACGCACAGCCTTTCCCATCTGGACAGGTATGATTCCATCCTGGTCATGCACCAGGGCTGCGTGGCTTACCACGGTTCGCCGAAAACCATGCTGCATTACTTCGGCGTTTCCTCGCTGGAGGAGATTTACCCGAAGCTCCAGGATCGTGAAGGCCCTTCCTGGAGCCGGTCCTGGAGCAAGCACCGGGATTCCTATTATTCCCGTCTGGAACAGGAAAGGGAAAAGAAAATTCTTTCCGGGGAACTGCCGGATCCGGATGCCGTCCGTCTTGCGGAGGCGGAGAAGGAGGGGGCCTCCGGAGAATCCGGAACGGAACGGGAAAAGGCCGTGGAGGAAAACATTCCGGAAGTTCCCGGATTTTTCACCCAGTTCTTTTGCCTGCTGGGGCGGCGCTGGCGCATCTTTTTCCGCGACCGTTCCCAGTTGGTTCTTCAATTGGTCATGGTGCTGCTGTTTCCCGTGCTGGTAGCCATGTTTACGGACAAGGGCTCCGGGCAAATCGTGGGGCTTTCCGCCACGCAGGATGTCCAGACTGTCCAGAAGGATATGGAAGCCCAGCAGCTGAACATGAAGACGGGATCCGCCGTCTCCGGCATCATCATGTTTGAGGTGATTCTGCTGGGGCTGATGGGGTCCAACAATGCCGCCCGCGAGGTGGCCGGCGAACGCGCCGTCATGGAAAAGGAAAAGTATGCGGGCATGAGGCCTTCCGCCTACCTGGCGAGCAAGCTGTCCTATCTGAGCGTCCTGGTGCTGGTGCAATCCGTCTGGATGTTTGCCTTTGTGGATTTTTTCTGGGACCGTGGCGGCGGCCTGACGCATCTGCTGTTCCTGATTTTGGCGAACGCCGCCATGACTTTTGTATGCCTGGGCATTTCCGCCCTGGCCCGGAGTGCGGACCAGGCTTCCCTGCTGAGCATTTATCTGGTGGGTTTCCAGCTTCCTCTCTCCGGAGCGGTGCTGGCGCTTCCGGAATATGTGGAGGATTTCATACGGCCCTTCATTTCCGCGTATTGGGCGTGGTCCGGCAGCATCTCCGCCCTGAAGGACGACGTATATCACGCCGTCAAGAATGTGCTGGATACGGACCTGACGCCCTGGTTTGTTATATTGTTCTGGGCGTGCATGTTGCGTGCGGCATTGCGGCCGCCTACGCGGGAATCCGCCGTTCGCGCTGGGAGCTTTAATTTAATGCGTGCATTTGCGGGAAGTCCGTTATATACTTCTTCCATCAAAAATTATGTCGAGACGGCGTGCAGCAAAAAAGAAAAATTCCTCATCATCCGCACTGGTTTTGACGGTCGGGGCGGCGGTTTTTGTGCTGGCCGTTATTGTGGGGATTGTCATGTTCCGAGCCGGGGAGAAGCCTCAGGCCGGGTCGGATATACCTCTGGATATTCTGGCGGCGAACGCCTCCCAGCTTTCCAATAACAACTATGCACTGGACGGAACGGTGATTGACCGTTTTCCGCGCGGCGAGTCCGAGCTTATTGCCTTCTTGTACAAAGACGCCTCCGGGCGTGAGTGCATCATTCCCGTCTGTGTTTCTGCTGAGGCCAGGAACGGACTGAACATCAACCGGGACCAGCAATACAGGATAGAGTTCCGGGTGGAAGACGTCAATCCGAAGGTGCGCGGCGTGTGCGTACGTTCAGTGAGGATCAGGCCGTCGATATTCCAGGAGAGCATGGATTCGAGGCGTTCTTGCTCCATTTCCGGTTTATAACCGTAGTGGGCCAGCATGGTCTGATAACCGTGCGCGTCGGTGACGCTTTCGATTCCGCGTAATACTTCCGCAAAAACCTGGTTGGTGAGAGAAGGTAACAGGACGCCAATCGCCCGGCTGGTGGCGTTAGAGAGGATATCGGGCGCACGATTGGGAATATAGCCCAGTTCATCAAGAGCGGCGGCAATCTTGCCGCGTAGAGCGACGGAAACCTGCTCCGGGTTACGCAAAAAGCGGCTGACCGTCATTTTGGTCACGCCTACACGGTCAGCCACATCCTGAAGTACGGGTCTTTTCTTTTTCATCGTCCTGAAGGTACAAAAGAGATAGATTCTCTTAGTTTAACACGGACGCATCAGAACCTTCCCGGGGAAAACAGTGCTTGTTTACAATTATTAGATATACACTAAATCAATTGCATCGCATTGTGCTAACGACGCGGCAAAACCCCGGAAGCGTACATCAGCACGCGACCGGAGCGAGCGAGGAAGCCTGCAAAAAGGCAGGCTTCAAAGATGCCGTTGAGTTTTAAACTGGCGGCAGATCGAACAGTAACACTTCGCTGTCACTATCCGCATGAATGGCGATTGCCTGCTCATCCCAGATTGCCAGACCATCGCTGGTCGAGGCTTTCACGCCGTTAATGGTGACATTGCCTTTCACCACCTGGATCCAGACGCGGCGTTCAGCGGCAATCTGATGCACTGACTGCTCATCTTTCAGCAATGCCCAACGATACAGTTCCATATCCTGATGCACTTTCAGCGAACCATCTCGCGCATCCGGCGAGAGCACCAGCTGTTTGCCCTGTACGGCATCGAAGCGACGCTGTTCATAACGCGGCGTAATGCCGTTTTCTTCAGGCATGATCCAGATCTGATACAGATGCAGACGCTCGGTGCTGCTTGGGTTGTACTCAGAGTGACGGATACCCGTACCCGCACTCATAATCTGGAACTCACCCGCCGGAACCTGCTCTTTATTGCCCATGCTGTCCTGGTGCTCAACAGTACCTTCCAGCACGTAGGTCAAAATTTCCATATCTTTATGCGGGTGAGTGCCAAAGCCCTGCCCTGCTTCAATCACGTCGTCGTTAATCACGCGCAGCGCGGAGAAGCCCATAAAGTTCGGATCGTAATAGTTGGCAAAAGAGAAAGTATGCCAGGAATCCAGCCAGCCATGATTTGCATGACCACGTTCATTTGCTTTGCGTAAGTAGATCATTTGTATTCGCCCCCTGAATGTTTTCGATGGGCTTAGTGTGGACCCGATCTGCCTGGGATGATAGAGGGTGAAAATTGACCCCTCTGTTCAAAAAAATTGAACTATTCGAGGGGCCATCAAACTTACTTCGCGAGAGTCACTGTGGAGGGAGAGGCTTGCTCAAAACCGCGTTCAAGGATTTCCAAATTGGTAAGAACTTCAGATTCCTTGACGTAATTTGGCGCACCATTGGTGATGGTTTGGTACAACGCATCATAAACGCGCCCGTAATCGCCCATCTCTGGCTTCATCTCTTCTCTGACCGTCACGCCTTCGTCATTGACATACTCCAGCACACCGACCGAATCATCCGCTGCGAATCCTGGTTCGCCCGGCATAATATTAGCCTTCAGGCTGGTTTCCTGCTGGTCGATACCGTATTTAATAAACGAACCTTTCTTACCGTGAACGATAAATTTCGGATAATCGATTTTCACCAGATGGCTGGTTTTGACGATGGCTTTTAGATCGCCATAAAACAGCTGCGCTTCAAAGGTGTCGTCCGGATTGGCTTTATTACGCAGGCTGCGGATGTCATAAGCGACGTGATCCGGGCGACCGAACAGAGAAATAATCTGGTCCATCGTATGCACACCAAGGCCATAGAACGCGCCATCCTGCGGCAGCCCAGGTTTGGTTTCTGCCACCGGGCGGTAATAGTCAAAATGGCTTTCCACTTCAACAATCTCTCCCAGCTTACCGCTTTCAATCGCTTTTTTCGCCGTCAGGAAGCAGGAATCAAAGCGACGATTCTGATACGGCGTGACGGTCAGCCCTTTGCTTTTCGCCAACGCAAACAGCGCCTTCGCCTGGGCAAGCGTCGGGGTGAACGGTTTTTCGACCAGCACATTTTTCCCGGCTTCCAGCGCGCGCTTCGCGTATTCGAAATGGCTATCCGCGTGGGTGCAGACGACAACCAGCTTAACATCGGGATCGTTTAGCACTTCGTCGAGATCGCTGGTGAAATGGATATGAGAGTAAATGGGAGCCTGTTCTTCCGGCTTCGCATGGCGGCGAAAAATATGCGCGACATGCCAGCTATCCTTGCGGTTAAGTACATACGGCAGATGGTAACGGGTGGTGCTTTTGCCGAAGCCAATAAAGGCGCAGTTGATGACCATGATTTCGTCCTTATTAAGGTGGTTATTTACACCTTAGCGCAAAGCGGATGTGGTTCCTACTGGAGTGCGCATAACGAACACAAGCACTCTCGTGGATAAATTGAGAACGAAAGATCAAAAAAAAAGCCAGCACCCGGCTGGCTAAGTAATACTGGAAGCAATGTGAGCAATGTCGTGCTTTCAGGTTCTCCGCGAGGGTCTTCCTGATCGCGAGACAATAATAATCATTCTCATTCGCACTTGTCCAACACTTTTTGCAAAAAAAATGCATTTGACTCGCATTTGAAAGTCAATGATGTTGAAAGGGACATTTACCCCAAAGAGGACAAAGGAATGAGTGAGATAGTAATACGCCATGCTGAAACGCGGGACTACGAGGCCATCAGGCAGATTCACGCCCAGCCGGAGGTGTATTGCAACACACTACAGGTGCCTCATCCTTCCGATTATATGTGGCAGGAGCGACTCGCCGATCGTCCCGGCATCAAGCAACTTGTCGCCTGTATTGATAGAGACGTCGTGGGCCATCTCACTATTGACGTGCAACAACGCCCACGCCGCAGTCATGTTGCCGATTTTGGTATCTGTGTCGACTCTCGCTGGAAGAACCGCGGCGTCGCCAGCGCCCTGATGCGCGAAATGATTGATATGTGCGACAACTGGTTGCGGGTAGATCGTATCGAGCTAACGGTGTTCGTCGATAACGCGCCAGCAATTAAGGTCTATAAAAAATTCGGCTTTAAGATTGAAGGGACTGGCAAAAAGTACGCATTACGTAATGGTGAATATGTCGATGCGTATTATATGGCGCGGGTGAAGTAAGATAGTGCCCTTTTTCTGAGATGGAAAAAGGGCGTCATTCAAAATCGGCATATCTTCCTTTAATGTATTTATTTGCCCAATAAATATATTGAGATTTACCTCATAATTACGTCCTAAAGTGTAATATTTTATTATTAATATATACGCCTACAATTTCCTGGAGTAAATAAATAACAATTAACAAGCATAATAGTGCCATTAATAAAATAGCATGCCATAAAAGGACTTTTCAGGGATGAGTAATATTGTTTACCTGACAGTAACGGGAGAACAACAAGGAAGCATCTCCGCAGGTTGTGGGACTTCTGAGTCTACAGGTAATCGCTGGCAGAGCGGGCATGAGGATGAAATATTTACATTCTCACTCTTAAATAGTATTACTAATACGGGGCTTGGTTCACAGTTCCATGGTATAACATTTTGTAAATTAATTGATAAAAGCACTCCATTATTTATTAATTCCATTAACAATAATGAACAATTATTTATGGGATTTGACTTCTATCGAATAAATAGATTTGGTAGATGGGAAAAGTATTATTATATACAACTAAGAGGCGCTTTTTTATCGGCTATTCATCATCAGATCATTGAAAATCAACTGGATACAGAAACAATAACTGTTAGTTATGAATTTATCCTCTGTCAACATATTATCGCAAATACCGAGTTCAGCTATTTGGCACTCCCTGAAAATTATAACTGTTTGTTTTTACCAAATTCAAAAAACCAAACAAATAATCGTTTCAAAACGTTAAACAGCAAAGCTATTGGCAGGCTACTTGCTGCTGGTGGCGTATACAATGGGAACATTGAAGGATTCAGAGATACTGCGGAAAAACTGGGTGGAGATGCAATAAAAGGCTATGATCAAATACTAAATGAAAAAACAGCGGGCATAGCGATAGCAACAGCATCTATTCTTTTAACAAAGCGTTCTAATGTTGATACATATACAGAAATAAATAGTTACTTAGGCAAACTTAGAGGTCAACAAAAACTTCTTGATGGTATAGACATAATAGAAATAATATACATTAAGAGACCTTCAAAAGACTTAGCTAACTTACGAAAGGAGTTTAATAAAACTGTAAGAAAAAATTTTCTTATCAAACTTACAAAAACCTCCGAAGCATCTGGAAGATTCAACGCCGAAGACCTTTTAAGAATGAGAAAGGGCAATGTTCCTCTAAATTATAATGTTCACCATAAACTATCTCTAGATGATGGTGGTACTAATGATTTCGAAAATTTAGTATTAATCGAAAACGAACCATATCATAAAGTTTTTACTAACATGCAATCACGAATAGCTAAGGGAATATTAGTAGGTGAAAGCAAAATCACTCCCTGGGCCATTCCATCTGGCTCAATTTATCCTCCCATGAAAAATATTATGGAACCCACAAAATGATGACTAAAACCCAAATAAATAAATTAAAAAAAATGATGAATGATTTAGACTATCCATTTGAAGCACCGCTCAAGGAATCATTTATTGAAAGTATAATCCAAATAAAATTTAATTCTAATTCAACTAATTGCCTGGAGAAGTTATGTAATGAAGTTAGTATTCTCTTTAATAATCAACCTGATTATCTTACTTTTTTAAGAGCAATGGATGGATTCGAAGTTAATGGATTACGATTATTCAGCCTCTCGATTCCAGAACCTTCAGTTAAAAACCTTTTTGCCGTAAATGAATTTTATAGAAATAATGATGATTTCATAAACCCTGATCTACAAGAACGGTTAGTGATCGGGGATGATAGCATTTCAATATTTACTTATGACATTAAAAATAACTTTTTTGAAATTAGAGATAATATTGGCACAGAAAATATATTCAGTTCGTTTAGTGATTTCTCTTCATTCTTAAACGAAATCATGGACAGTTGTTCATAATAATCAAAAGGTAACAAAAATCATTATAAACCATGCCATCTTTTTAGAGATTACCAGCAGAAAATTCCTTGTTCGAAACTTAGCAATGCAAGCTATGGAAAAACTTACAACGGAACTACACTCCTTAAGTGAGATGGACCGAAGACATGTAATCTCTATTTTAGCCGAAATAGCTAATGGCTATGATGATTTTAGTGACATGTTGATTTAGTTAGAATTTCACCCGAATCATAAGATTCTGATATCTTAAATAAGAAAATCCCGTTCGACGTTCTGAAAAAGAAATCACAAAACATTAGCAGATACTTATTTCGTGACTGTATATTATCCGATGAACTTTTTTCAAAACCAGCATTTAATAATATCTTTGACGAAGATGAACGCGTCTTTTCTCAAAGTATAACGCAAGAATAATAATATAACGATCAACAATAATATTTATTATAATTATGATTACTTATCACGACGCATTCGCGAAAGCGAACCATTACCTTGATGATGCAGATCTCGCCGTCATCATTACTCTACATGGACGCTTTAGCCAGGGCTGGTATTTCTGTTTCGAAGCACGAGAATTTCTCGAAACTGGTGATGAGGCCGCGCGTTTAGCCGGTAACGCACCTTTTATTATTGATAAAGACAGTGGTGAAATTCATTCCCTTGGAACGGCAAAGCCGCTGGAAGAATATCTACAGGATTATGAAATAAAAAAGGCTACCTTCGGCTTGCCCTGACAATACGGCCCTCTTCCCACGAAGAGGGCCGCTAACCTTAATACCCCGCCGTTAAATCATCTACTGAGCGCGGGTCGGATGCGCCGTACAACTCACCGTCAGGCCCAACCATAATGCTTTGTGTACTGCCCATCGCCTCTTTCAGCACTACTTTCTGACCTTTTGCTTCCAGCAGCTTGAGCGTATCCGGGCTAAATCCTTTCTCGACACGCAGCTCGTCCGGCAACCACTGATGGTGGAAACGCGGTGCATTGGTCGCTTCGGCGACATTCATACCATAATCGATGCTATTCACCACCATTTGCAGCACGGTAGTGATGATCCGGCTACCGCCTGGGCTACCAGTCACTAACCAGGTTTTACCGTCTTTCACCACAATGGTTGGTGACATCGACGACAGCGGGCGTTTATTCGGCCCGACCGCGTTGGCGTCACCACCCACCAGCCCGTAAACGTTCGGTACGCCAGGTTTGGCGGAGAAATCATCCATCTGGTTATTGAGCAAAATACCGCTCTCGCCCGCGACAATGCCCGTCCCGAAGGTGGTGTTCAGCGTATAGGTCACCGCCACCGCGTTACCGTCTTTATCCACCACTGAGTAATGGGTAGTTTGATTACTCTCATAAGGCGCAAGCTTGCCGGGGCGAATTTCGCTGGATGGCTTCGCTTTATTGATATCGATTTGATCGGCAATAGATTTGGCATAGGCTTTATTGGTCAGCGCCTGCCACGGTACTTTGACAAAATCCGGGTCGCCAAGATATTCCGAGCGGTCGGCATAGGCGTATTTCTCAGCTTCTGCCATGATTTGCATCGCGTCGGCGCTGCCAAAGCCGTACTTCTGCATATCGAAGTTTTCCAGAATATTGAGGATTTGTACGATATGGATCCCGCCGGAGGATGGCGGTGGCATGGAGTAAACCTGATACCCGCGATAATCGCCGCTTATCGGTGTGCGTTCGACCGCTTTATATGCCGCTAAATCTTCTTTGCTGATCAAGCCACCGTTTTTCTGCATCTCCTGGGCAATCTGTTCCGCTATCGTGCCTTTGCAGAATTCATCCGGGCCGTTTTCGGCAATCATCTCCAGGCTCTTTGCCAGGTTCGCCTGCACCAGCTTGTCGCCCTTTTTCAGCGGTTCGCCCTCTTTCCAGAAGATAGCTTTGCTGTTTTCGTGGTTCAGCAGCACTTCACTGCCGTAGGTTTTGAGATCGTCAGCCAGCGCGTCGTTAACGATAAAACCATCGCGTGCCAGTTTAAACGCCGGTTGCACCACTTTATTCAACGGCATGGTGCCGTATTTATCCAGCGCCAACGAGAAACCCGCTACCGTACCGGGTGTGCCGGAAGCCAGATGCGAAGTGAGTGATTTTTTGCTGTCCGGGTTGCCCTGATCATCGAGGAACATATCGCGGGTCGCTTTGGCGGGTGCCATTTCGCGGAAATCGATAGCCGTGGTATTGCCATTTTTCGAGCGGATCAGCATAAAACCACCGCCGCCCAGATTCCCTGCCTGCGGATGCGTTACTGCCAGCGCGTAGCCCACCGCCACGGCAGCATCAACGGCATTCCCGCCCTCCTTTAGAATATCTACCCCCACTTGGGTGGCAGTGGCATCGACAGACGCCACCATCCCCTGTTTCGCGCGTACCGGATGGAAGACATCTTCCTCCACACCATAAGAAACAGGAGGCGCGGCTACCGTACTAAAACAACTTCCTGTGAGCAGAGCAGCAATGGCCACCCGGCGTAAAAACGTCGGTTTTATCATCGTTATTCTCCAGAGATTAAGGGGCAACCCCAGCTAAGCCTGGTATATAACTCTGAATTAATCATCGTTTTGCCGGGAAGCGAGTAAACTTAAAGAATATCTTCAGAGGAGGATACGCGATGAAACGACTTCTGCTTTTGACGGCACTCCTGCCGTTTGTCGGCTTTGCACAGCCCATTAATACTCTGAACAACCCTAACCAGCCGGGATATCAGATCCCCAGCCAGCAGCGGATGCAAACTCAAATGCAGACGCAGCAAATCCAGCAAAAAGGGATGCTGAACCAGCAACTGAAAACGCAAACGCAGCTGCAACAGCAGCATTTAGAAAACCAGATAAACAATAATTCTCAGCGGGTGTTGCAGTCACAGCCGGGGGAGCGAAATCCCGCCCGGCAGCAAATGCTGCCCAACACCAACGGCGGGATGTTAAACAGCAACCGTAATCCGGATAGTTCGTTGAATCAGCAGCATATGCTGCCGGAGAGGAGAAACGGCGACATGCTGAATCAGCCCAGCACGCCGCAGCCTGACATTCCGTTGAAACCTATTGGGCCGTAAAGTTCGGACCAATCACGTCAATCGCATCGGTACAGATGCAATCCACGCCCCAGCGCAGCAACTCTGCCGCGCGCTGGGGTTTATTGACGGTATAAACCAGAATTCGCAGTCCTGCATCTTTCAACTGCATCACTCGCGCTTTATCGAGCAACTTATGATTGAGATGAATAGAGACGCAGCCCAGTCGCGCGGTCAATTCTCGCCAGTCGTCGCGCCATTCATCAAGCAATAAACCACGCGGCAGTTCCGGTGCTGCCTGTTGCGCGGCTTCTAAAGCATCAATCTCAAACGATGACAGCAGCGGCGGCGTCATACCGGTCCACAGTTCGCGTGCCGCCAACGCCACCATTTTGCCCGTTAATGGTCCAGTGCCAGTGGTGGGGTTGATTTCGATATTCGCCATCATCCCGTGTTTGCGACAACGTTCCGCCACCTGCGAAAGCAACGGCAGTGGCTCACCTTTAAACGCTTTGCTGTACCAACTGCCTGCATCCACGCGCAGTAAATCCTGCCAGTTCAGATCGCCCGCGACGCCCCAGCCGTTGCTGGTGCGTTCAAGATTGTCGTCATGGAGCAGGAAGATCTCGCCATCTTTCGATAACTTCGCGTCAAATTCGATCATCTTATGACCGTATTTTGCCCCGACGTCGATTGCTGCCAGGGTGTTCTCCGGGGCCAGTTTACCGCCGCCACGATGGGCGACGATGCGGGGATAAGGCCAGTTACTCATACTCGTTGTCCTGTTTCACCATCAAAAAGATGTAGCTGATTTTCCGGCAGATGCAGCCACAGCGTGCTGCCTGCCGTCGGGCGCTCCTGATGTGCCAGTCGCACCACCAGCTTCTGTTCGCCCCAGCGTCCGTGCGCCAGGTTATCTGCGCCGAGGATCTCCAGCGTGTCCATCACCAGCGGCACACCACCTTCTGCCTGCGAGCTTAGCGCTATATGTTCCGGGCGAATGCCGAGGGTCATTTTACGCCCGGCATACTGACGGTAGCCACCGTTTAGCGGCAGCGTAATACAACCATCCAGTTCGAAATGCGTACCTTCGTTATTCACGCGACCTGCCAGCAGGTTCATCGCCGGGCTGCCGATAAAACTCGCTACAAACAGGCTGGCGGGCTTTTCGTAGACTTCCACTGGCGTGCCAATCTGTTCGGCAACGCCGCCGTTCATCACCATTACTCGCTGGGCGAGCGTCATCGCCTCAACCTGATCGTGGGTAACGTAGAGTGAAGTCGTTTTCAGGCGACGGTGCAGCTGTTGCAGTTCAAGACGCATCTGCACACGCAGCTTGGCATCGAGGTTAGAGAGCGGCTCATCAAACAGGAACACTGCCGGCTCACGCACAATCGCACGCCCCATCGCCACACGCTGACGCTGACCGCCAGATAGCTCACGCGGGCGGCGCTTAAGCAGGCCGTCCAGCTCCAGAATGCGCGCCGCTTCTTTAACACGTTCGGCAATTTGTTGCTTGCCCATGCCGCGAATTTTCAGCCCCCACGCCATGTTCTCCTCTACGCTCATATGCGGATAGAGCGCGTAGTTCTGGAACACCATCGCGATATCGCGATCCTTCGGAGCAACGTCGTTAACCAGCTTGTCGCCGATATACAGTTCGCCGTCGGAGATTTCTTCCAAGCCGGCAACCATGCGCAGGGTGGTGGACTTGCCGCAGCCGGACGGGCCGACCAGAACGATAAATTCCTTGTCCTTGATGTCGAGGTTGAAGTCGCTGACAGCCGTCACGCCGCCGGCGTACACCTTGTAGATGTGCTGCAGGGATACACTTGCCATAATGAATTCCTCCTCACGAAAATTCGTAATCCGGTTGGCCAGCACCACGCTTGCGAATGGTTCCTCTTGCTTGGCCACTGTCGATATTATACCTGTTTTTCGCCAAATCGTAAATAGGCCGGATTGCCAATTCTTTGCGCAATTCCTTGTGCAGAATGTCTCTCATGGTTGAAAAGAAACGCTTTTTGTAGACAAATTGCCCAAAAAATCACTCGGTTCTAAGTGCCTGTGCTGGAGGAAGTCCTGCCG
>OGRO01003061.1_pt1 | contig 12393 bp, 15 predicted proteins | sample 1553451 | NCBI WGS metagenome assembly OGRO01 (sample SAMEA2580021, study PRJEB22360) | human gut metagenome
CATTCATCAGTTTTTTGGCAGTTTCTGTATCTCTGTTTCGAATTGCTGCAATAATTCTGCGGTGAGACTCCAGCTCCTCTTTTTCTGAAGTTGCTTCCAGCACATCTGAAAACTTTCCATACATCATATCCAAAATAGCATTTAAAACAAGTTCCAGTGTCTGTGTCATAAACATACTTCCTGTCTTCTCGGCATAAAGTTTATGCAGTTCGAATTCCCCATCTGTTGTCCCGGTGGTCATATACGTATGCTCAACTTTTTTGTAGGCCTTTTCCAGCTCATCAATATCTTCTTCTGAAGCATTTCGGATAATCAATTCCACACCTTTAACTTCCAGTACCTGACGTACCTCATAAGCCTCCAGCATTGAATATCTCTCCAGATTTTTGCTCATACTTTCTGTTCCGGTTCTCATCCCCCGTCCCGGCTGCTGTCTTAAAAATCTCCCCCGTCCCTGATGAGAAACAATAATGCCTCTGCTCTCCAGAACATGAAAAGCTTCTCTTAAAACATTACGACTGACATTTAATTGTTCAATCAATTCTCTCTCTGGCGGAAGCTGCTCTGATTTTTTGAGCATCAATCAGCTGATATAAATCCTCCACTACTTCTTCATATAGCAACGTACGTGCAGAACGCTTTTTGAATCTCATATACATTCTCCAATCTATTTATCCTCATTTGCAATAATCATAACACATTTTCACCAAACGGTATATGTTTATTCACATAGTTTCAATAGTTTGAAAATATATCATCTAATTCATTTCTGATTTCAGTTATAGCTTCATTAATAAACTGTTCTATCTAATCAAGAGCTCTATTAATATAATCAATGATAGCATCTACTTGCTTATCATTCAGATCTAGCATCTCCCATGTATTAGTATCATTACGATAATACCTAATACAACCGCCATAGTAATTAGAGGTAACGTCAATCCAATAATCTACTTCTAGAGGATTAGGCTACGTATCTGATGCTCTAAATCTAACTATCTCTCTCTGTAACATATATTATGCTTTAAATGTTGTTATTTTGTCTTCTGTTCCATCATCATATACATCAATATGAACCCAGGTAACATCTTCCTCTAAACGTACTTTACATGGTAATAACAAAGGTTTAGCCTTTATTATCTCTCTTACTTCTTCTGCAGTCTTACCTTCACATGTGAAATCAATTGCATTACCTGTTACATGTGCAGATACATATACTCCTTTCTTACCCTTTACTAAAGGACACATATTACAACGCATACCTCTTTGATGCATATTACCAATATTGATATGCATTGGCATTCGTAAAATATCAGTACGTAGACACAGTAATACATGTAGTAGCTATGTACTTAAGAACATCCATGACTATTCTCCAAACCTACTATATATGTGATTACATACTAACTCTTTTACATCAAAGTAAGGTTTAAGTTGTTTAATTATTTCTTCTCTCGGCATCATTGTTATTCATCATTAGAGCATCACCAACTAGATTGGCTGCTACGTTCATACCAAATTGTTTAGTATCATTATCTATCTCACTTACCTTCACGTTGATTTGAAGGAGCAGAAGATATATCTGCTCCAACAATTCTCTATCTGTCATATGTGCTAAGTACGGATTCATTAGAAACTAATAGTTTGATCTCCTGTTTGTAACTAGAACGATTTAACTAACTTATACCTATCATTCTCACGTACATATATATTCCCTATATTCCCAGCATAAATAGTTCCTCTATTAGTAGCTAAACCCTTAGAAGTTTTCCATGTGAATGTGTTAGGTACCATAAAACCTAAATATGCAGTTTCACCTTCTACTGGCGTATAACCAGAAGGGAATAAGTAACCAGTACTATAAGTAATACTAGTTAAAGTAAGCTTATTGTCAACTACCTATTGCCCTGCTTGGATAACATTTGTAAATACTTGAGCACCACTCTCTGCTTGAGTTAAAGTAATCTTAGCACTTCTCTAGTTAGTTGTTAAGTTCTATGCTACAGTTATATATGTAGTGTTGGTTGTAGTTCTTGCAGCATTAACCCAACTTGCGTTTGACGAGAATTCGTAGTTTAGAGATTCTGTAGTTTCACTACCGTCGCTTTTAAGTACAGTCTTATAAGAATTCACTGTAAGCGTCTCGTTCGTTTCTGCTGCAGTCACACTTAAATTCGTTGGAGATACGTTAAACGTATATGTAGGAGTATAACCGCTTTGATTTATATAAACATAACATTTCAATCCAGACTCAGCTTGAGTTAGTGTAATAGTACCAGATCTAGATGAGCTACCTGTATTATGATCTACGGTATAAGCACCACTACTTTCAACGTGAAGCCAGCTTGCACTAGATGAGAAGCTTACATTAGCAAATTGTTCTCCATTCTTCCTAGATCTATATGCATAATTTCCAGACCAACCAACAGTGCTTGCAGGAACATCAAATGTAATACTTGTTTTACCAGTATATTCCTCATCAGATTTCCTAATTTCAAACGTGTATTCATCTTCAGCAGGCTTAGCACCTTGACTAACATTAACAGTTAATGTATTACCAGAACCACTCTGAGTTAATACTACTTTTCCACTTCTTGCAGATCCACTATTATCGGATGCACTGATAGTAACTTTACTACTAGTAGTAGAAGTAGTTATCCAACTAGGCTTACTAGACACACTCCAAGATTGACTACTACCATTCTTAGTAGATACTACTGGTATATTAGCAGCAGTTCCATTAGTAGAGAAATCCCACGGGAAGCTTGCACTAACATCTGAAGTACTACCATCTTCCCAAGTAAATACATAATTATCTGCAGGTGGTACATAACCACTTTGTGATATTGTAGCATAATCTCTTTTTCCAGATTCACTCTATATAAAGTACACATTTGCAGATCTAGAAGATGTAGATGAATTAGAACTTATAGTAAATCTACCATTACTATATGTAGCCCATGAAGGTAATGTACTACTATCTATACTGTATCCTAAACTGATCTGATTACCATTTACCAACTTATATGAAGTAAAGCCTATATCTCCTGTACCACCACTAGCTCCAACATTAACTTGCCATGGACTAATTGTAAATACATACTCAATAGTAGGTTCAGCACCAGCTTGAGTAACTGTACAAGTAGCTGACTTGCCACCATGAGTTGCTTTAATAGTAGCAGTTCTACTAGACGTAGATGTATTCTCTCCTAATGTTAAAGTACTAGGTGAAGAGCTACTGCTAAGACTACCTAAGTTAGTAGACAGTGTAGGATTACCTGTTTCTTCAGTAACATCTCCACTAACCCAATATACAGTTCTCTTAGCACTAGCTGTAATAGTAGAAGTACCTCCACTACTAGATACACTAGTAGGATTAGCTGATACAGATATAGTCCATTCACCATATGAACTAACATCATCCCCATCCTGTGATAAACTAATAGTAACTGTCTTATTAGACTCATTCTGAGTTATAGTAACTGTACCTGTTCTATTTGAAGTGATTTCATTAGCAGAAGCACTTACTGTAGTTCCACTTAAAGAGAATCCAGTACCAGATATAGTAGTAGACTTTAATGATACACTGGTATCACCGCTCTATTCTACTCCATCTAATACTTTTCTCTTATAAGAACTAACAGTAAAAGATTTGCTACCACCACCAGCTCCAAATGACATACTAGTAGGAGATACTGTTAAATAGTAATTCCAAGTCTCTACTTTCTTACGTATATCATCTATCTTTACACATTCATTAGCTCCATAAGTAGAAGCATTATCAATAATGATTAATGAATTAATAGCTAAAATCTAGGTCTTAGTAGGACATTCTGTCCCACTCTTACCTAGACTAAGCTTACTTAATATCATAGAATATGTTGCTATTTCATTACTCATGTTGCTTATTCTTTAAAGTTTCTATTTCAGCTTTAAGCTTTTCAATCTCATCCTTAAGCATCTTAACTCCTTCAATAGCTAATACACCTAACATTTCATACTCTACCTTCTTAACCTTAACATACTCTTCACCATCTTTAGTGAATGATTCAAACTGTTCGGGATTACTTACTTCAGATTTAGGAGTAATGCTTTCATCTACTATATCTTTAAAACCTAATTCCTCTAAGTTCTATGCTATAGTACCTATTTGCTTCTGATCATTCATTATAAATGATACAGTAGGTATAGAACATATCTAGTCCAGAGTATAGTCTAAAGGTTTAATATCTGATTTTAATCGAGCATCAGATTCTTTGAAGAAACCATTTGCTGCATATACTTTATCAGTAGCCTTAATATTACCAACTACATGTAATTTCTCAGTAGCAGTAACAGCACCTACGGATACCATATTGGTACTTGCGGTTAAATTTATACCTCCTGTAGTAGTGTTATTATTTGCAGAAATATGAATGCCGTTATCTCGTTGAGATATAAAATACAAATCATTAGTTGTTGGAGATCCTGAACCTATATAACCTGCATTATTGCCATCACTATTATTGAAACTAATATATCTAGCGACCATATTAGCAGAAGCCTTGATGCTAGCAGAAGATGTAACATTACCTACTGATATATTATCATAAGAGTATATAGCCTATTTAGGAGTTATAGTTGTTGTTCTAGTTACTCCAGAAGTAGGCATATCTTCATTGGTAATAGTTTCAACCATGTTTCTATAGTCACTGCTATTACTATAATAAGCGTGTACTACAAAAGATTGGAATTGTCGTGTTTGTTTAAACCATAGATAGACCTAACCATTATAGTTAAATACCTTTATATCACCAAATCCAGCTCCGTTATTAACCCCAGAATACTATATTATTGAGTTTCCTGAATTATAATTATAGAACTATATTACTGTATCAAACGGAGGTGTAGTATAATAGGAATTACCGAATATTCTTACAGTAATCATTGCATCAACACTAGATGCATTTCTTAATTTTACCAAACATCCTTTATCATAGTTATATACCATTTTTGGTGAATAACGCTAATCTAACTCATTAGCATAATTACCTTTATGTAGTAATTTATAATGAGTACCTCCATAATAGAAAGTTGCTCCTTCATCTAAACTGTCTACTCTACCTAATGATATACACGGATGAGTTGTCAGTTTATCATTATATAAGTATGCACCTAATGAATCCGTATACCCTACTTCTGCAGTTTCTACTTCGTTATTAACAAACTAGATAAGACCCACAGTATTAGTACCGCGCAAAGTTAAAGGCTAGCCAGATGAAGTTTGATTTATTGTTAACGTTCCAGTCATAGTATCCCCAGACTTACTAACCTTAGTGTTAACTTCGCTTAAGAAGGCATATGGATCTCCATTTACATCGAATCTACTAAGTTTACCAGCTTCATTAGTTACAGAACTGTTAATTTCAGCATTCAATACAGTAGACGTATTCTTATTGTAGTATTTTACTATAGTGGGATTTATCTAGGAAGACATTGAACCATCAAAGTAAAAGTTTACTGCTTGATCATTTATATGTCTTAATCCCCACCATTTAGCCCCATTATATGTACATGTTACTAATGAAAATCCTGAACCTTGTTGACTAGTGTTCAGTATGAACTTATAATCAAAACCAGCAGCCCATCTAGAGAACCACAAGTGAGCTTCAGCAGCTTGCCTTCTTGTAGAACCGTTCATCATGGTATAGAATAGACCATCTATTCTATTGGTAGCCACTTCACCGTCTTTCCATAATAATATTACTACATGTTCATAGTCTTCTTTATTACCTATATGTAAAAGTCTAAGAGTAGAACTAGTATCGGCGATTCCTAGGTCAGTAATATCTTTTTTAGTTACAGCAGTAACACTAGCTACATGACTAGTAGAATTAGTAGAGAACTTATAGAATCCAGATGCTTTACTAGGTGCAGAACCAGCAGGATGTACATAGTTATTATATGTAGCTCCTTTGGTTAAAGTAAGAGTATCACCACTAATAGATGCAGTAGTAACAGCATTACCAGAACCAGCTACAGTTACTTTACCAACCTTCTTAGCTAATTCTGTATTCATAGTAGACTACAGATTATTGATGTTAGTCTGTAACTGATTATCACCATCCTTTCTAGCTTGAATCTCTACATTCAGATCATTAGTAATCTCAGGTGAACTACTCTCAATAAGTTCTTCTAATCTGTCTACTTCAGTAGTTACTCTATTATCTAGATTAGTAATTCTATTAGGTATATTAACGTCTAAGTTCTACTTATCACTAGCAGTCATTACACCAGCTGCAGATTGTGTAGCAGCAGGTATAGTCTATGACTTAGTAATAGGATTCGCATATGAATTACTAGCTGCAGATAAATCAGATTGCTTATAGTTAATAGTTACGCTAGTTGCATTTCTAGACGTTGCATCTACACCAGTAACTAGGTTATTAGGTAGTGAATCAAGCTTATCACCAGGATTCTGTATACTACCAAATTCATTATATAAGTCATCTAATCTGCCTTTATCTATTGCAGACATAGCACCTGCATTAGTAGTTGTAGCTGATGGTATATCTATATTATCATCCTGTAATGGACCATAATTTAAACCATCTTTAGCTGCATACTTATAGTTAATCTTAACTAATTCACCAGTACTAGTAGTAGGAGTAAGATATGAAGTAAGTTTAGTAGGCATACTATTTAAAGCATCTCTATTAACTTTACCTTTATCTCCAGAATACGCTGTACTAGGAGTTTCACCTAATGCCAAACTCTAACTAATCTCTAAGTATTGAGTACCAGTCCATCTATATGTTAAGTTAGTATCCTTAGATACATATATCTTACCAGTTTCACCAATCTGAGGGAATTGAGCTTTAGTAGAGAACTCTAATACATCATCTACATAAGATGGTAATTGAGCTGCAGGAACCTTACCAGTTGAGTCTAATTCAGCTAAACCACTAGGTTGACCTTTAGTACTAATGAATGCATTTAAACTATTAGTAATAGTAGTGTCGCCTGCTTTTCTATCTTCAATTTCTTTCTGTAAAGCATCCTCTAGTTTATCAGTAACTCCATCAAACTTATTCTCTATACGGTCTATCTCTGCTTCTCTATCAGCAATCTCCTTATCAATCTTATCATCAAGATCGTCTATTCTATTATTTATATTGGAGTCAGCTTCCTTTAGTTCTTCAATCTATCCAGGAATAGTAGTATTAAGTTCTACATAATCTTCCTTACTCATTAGACCATCCATAGATGCAGTAGCATTAGCTATACGTATATCCATATAGATATTGTTACCACTTTTAACGGTATTCCATGATACACAAGGAGTAGCATTCTATCTGAAAGTGATGCCATTAGTTACTAAGTCATAAGTAGATGTATTAGTACCATCTTTAAACTTAATATTAGTTAATGCTAAATTACCTATATATACATACTAACCATTATCTGTAAGTACTTTAGTACCATCTCCAGTAGTCTTAATAACTGTAGTAGTATATTGTTCTTTACTATAGTTTAATGAACCATCTACAGTAATAGTATCAAATACTACTTGAGATATATTATTGGTACCTTCTTCTTTAATAAAGTCAGGAGATTCAATGTATATGGTACCACCAACTATAGCTACTTCGGTTGCTAAGTCTAATCCATTTCTATTAGAATTAATAGTATAGATAAGCTTACCTTCCTCTATAGCTTGCTTTAATGCGTCATAATCTTCTTGACTTACTTTACCATCAACGATAGTAGGATCAAAGATATACATAGTCATATCTTTAAACTCTATCATTCGGATCTTACCATTTCTTTCACCATCTTGGAATGGAATCATTTCCTATCCTGTGACAGCAGTACGTTCTGAAGCTTGACTAATCTTTAAACCTTTAATTCTTGCTATCATTGTCAATCAAATTATTTTCTTTCTACTATTCTAACAGTACTACACCGTTATCTTCCCATAACCAAGGATCTGCATCCTCTGTTAACAATGCTAATACATAAGGATCATACAATCCTCTAAAGTATCCATTACCACAACCACACTTAATACAATACGGTTTGAGTTTCATAGGTATACCACTATATAACTATGGTTTAACCTAATGTAAGTATCTCTTTAGTATTTCAGAATCTATAGGAGTAGTAACACTAGATGTGTTACTAAACTCTAATAAATCTGTTAATTCATTGTATACTATGGTTGCTACAACATCTCTATTGTTCCTAAGTATATTAGTTTTAAGTATAGAGTTTGTTTTACTGTTTATATATTCTTTTGCTTTATCCATAGTAGTTTAATTAAGCTTCACCAACACAAATCCCGCCTATAAAACGCAAACCATTTTTAGTACCAGTCCATCCAATATTCGTACCGCTAGAGTTAGTTACTGTAATCATACTTTTCATAATATCTATATGAGTATTTACACCGTCAGATACAGTTACTCCTAGTGGAGATATGTACGCTTTATTACCCTAAGAATCATAAGCAGTTACAGAGATAGCGTCAGAGGCATCATCATCTAAAGCCTTTATTTCTACTCTAGATGAATCTATTCCTGTTGGGTTCTTTAGTACTATTGAAGAAGTAGTATTATCATAAGTAATAACTATATTATCCAGAGTGCTATTCTTTAATGAAAAACTACCACTATCAATTATAGCGTGGTTAGAACCAGTTTGTCCAATAGTAATAGCTCCCGTAGTATCTAACTTAAAATCTGTTACTGTAGAAGATCCTGCATAATGCTAGTAAGACATTCCTTCATCATTAACATAGAATTTAGGTATGCCCATATTAATACTCAGTCCATCTATACTAAGTTCAGCTCTTTTATTTGCTGCAGGATTGCTAGATGATACTACCTTTTGGAATGTAGCTCCATCTATATCTATAGTGGCAATACTACCATTACCTCCAGATACATTACCAGATTCTAATTGTATAGAAGTGTTAGAACTATCAGCTGCTAAGTGTATACCTCCAGCTCCAAAGTAAGCTTCACCATTCTCAAAGTCTAACAAGAAGTTAGGTCTAAACGAGTTAGAGGTATTCATAGGATCTGAAGTATTAATCAAATGGTATTCAGAACTATCACCACCACTAGCATCCTTACCTCTTTGTGAGAACATCAAGTTATTGTTAAATACAGCTCCACCTACTAATGAATTAGGTGCAATAAGTAAATCAGTATAAATTGCCTCATAATTCTCTAATACAGTCCATGCACCGGATGTATCTGTAGCAGGAGATTCATTATTCTACTGAGTACCAAGCCACGTCATTACTGATTTCAAGAAGTAATAGTTACCATCACTAGTATCATATACGTAAGGAGCTTTTTCTCCATCGTTAATATAAGGAGTACTAGTACTATATATACCCATAGGATATGCTATAGGTTGTGAACCTACTGGATCTGGAGTAATTATACCACCCATAGGGTTAGGTTTAGACCAATATTGACCAGACTCTAATTCGTCATTTATTATTCTACATTGAATAAACCATATGTAGTTATATTCATCACCACTAACTAACTCAGGAACATCTATAGACCAACCTTTTGGATCTCTCTTACGCTTCATAGTGTCGCTCCATTGTTCTCCTGTATAAGTAGTTTCAGTACCTTTACAGTATCTAACTTCATAACCTACTCCAGGAACACCTGAACCACCATTATCACCAGTCATACCAGTCATATAGTATGGATCGCACCAGTCTTCTATCATAGTATTATCACTACCATTGATATAAGCAAAAGTAGCCCATAAGACTTTACCATCACTTAAAGCAGGAGCTGAAGAACTCCAACCAGAAGGATAACGAGTATCTTGGTCTAACGAAGGAGCTGAACTCCAACTATTGTTTCTAGCAAATCTGTATTCATAGTAGTTACCATCCGTGCCTTGAACCTTACCTACATTTACCCAGTCACTACCATTCCATACCCATAAGAAGCCATCAATAACCCAACCGTCTCCTATTTCATTACCACTAGTTGGAAGATCATCTGTAGAATCTAAAGTACCTTTAATAACAACCCCTTGACCTGTTACTTTTACTACAGCTCCCCATTCTATTACCGTACCTGTCTCACCTTGAACTAATGCTATACATTTCCACCATATACCAGTAGACATATCAGGCGTAAGTACCCAACCATCGCCTGGATGATACGGATCATTACTAGTAGGTTTCTCAGGTTGAGTAGAACTCTATTTAAATGCTTCTACTTGATAATTAAAGTTATTACCATCAAGACCAGGTACACCTGTAATTAAATAAGGTCCTTGCCAACCTCTTTCATCTTCAGGTAATGATTCATCAATTACTAACTTATTATCAAAAGTAACTAAAGCTTGAATCCCCCATATTGCTTCTTTGCCAGTTGCAGTAGGCATACCTACACCCCAAATACTACCAGGGTTAATATTTAATCTATCTGGGTCTCTAGGCTTAACATCACTACCAGATGTCTTAGTATACATTACTCTAAGGTGTTGACCATCTTGACCATCATCACCCCATTTAGCCCATAATGACGGAGAACTAAAGTTACCCCATTTGTGAGTATCACCTTTATACTTTCTTTTACTAACCCATTCATATTTAAACTCTTCACTTACTCCCTTAGGATCATCTGTCCAAGGTTGTTCACCAGGAGCTGATTGAGGTATATATTCATCTTGGTCTGGATTATTATCCGTAATCTCTTGAGGAGAGGCAGGTAACTTAGTACACTGATATATATACTCTACTCCATCACCGTCTTTACCGTTTACTCCCCATTTAGACCAAATAGTAGGATCACTCCACTCACTCCAACTACCATCAGTTTGCAAGTTATGTGAACAAACCCATTCACATTGATACTATTCACTGATACCTGTTGGATGATCAGTCCACCCTTGTCTAATAGCTTCAGTCTGGCTGTTACCTGTAGGTTTAGTAGGTGTAACTAAACTAGTTACAGTAAGCTTATACACGAATTCAATATTACTACCGTCTGCACCATCATGACCATCTGCACCTGTAAGTCTTACAGGTGTACTCCAAGGCACTACTATTGTACCTTTACTAGAGAATGTAGCGGTAGACATCCATACATAGCCATTAGGATTACTATCACTACCAGACCATCCTTCAGGATATGTAATAGTATTAGTATCATAATCCCAGCTACCTCCTACAGGAGTATCGGGTCTTTGTATAGTTTTAGTAGATTTGTATGCTATTACTACTCTAGTAGTATCTCCGTCTATACCTGGTACACCATCAATGCCGTCCTTACCATCTTTACCATCTTTACCATCTTTACCGTCCTTACCTGCATCTCCTGTTCTACCTGCAGGTATACCAAATGAAAATAAGAATTTATCTTTGTCTAAAGACACAGATGCTGTAGGAGTACTTGATTCGTATACATCCTTAATTGCAGCTTTAAACTTAGAATTACCTATAACTATATCAGCTACAGATTCAAGTGGTAATTTATAGTTATTGTCTTTCTCTGCAGTAACAATGTACTCACTACCTGTAGCCTCAAGCTTCTCTTCTAAGTCTAATATCTTTACACCATCACATTTTTGTGTCATATCTCTTTATTTTATAATTTACAATAACCGTTACTGCAATTTCCAGTACTGCAAGTATTATTAGAACAAGAGTAACAAATACCACTAAATAAAGTAGCAGAGTTACGCTCTTTCTCCAAGTGAAGACATTTGTCGTTTTCTATATTAAAACAGTTACCTTTCTGAGTAAGAATAGCATTGTTACAGCAAGTACTAGCTGCACATTTTGGTTTAATAGATATCTCCAGTAATCTACAGATATCTACATATAATTGTAAAGCATCGCGATAGTAATCGGATGCTAAAGCATACTCAAGCAGCTATCTCTTAAAGACTACTAACATTATATTCTGCATAGTCTAATCATCTAAACAAGTTGAACAGTGAGTATGTAATTTCCTAATTTCTGCCATATACACGATTGAAGGATTGTAGTATATACCATGAAAATGTATTTCTTCCTATTCCGTAAAACATCTCAAAGTAACGTATTTCATATTCCAATCTAATTCTAGAATATCGTCATTAGTTACAGTTACATTATTATCGGAATCTACTGTAATATTCTCAGAAAAGCTAATGTTATGTATAGGACTGTCTTCAAGTATGTTCTTTAAATTCCATACTTCATCTATATAAACTTCCTTACTATAGTTACTAAGATCTACTTCAGTCTCTATCTTAAAGGTCAGTTTATCACCATCTATTTGTATATTTGTTAATTTGTCCATATATCAACAATAAAAAAAGTGGAGAGTGGAATATTCCACAACTCCACTTCTGTAGTTTGTAAAAGGAATCTTATCCCAAATTCAA
>OGRO01003063.1_pt1 | contig 12387 bp, 10 predicted proteins | sample 1553451 | NCBI WGS metagenome assembly OGRO01 (sample SAMEA2580021, study PRJEB22360) | human gut metagenome
AATTACTGTGCTAAAAAGAAAAGGGGTTAAATGATGATTGAAGTTAAAAACTTATGTAAATCTTTTACAAGACAAGTTCAAGATGAAAAATCTAAAAAGAAAAAATTTAAAATAAAAAAAGAAGAATTTTTAGCCGTTAATAATTTGTCTTTTACTGTGGGAAAGGGAGAAATTATTGGAATATTAGGGCCAAATGGTGCAGGAAAAACTACATTACTTAGAATGTTAGGGGGAATACTTACGCCTACATCTGGTCATATTCAAATAGATCAATTTGATTATGAAAAAGATAAAAATGCAGCCAAAAAAGAAATAGGATATTTATCGGGAAATACAAAATTATATGATAGATTATCACCTAGAGAATTACTTTTCACCTTTGGATCTTTATATGATATGAACAAAGAAGAATTAGAAAAATCCATAGAAAATATAGCTGAAATAATGGATATGAAAAGTTTTATGGATAATAAAATAGAAAATTTATCTACAGGTCAAAAGCAAAGAACTTCCATTGCAAGATGCCTAGTTCATAATCCAAGTATATATATTTTTGATGAACCAACATTGGGATTAGATGTAATTAGCAGTAAATCCATAATTGATTTTATGAAAAATGAAAGAGATAAAGGAAAAACTGTTTTATATTCAACTCATTATATGGAAGAAGCAGAAATACTTTGTGATAAAATTTATATGATGCATAAAGGGGAATTCATAGCTTATGGTAGTTGTGAAGAACTAAAAAATAATTATAATACAAATAGTTTAAGGGATATATTTATAAAATTAGCAAGTGAGAGGGGAGATTTAATTGAGGAGTAAAATTGTAAGAACAATTTTTAAAAAAGAAATAATAGATATTATAAGGGATAAGAAAACTTTATTTATGGGAATTGTACTTCCTTTAATTTTATATCCACTTCTTATGATAATAATGACACAAATTATGACAATATCTATGAATAGTATAGAAAATGATGATATAAATATTGCTTTTGAAAAATATCCAAGCAAAGAATTAATTACTTTAATAAAAAATTATGATAGTGATGGTGCTATAAATATAGTAAAAAGTAAAAATTATAAAAAAGATTTAGAAAAGGGAAATATAGACGCATATGTAGACATCAAAGAAAAAAATAAAATTGAAAATTATAAAATATATATAAATTCATCAAAAGAAAATTCTTCAACTGTAAATAGCAAGTTGGAAGATATTTTTAATACATATAAAGAAAAAAAGGTTAAAGATAAAATTGAACAATTACAATTAAATGTAGAAGAAACTTTAGAACCTGTAGTTTATTCAACAATAGATTTGGCTAAAACTGAAGAAGTGGCAGGTTTACTTTTAGGTCAAATTCTTCCTCTTATACTTATTATGGGAGTGCTTTTAGGTGCCATATATCCGGCAATAGATTCCATGGCAGGTGAAAAGGAAAGAGGAACATTGGAGACTTTATTTACACTTCCTATTTCAAATTTAGAATTAGTAATGGGAAAATACATGGCGGTATCTCTTTGTGCCATAGTAACAGCCATATTAAATGTAGTGTCTATATTAATGACACTTATATATATATTATCCACAGGAAATATAAGTGGCCAATTATTGTCAAATAATTTTAATATATCTGCCCTGTCAGGACCTTTATTTATAACTTTAATATGTATATGTTTATTTGCAATGGTAGTTTCTGCAGTAAGCATGTGTGTTTGTTCTTTAGCAAAAAGTTTCAAAGATGCTCAAAACTACATATCACCAGTTATGTTTTTAGTTTTAATACCATCTTATGCATCTATGATACCTAATTTAAATTTAGATAGAACTACGTCAATAATACCTGTAGTAAATATATCGCTACTTATAAAAAGTGTACTAAGCAATAATGCAAATTTAAGTTTAATTGCCTTAGTATTTATATCAAACTTTGCTTTTGTAATTTTATCGGTGATTTTATTATCAAAATTATTTAATTCAGAGGAAATATTATTTGGTAATAATAGAAATTTCTCATTTTTAGAAAAGCGAAGCAATATCAAAAAAGGAACTATGCCAAGTGTAAGTGATGGAGTAATTTTATATGCTTTAGGATTAGTTTTATTAATTTATGTTGGAAGTTATATTCAACTAAAATTAAAAATGACAGGAATAGTATTAACTCAAGTTATGATAATAAGCTTACCACTTTTGTTTGCTTATTATATAAAAAGTGATTTTAAAAAAGTATTTTCACTTAAATTACCTAAAATAAAACATTTATTTGGAGCAGCTTGTCTTTGGTTTGGAACTTATTTATTAGCTATGGTTATTACAAATATAATCATGTATTATTTTCCACAAAATCAAGAAATTGTGGAAGGTTTAAATAATGCATTATTTATAAAAAATAACTTATTACTTAATTTATTAATTGTAGCGGCAATGCCAGCTATATGTGAAGAAATTTTCTTTAGAGGATTTATATTGACATCATTTAAAAATAATAAAAAATCTTATAGAGGAGCTATAATATTTTCGGGTATTTTATTTGGATTAATGCATATGGATTTTATTAGAGTTGTGCCTACATCTATTTTAGGAATTGCTTTTGCTTATGCTGTATGTAAAACAAATTCCATAGCAGTAAGTATGTTTATGCATTTTTTAAACAATGGATTTGCAGTTGTTGTCACTCATATTTCTTCAAAATTTTCAGATAATATTCAAACTACAGAAGTAGTTGGATTGTCTTTTAATGAAATTATTGTATTTTTAGGGCTTAGTTTTATATTTATATTTTTAGCGCCTTTATTATTAAAAAAAATATAGACAAATTTGCTAGATAATATATATAAAATGTTATAATATATGCACAAAGGAGATGAAACACTTGGATGCAATAGAAGATATAACATTAGACTTAGAAAGATGTAATAAAGTAATTAAAGAAAATAATTATTTAGAGATAATAATTGCCATAGAAGAGCTTCAAGACAAATATAAAGATAAAATTAAAAATATAAGTGAAAATTCTAATAATGTAGTTTGGAATTATAGCATAAAAGACTTAAAAAATATTAAAAATTATTTAATTGATTATGAAGAAAAATTAATTTTAGAGAAAAAACTTGAAAGTATATATGAAAAAATATCTGATATAAAAGTATATTTAAAAAATAATAAAATTAAAAATGAAGATGTCTTAATTGAAATGATAAATCATATAGAAGAAGTTAATAAAGAAAATTTAACTTTAGATGAAAAATATGAAAAACTTAAAGTTTATTTTGAATATATAAAATCTTTTAATAGATATATTGCTACATATATATTAGAGCTTATAGCATTAGTAATAAAATAAAAACTATAAAAATACCTCATTGAAATTTAAAATGAGGTATTTTTTTATTATATACTAAATAATAAATCGGCATATGTTGGGAATGGCCAAAATTCTTTACTTACCATTGATTCTAATTCATCGGCAATGGCACGAACTTCTTGCATTTGAACTTTTATATTATCTTTATAAAATTCTGCATTTTCTTTAGGATCACTATAATTTTTAGCTTCCAATATGGATGTATTTAATTTTTCTATTTTTATATCTAAACAAGAGTTTAAAGATGAAAGTTTTTTAACTAAAGATATTTCTAAACTACAATCAATTTCTGCACTTAAAGATTTTTTATTTAAAGCAGTATCAGTTAAAGTTTTTATATAAGAGCAAACAGCAGGAATTATATCTTTTTTAGCCATATCAATCATAGTTAAAGCTTCAATATTTAAAGTTTTAGAGTATTCTTCTAATAAAATGTCACATCTAGATTGAAGTTCTTCTTTAGTGTAAACATTAAACTTTTCAAATAATTTTATATTTTTTTCATCAACATAATGAGGAAGAACATCAACAGCAGTTTTAAAATTAGAAAGACCTCTTCTTTCAGCTTCAATAACCCATTCTTCAGCATAGTTGTTGCCATTAAATATTATTCTTGAATGTTTTTTCATAGTATCTTTGATTATTTGATTTATAGTTTCATCTATATTACTACTAGTTTCAAGTATATCTGCATAGTCACATAAACTATTTGCAACTATAGTATTTAATATGGTATTTGGACAAGCTATATTACAAGTTGAACCAAGCATTCTAAATTCAAATTTATTACCAGTAAATGCAAATGGTGAAGTACGATTTCTATCAGTTGTATCTTTCATAAATGATGGTAAAACATCTACATCTATATCCATTCTGCTTAAAATATCTTCATTATAAGGTAAATTATTTTCTATACATTTTAATACTTTTTTCAAGTCAGATCCAATAAACATGGAAATTATAGCAGGAGGTGCTTCATTTCCACCAAGCCTATGGTCATTACCAGCGCTAGCAACTGATAATCGAAGTAAATCTTGATATTCATCTACTGCTTTTATAATTGCAGATAAGAATAATAAAAATGTTTTATTTTCAAAAGGTTTTTTGCCTGGTTCTAATAAATTTTTACCTTTATTAGTAGTCATAGACCAGTTATTATGTTTACCGCTACCATTTACCCCTGCAAAAGGTTTTTCGTGTAATAAACAAACTAAACCATGTTTATCAGCGATTCTTTTCATTAAATCCATTGTAATTTGATTATGATCTGTGGCTACATTTGTTACAGTATGAATTGGAGCTAATTCATGTTGAGATGGAGCAACTTCATTATGTTTGGTTTTTGATAAAACTCCAAGTTTCCAAAGTTCCATATCTAGTTCTTTCATAAATTCAGCTACTCTAGGTTTTATAGAACCAAAATAGTGATCTTCCATTTCTTGACCTTTTGGAGGTCTTGCACCAAATAAAGTTCTATTACAGAATTTTAAATCCATTCTTTTTTCATAAAGTTTTTTATCTATTAAAAAATACTCTTGCTCTGGACCAACAGTAGTTATAACTCTTGTTACATCATCATATCCAAGTAAATTTAAAAGTCTAACAGCTGTTTTATTAAGTGCTTCCATAGATTTTAGAAGAGGAGTCTTCTTATCTAGAGATTGACCAGAATAAGAACAAAATGCAGTTGGTATGCATAAAGTAGTATCTCTTATAAAAGCGTAAGATGTTGGGTCCCATACAGTATACCCTCTAGCTTCAAAAGTACTTCTAAGTCCTCCAGATGGAAATGATGAGCCATCTGGTTCACCTTTAATTAATTCTTTTCCTGAAAACTCCATAATAACATTTCCATCAGGTGTTGGAGATATAAAGCTATCGTGTTTTTCTGCTGTAATTCCAGTCATTGGTTGGAACCAATGAGTAAAATGTGTAGCTCCATTTTCTATGGCCCAATCTTTCATTGTATTAGCAACAACATTGGCAATTTTTATATCTATTGGCTTGCCTTGATGTATAGTATTTTTTAAAACATCATAAATATCTTTCGGTAATCTTTCCTTCATTACATTATCATTAAAAACTAGACTCCCAAATATTTTTGATAATCTTTCCATAAAATTTCCCCCTTTTATATGTTGAATATAAATTATAAAATTATTGCTAAAAATAAAGAAAGACGCAGTAGGTAGAGTATCCTACAGCGCCTTTGCTGTTAAATAATTATAGAAAGAATTGTAGTTCTAAAATTATCAAATGTCAACAAAAGTTAAAAAATATTTTTGATAAAAAATATTTGACAGATTATAAAATGAGTTGTAAAATTTTACTAAATAAAATATGATTCAAAGATAAATACATAAATAGTTTTGAAATTTTTATGAAAGTAAGAGTATTTATTAAAGGATGTTAAGCAATTGTACTTTCATTCTTTTATGAGTGACTCTTTTTTTTATTTGGGAAAATGAAAATAGTTATATTTTAATAAAATAAAAAAATATAAATAAAATTAAGTAAGGCTATTTTAAAAGGGTGATTTTATGGAAAAAATTCTTATAGTATCAAGTTCACATAAAAGTAAAGAATTATTAATTGATATAGTTAAATCCAGTGGAAATTATGAAGTATTATCTGTTGATAGTGGAATATCATGTAGAGAAATTATAAAAAGTAATAATTTTGATTTGATTATAATCAATGCACCTCTAAAAGATGATTATGGAGAAAATTTAACAAAATTTATTAGTAAAAATACTAATAGCGACCTTATACTTATTATAAAAAGCAATGATAAAAATCAATTACATAAAATTGAGGAAAATGGAATATATGTTATGGAAAAACCCATAAATAAATTTTTATTTATGAAAATTATAAATGCATATATAATTCATAGAAGAAGGTATAATTTTATTCTTAAGGAAAATGAAAAATTAAAAAAGACAATAAGTGATATTAAATTAATTGATAGAGCAAAAATAACTTTAGTGGAATATTTAAATATGAGTGAAGATGAATCTCATAAGTATATTGAAAAACAAGCGATGGATTTGAGAATTACAAAGGTTGAAGTAGCTAAAAATATTTTGAAAATTTATGAAATTTAATGTTTGTAAGGGGGAAAATTTATGACTAAATTTATATTTGTAACAGGAGGAGTAGTATCAGGACTGGGAAAGGGAATAACAGCAGCTTCTTTGGGACGATTATTAAAAGCTAGAGGATTAAAAGTTATAGCACAAAAATTAGATCCATACATAAATGTGGATCCGGGGACTATGAGTCCTTATCAACATGGGGAAGTTTTTGTAACGGAAGATGGTGCTGAGACAGACTTAGATTTAGGTCATTATGAGAGATTTATTGATGAAAATTTAAATAAATATTCCAACTTAACGACAGGGAAAGTATATTGGAATATCTTAAACAAAGAAAGAAAAGGTGAATATTTAGGAGAAACTGTGCAAGTTATTCCTCATATTACTAATGAAATAAAAAATTTTATTTACAGTGTTGGACAAAAAAGCAAATCAGATGTAGTTATAACGGAAATAGGAGGAACTGTAGGAGATATAGAAAGTCAGCCTTTTATGGAAGCTATAAGACAAGTATCTTTAGAAATGGGAAGGGAAAATTGTCTATTTATACATGTGACTTTAGTACCTTATATAAAAAGTTCTGGTGAACACAAATCAAAACCAACACAACATTCAGTTAAGCAACTCCAATCTCTTGGAATCATGCCAAATATTATAGTAACTAGATCAGAAGAACCAATTGACGATTCTATAAAACAAAAAATTTCATTATTTTGTAATGTAAAAAAAGACTGTGTAATCGAAAACAAAACTATAGATATATTATATGAAGTGCCAATAATGCTAGAAAAACAAGGATTTTGTGAAATTGTATGTAGAGAATTGAATATAAAATCTGATAAAAGTGATTTAAGCGATTGGGAAGAAATGCTTGAAAGAGTTAAAAATATAGATAAAACAGTAACTATAGGTTTAGTGGGAAAATATATAAAACTTCATGATGCATATTTATCAGTAGTAGAAGCCTTGTCTCATGCAGGATATGAAAATGGTGCAAATATAAAAATAAAATGGATTGATGCAGAGACTGTTACTTATGAAAGTGCAAATAAAATTTTAAGTGATTGTGATGGCATATTAATTCCAGGAGGATTTGGTGATAGGGGAATAGAAGGCATGGTTTGTGCTGCTAATTATGCTAGAATAAATAATATTCCTTATTTAGGTATTTGTCTTGGTATGCAAATTGCAGTTATTGAATTTGCTAGAAATGTATTAAAAATGAAAAATGCAAACTCCACAGAATTTGATAAATTTACTTCATATCCAGTTATAGATTTAATGATTGACCAATATGGAAATATACCACTAGGTGGAACTATGAGACTGGGAGCTTATCCATGTAAAATAAAACCAAACACTATGATGGAATTATCTTATGGTAAATTGAATATTAGCGAAAGACATCGTCATAGATATGAATTTAATAATAAATACAAAGAAAAATTTATATATAAAGGGATGATAATAGGAGGAACTTCACCAGATGAGCAATTAGTTGAAGCTGTTGAAATATCAAATAATGATTTTTTTGTAGGAGTACAATATCATCCAGAATTTAAAAGTAGACCAAATAGAGCAAATCCTATAATAAAAGGATTTATTAAAGCAACAGTAAATAAATAATTTTATGGAATATTGAATAGCAAAAAGGGAACTATATAAGCATATATAGGAAATTATGGAGGTATTGTAATGAAAGCTTATGTAGATGATAAAACTTGTATAGGATGTGGAACATGTCCAGAAGTTTGCCCAGAAGTTTTTCATATGACTGATGGGGGAATAGCTCACGCTATAGATGGAGAAATTCCAAAGGATATACTAGGAAAAGCAAAACAAGCTGAAGAAAGCTGTCCAGTGGATGCTATCGACTTAGACGAAGACTAGAAAGGAATAAATTATGAGAGCATATGTTGATAAAGATAATTGCGTAGCTTGTAAACATTGTGTAAGTGTTTGTCCTAGTGTATATTTTATGGATAATGATGGGAAAGCTACTGCTATTAATGATAATATTCCAGAAAATGAAAAGAATAAAGCTACAAGGGGCAGAGATGAATGTCCTGTTTCAGCTATTAATTTAAAAGATAATTAAATAAAAAAATACCTTTGAAATTAAATCAAAGGTATTTTTTTATTGTAAGGAAATTATAGATTATCTTATTTGTAGATAATCTATAATTTACAACTTATTAGCTTGAGCAACGGACGAAGTCGTTGGCGATATGAACGAAGTGAATTTTTTAATTATTGAATAAAAGAATTTTTAATAACATCAGATGATTTATTTTTTACATTCTTTTTTTCTTCTTTAAAGAATTTAAATAATAAACTTAAAGATATAATTAAAGTTATAAATTCAGATACATTAGTTGTAACCCAAATGCCATCTCCACCAAATAATTTTGTAAGTACAAATAAACTAATTATAACTAAAACTAAACTTCTGCCAAGAGATATAATTGCAGAGCATATAGGTTTATCAATGGCAACAAAAAATCCAGAAATGATTAAATTAAATCCTAAAAATAAGAAAGAAAATGAATATAATTTAAATACATATACTGTTGAGTTAAATAGCTGAACTTCTTTTGTATCTATAAATAATGCAGTAATATTGTTGGCAAATAATAAGCATAATGCAAATACAGTTATTGCAGTAATAAACATAGTTTTAATTCCCATTTTAAATAGATTATTTACATTTTCATTTTCTCTAGCACCAAAATTAAAGCTAATTAAAGGTTGCACACCTTGAGTAATACCAACCATAGTCATAGATACTAAAGTATTAATATAACAAATAACACTGTAAGAAATTAAAGCATCTTGACCAATAAATCTCATCAAACTTTGATTAAATAAAATTGTAACTAAACCAACACTTAATTCAGAAGTACAATCAGGAAAGCCTAAAGATATTATTTTTCCTATTGTTTTAAAATCAAATTTAAATTTTACAAGTTTTAAATTTGATTTTTTTCTTAGAAAATGACTTAAGAAAAATATTGTAGATAATACTTGTGCTATACCAGTGGCAAAAGCAGCTCCCTTTACTCCATATCCAAATTTTATAACAAAAATATAATCTAAAAAAATATTAGTTATAGCTGATATTATAACACCTACAGTGGCAAGGATTGGGAAACCATCAGCTTTAACTATTACTTCTAAAGAATAAGATACAATGAAAAATATATTAAATAAAGATATTATAAATAAATAATCCTTAACATAATTTATAGTATCAGGTGTTGCACCTAAAATTTTTGATAAAAAATCTAAGCCTATTAAAGATGTAATTGTAATTATTATGGATATGGTAATAATTGTAAATAAGTTTAAAGTAAATGTCTCATTTGCCTTTTCGAAATCTTTTTTTCCAAGGTACATGGCTATTATAGTAGATGCACCTGTGGAAAATAATACAGATAGGGCAAATACAAAATTAATAAAAGGCATGGAAATATTAACAGATGCAAGAGCTAACTCTCCAACACCTTTGCTAACAAATATACCATCAACTATTGTATAAAGGGAAAACACCCACATGGCCATGACAGAAGGACATAAATACCTTAGAAATTGTTTTAATAAATTTTTGTTCATTTTATCACTCCTTATATTTATATCTTAAAGCCTGGTATAATACTAAGGTCAATAAAATGAGTAAATATTTTTTAAATTTCTTGAAAAATTATTTTCTTTATGAAATAATATATTTCAGTACGTATTAAAAAAGGAGCAAAAATGAAAGATTATTACAAAATTGGAGAAATATCTGAGATGTATGATATGAGTAGAGATTCCCTTATGTATTATGAGAAGCTGGGAATTATTGAACCTACTAGAGAGGATAATGGATACAGACTTTATAGTGTTTCTGATATTTGGAGACTTAATTTAATAAAAGAATTAAAGAGTTTAGGCTTCTCTTTTAAAATGATTAAAGAGTATTTAGAAAATAGAGATTTAAAATCTACTAATAAATTACTTAATGATGGAATAACTTTGTTGGATGATCAAATATTAAAATTACTAAAACAAAAAGAAAATATGAGAAAACGAATGGAATCCATAGAAAAAACTACAAAAAATTCTAATTTAAATAATATAGAACTTGTTTATTTAAAAAGAAGAAAAGGTTTAGTTTTAAATGGAAAAATCAAACGTGATGAAGATTTTGATTTATTAATTCAAAAATTACAAAAAGATCATGGGAATAAATTTGGAATATTTGGAAATAACAATGTGGGTTCTATTTTTGATATGAATTCTCTTGAAAATGGTATAACAACAGATTATGAATCTGTATTTTGTTTGTTAAAAGATGATGCTGAGGAATATAATATAGTATTTGAAGAAGGATATTATGTAACACTAACTTATAGTGGTGACTATACAAATAATAAAGAACATATCCAACATATATTTGATTTTATCGAAGAAAATAAATTAATAATAACAGGTAATCCAATGGAAATTTATAAAATAGATATTCATGAAACAGAAAATAAAGATGAATTTATTACAGAAATCCAAATACCTATAAAATGTTAAAGAGATGTCACCTTAAAAATGTGACATCTCTTTTAATATTCTATCCAAATTGGAGAAGTTAGTGTTTCTTTATTATCTTTTTCTGTTATTAAAGCAAAATAATAAGTATTTTTATTTGGAGGTGGTAGAGTAAAATCTACTTTGGTAAAATTAGAATCAAAATTTTTGGAACAGATTAGTTTATCATTATTGCTGAAAATTTCTATTTTTTTTATTTTGTCATTATTTGAGTTAGCTATAGCACTTACAATAATTCTCACATAAGATGGATTTTTTACTATGCTACCCATTGGCAATTTATTTAATGAAAAATAAACATCTAAATTGTTATTTTCACTAATAAAAATTCGTCTATTTTTTATACCTTCTAAAAGTTGATTTTTTGTTAAATCTTCACAAAGTATATTTGTTAGAAATTTATTATTTAAATTTATATTTGGGTATTGATTGTATTCACAGATAATAGGGCTAATATGCCATCCATTGTCTAAAGCTTCTTTGTAAGGTATTAAATTTAATTTTTTATTTGCATCTTTTTGTAACTCTATTAAAGAAATTATTTCATCTCCATATGGAGAGTACTTGAAATAATTTATGCTATCTAAATTATTATCATATCTAAATTGACCTATTAAATCGTCTTCATAAAAGAATAAATTTTTATAAAAAGAATCCATACTTATATTATCTTTAAAAATAAAAGGATTTTCACAATTAAAAATATTTAAGCAAGTTTTTTTATTTTCATTTTTTAGTTTAGTACTTAATTCAAATCCAGATAAGGAGATAAAACTACCATCATTACAGTATTTATTACAAGATTCAATTAATTTATTATATTTTTTATTATCTATAAAATTATCCATGGATAATTTATTGTTATTAATTTTTTCTGTTATAAATAAATAATTAAGATGTTTAGTATTTTTACATAAATTATTTAAATCATCATAAGAAGTTAAAATATTCAGCTCATCAGTGTTATTAAAAAAAATTCCTTTATAGTTAGTATAAAGATTAGTACCAACAGAAAAATACCATTCCATAACTTCTGGTTTTGGTGTATTTTTCATTTCTAATTTGACGACTTGAACTCCTGGTTTTAATTTTTTATCACATTTATAATAAATATATTTTGAAGTTATCATAGTTTGATTTGAAATATCTTTATAATTTAAATAAAGTTTAAAGTTATTTAAAGTATTATTGCTATTGTAGAAAATTTTAATTTCAGGTGTGGATATAATATTTTGTTCACCAGGATGGGGTATTAACCTTTCTATTACTACGGAATTTTTTTCCTCAGCAAGAGAGTTATTCATATTAATGTTTATGTAAAAAAATAAAAAAATAAAAAT
>OGRO01003069.1_pt1 | contig 12361 bp, 4 predicted proteins | sample 1553451 | NCBI WGS metagenome assembly OGRO01 (sample SAMEA2580021, study PRJEB22360) | human gut metagenome
GATTTTTGTTGTATATCATTTGCTCCTTGTCTATTGCTAACGCACGCAAATAATTTAATTTTTCCAATAGCATATACTCGCCCCTTTTTGAAAAAGTTTTGAGTATATAAATAAACTGTCGGAACACCTTCGAAATTTTTTTATTCAATCGTCGTTTTATATGTCTAATCTTCGTGGCTTTTTTCGCAACTGCAAAATAGATTTTTTCGTAACCATTACAAAAACTTCACCTTCGCAAAAAAATAACAGCACCTTCGGAAATTGACATAAAAAAAGAGCCTACCGATTTTGGTCGGTAGACTCGAAAAATATGTAATTATTAATTATTTCAAAAATTCATACTTGAAAAGAGTGGGAACGATTTCACTATTATAATATTCCTTAACAAGACTTTTGAGCGTTTGTAAATGTCCGTGCAAATCGGAATACACCCATACTGTTTTTCCTGTATCTTCGTCTTTGTATGAAATATCTAATTCTGCAAAAATTTGATACACACCATAGGTTAATTCTGAATTATATTCTTTTGTTGCTTTAGCAGAAGTTAAAACTTTTTCCCATTGTTCAAGTAATTTTTTCTCTGCAGCGTTAGGCGAAAGCTTTTTTATGTCGGTGGTTGCTACTGTTGCTCCGTTTGTATCATCTAAGCACAATTCATTTTTGTAAAATCTTCCGTCACTACCCTTAAATGTTCTCATATGATTTTGCATTTCAAGGCAAGTAAACAGTAAGCATTTCAACAAGAATGTGTCTAATTTATGATTTTTGACATCTTCAAAAAATCTTTCCGAGCCGTCAGCGGATTTCATAATTCTTGCACGCTCTGTCCATTCCCGATTGTATGTAATATACCTTGAGGCACAGAACATAGGAAGCTTTTCTAAATAATTATCTTTTCTTAAATAGAAACCATTTCCATCATACCTACCTGCAATCAAAAGACCGCCGTTTAAATCGGGATTATCAAAACCTGATGTATTGGCTATTAAATAGCCGATTATATTTTTGTTATATACTGGCTTATTTCTTTGCTTTCCACCATCTTTTTCTAATCCATTAAGACCAATTAAAATTCCGTTCTTTTCGTCATCATTAAAGACTCTTTTATCATAATAAATTTTACTGTAAAGGCTATGTATTTTATTTATTGGCAAACTTGGATATGCTACTAATTTATTATCATTTATATCATATCCTTGCAATTGTATGTGTTCGACATCTTTATCAATGTTAGCCCATAATGCAACCATAATACACGCTTCTATATTTGTATGGAAATGTTTTCTATTAAACGCATAGCCGTCTATAAATTGCTTGTTAATTAAATGTTGTGCTTTCCAATATTTACAAGGAGAATATACTATATAACTATCCGTAGGCTGTCTTAAATAATATTTAAAAGCCGACCAAATAAAAGCATTTCCCAAATCGTTAAGAGCAGAACCCGATACCTCTTTTCTCATTTCTGAAACAACATAGCTTTTCTTCCATATTGAAGAACTTGTACTATGACCTTGTCTTTGATGTTCTGCTGATGTCGTTTCCGCATAAGGTGGATTTTCAAACAAAATAATTGTACATTTAGGATTATCGATATATTGTTTAATTATTGGATTATCGATATATTCTTTGCTTAAAGCGTCTGCACCACGAACAAGTCCCATATTAAAAGTATCTTCTTTTTCAGTTGGCGGTATAATATGTCTAACCTTATCGCCCAACAGTTTCATTAAAACTTTGTATTCATAATATTCTACAGTGGAAACTATTGTATGTGATAATTCTTCATCAGATAACATTGCTTCTAAATTTCCCGTTCCTGCACAACGGTCAATAATAACATAATCATTGCCTTTTGGTACACGTTTAATAGCTTTTCGTACTAATTCAATAGATTTTTCGCAATATTTCTGCGGTGTGTAAAAAGCTCCTAAATTCTTTTTGGATAATGTATCATTTAACTTATCCATAAGATATTTGAACTTAACATTGTCTTTGCCCGTATATGGATTTATGTATTCTTTAAAATATTTCGGTGCTCGTATTTCTCCGATTATTTTTACTTTACCCGTTTCATCACCTATAAAATCAGATTTTTTTGCTGATGGATTTTCGGTATAATATCTATTCGCCCAACCAACAATACAATTTTCATCTATATTGATTTTGGTGAACTCGTTTGAACGCAAAACTTCAATCAATTGTGATTCTTCCAAATCATTATCATAGTTGTATATCGCAATAGGAGTATCGGAAGAAAAACCACTGTTATCTTTTGAAGCACCGCCCTGATAGACTTTTTCAATTTCAGCTAAATAATCATCAGATTTATATAAATACGCTTTTTTATCATTTAATGAAATCAAAAGCATATTTGCAGGTATGCTCTTACCCTTAATTCTAAATGCCGATTGATATTTTATTGCTTGAAACAGCACAGCATTTAAGTCGTTAATATTAGTTTTAAATTCAAGCAAGTTTCCGTTAATTATACCATCAGTATTATCAGACAAAACATCTTCCATTGTTAAATCATTATTTATCAATGTCAAATATGATTCATAAAAATCTCTTTGCCCCTCTTTTTCATCTTTATATTTTTTCATAATACTATACCTCTATTTAATCATAAAGCGGTCAGAAATTATTCCAACCGCTTTAATAGTATTTAGCGTGTTCTCTTTTTATTTGGTCGTAAATTGGTCGTAAGTTTTGGCTTTCAATGCCTTAAAACCGCATAACTACGCCATTTACTTCTCCAACGGCTTCATTGTCGGGAAGAGAATTTATCTACGTTGCCCTCACCGCAAACACAACATATAGTATTTTCATTTTGTTTCGCCCCAACATATAGTTAAAACTTTTTTGAATCTATACATATCTTTTTATACTTTTTTATATGTTACTATATGTTTTGGGGGCATTTTTGGTAAATTTTTTGGTACGGCAGTCCATTGAATAATGATTTTACTTCTCCCTTTTCAGTGAAAATTTGCTAAGTGCAGTCATAGTAATAGGTCTTACCCGTTTTTTCTACTCTCCATATGGCTTAACTCTGCCATTTTACTTGTTACTTAGCTTAATACCCCAATTATATTGCTGCATTGCCAAACCAAAATTGTCTGCAAACAAATTTACATTGCTTACTAATTACAAAAAAGCAATAGCAAAACAATTTTAAAAATCATTTTGCTATTGCTCGCAAGCAGACAATTACAGCTTCCAAAGAACATCAAAAATAACCTCTGCAGCAGCGCCCCGCGTTACTAAATCTCCGTTAAATTCTCTCGGCACAGTGGTTTTCTCACGTCCTATTGCCTTTAATGTTCCCTCAATTATAGAATACATATCCTCCGTCCGCAAATAATCACTTGCTCTTAAAAGTTCATCATTGATTACGCCCATTGAACGAAGTTTATTTACCACACTATTCTCAGGAACATCCTTAAATTTAATATCCTCCGCAGGTACAGGATTAAGCGCCTTCATAAGCCAAAGTGCAAATTCCTCCCGCGTTATATTCTGATTTGGTGAAAATGTTTTTTCATCGGTGCCGCGAATTGCGCCAAGAATATAAAGCCGTTCCGCAGCCTGCTTTGTTTTTTCGTCATAAATGTCGGTAAATACATCCTCCGTCCTGTCCTGCAGCCTATATGTTGCCTGTTTATCCGCAATCGCCTTCTCCGCCTGCTTTGTCCTTACAAGTTCATAGTTCATTGTTTGGTTATCTGCTGTCAGCAAAATTTTTGTATAACCCTCAGGCGTCCTTTCTGTCTGAATCTTTTCAACCCTTTGTCCTGCCGAAGTGAGCGTCCACACATCATATTCATTTCTGTTTTTGATAATAATTTCCCCTTCAACCGGCTCAACTATAATTGGCGATGTGCCGCCCTCCGATACGGTAACAAAGTCTCTTGCAAGTTTCATTCCAGTGTTTCTGTTTCTTGCCAATGTTGTAAGCAACATTCTTTCGCTTTTTTCTATCGGCTGTTTGTCCACAGCAATAAGCGAATTTACCGCAAACTCTGTATCTATATCGAATATAACATCGTTTGTTTCAATTCTGTCGCCGCTCAAATATCCCGAAGCTGCCTGGGCAAGCTCCGTATTTAAAACAAATATCGCCTTATTCTTATCTGCTGTAAGCTCCCCGGTAACAGAGGTATAAACACCTGTTTTTCTTCCTTCATCCGCTAACTTCAAAATCTCATTACTGTTATAATCAGCATCATACTGCTCCTCGAATGCCAATCCGCTTTTTCCGATAAGACCAATCCACGGGTCTCTTGATGCAAACCGCTTCTCTATTTCGGAAACATCTTCCTTGCGGTACAGTGTATAATACCCCTCATCAGCTTCCTTAACTGCATCGCTGAGCGCAATAAACGCCGCAGACGGTGCGCCCGCCATTTTAACCGGCTTTCCAAAAAAGCTCAGCGTCTCGCCCAGTGTATAGTCCTCCGGCGACTTGATAATATCTTTCCATTCATCATGTACGCTAAAGGTAAATGCTATCGGATTAAAATTATGTAATCTGCTGTATGCCGCCATCAGCAACAGCCCTTCTGCACTTGCAGAATTTGGTTCACAATCATTCCACTCGGAAACAGTGTGAACTCTATTATAAACCTGACTGTTCATTAAGGGACCCAGAATTCCCATCCTGTCATCCTCTAACATGGACCAGTTTTCATCAAATTTATAGCCTGTTGAAACACTCCAGCCACTGACCGGATGGCTCCAGTATTTATGTATGTCCACAAAGTCCGTTGCAGCATTCATCCTAAAACCGATGTTTCCAAATTGGTCCAATCATTGCTTCCCGCAACAAGCGCCTTCACATTCAAATCATTTTTAAAGTATTCATATGTCTCATCAATATATTTGGTTTGAACATCCACCGCAAACATGCGCATATCTTCCCGGCGCTGATCACTGCTTCCTTTCGTTTCCGCAAGCGCCCGGTAGTGATATCCGTTTTCAAAATTCTCTCCTTCCGGCACTCCCGTCCTGCCTGTCTGCGTCCACGCCTTTGCTACAGCAGCATCTGTCTTATACTTATCCTTTAGCCACGATGTCAGGAGCGTGTCAAGCTGATTTGCATAATATTCAGAATCCGGCGTCTTTTGATCGAAAAGAATATTTTCATTTACCAAATCTGTACATACCAAAGCAGGGTCATCTTTTATTCTAAGTTTGGTGTAGGGATTATACCAATTAAACAACTGCGTTGAATAGTCCCTGTGCAATTTTTGGATAATCGGGTCATAAGCATCAAACCCCTTCTGCGCGGCGTCAACAATCGAGTAATCCTGAATATTATCATCCTCAAATGTTGGTCTTGTTGCCGCATTATCTATAAACCAGTAAATTCCTCTTTTCTTAAGCTCGTTCAGCAAATAGCATAGCTTGTCCATTTGCTCCTCATCAAGCTGTGTTGAGCTTTTGGGAACGCGTCCAAAGGCATTGCTGTAGTTTGAATTATTACCGTCCATCTGATGAATTCTTACAAGGTTAAAGCCCTGAACCGCAATCCAGTCGGCAATCATCTCGGATTCACGGTGCGATACAAACAGCATCTGTCCGTTAAGGTTAATTCCCCAAAACCTAAATGGCGTTCCGTCTTCAAAAAACATTTTATCATTTTCCGCATGAATAAAGCCATGCTTCCCTGCAGGTGCATCCAAAAGATACGACATATCCATTATCGTACCCTTTACATCCTCCACATTCGGCAGCTTATACGGATACCAATTACTTGTGGATACCGGATTCGCAGTATCCGGCGGAAACGGCAAATACGGTTTTTCATCTGTCAGGGTTGCGGCAACAAGCATCAGATATGCCCCATCACCGGGTGTACTTGCAACAATTTTACTGATGATTTTATCCGGATAAGGGTTCGGACACGCAAACAAACCAAGGGATATTTGACTTGTCGAACCATTCGCGCCCGTCCAAATAGGAATACATTTATCCGATGAGCCTCTCCCCCACCAGTTAAACACATCTACATCACCACGAATATTCACATCATAGCTTGTTCCGTCATCATAAACAAATGTGTATGTTCCGACAATAGGCGCAAGCCATCCCGCATCATGAAGAAAGTAAACGCCGCCCGCCTTCTGATTCACCTCTATCTCCGCAGAGGTCGGAAAGAACTGATTGTTCTGTCCTCTGAGCACAATGCAGGAATTACCGTTGTTCTGCAATGGGTCTATAATATCAAACGGAATTGCATTAAACAATGTTCTGCCCCTGTACGTAAAGGAGCTAAAGTCATTTTCGGGACCCTGATCCGTCCAGCCACCTTTTCCGTCATCTGCTTTTTCATCGGCGAATCCCATATTCGCCACCTTGGTTAAATCCAAGGGTGTAAAGGTTTGAGTACCGATATCATACTCCTGTTCCTTTGCCGCATCAACAGGAAACATACAAACCAGCATAACGCAAATGAGTATTAAACTTATTCTTCTCACTCTCATGTCTCCCTTCAGGCATCTATTTCCGGAACCATGCCGGCAGCTTCATAAATAAGTATATGTACCCCCTTTGGCGATGGCCACTCCGCAGCATAATACCAAACCGGACACCCGCTCGGAATGTTTTCAAAGGAACGCTTTATAAACATATCTCTATGTCTGTTATATTCATAAACCCGCGGCGATTCAATAAAATATACTTCACTCGGTTCACCTGCAATATTGAACTGTACCACGCTTTCATCCCTGTATCTTACCGAATCCGCTTTGAAAAAGCCATTCCATTTATCCTGTGTATACTCGTTTGTTTTCCATGTCTCCGGCGCGCCGCTCAAATCATACACATCATTTTGAGGATTCAGGAAAAATGGAGCACTACCGAATATATTTTTCTGAAAGCGCACCAAGCACCTATTGCTTAAATTGTTTTCCTCCACAAATTCAGGAGTTACCGAATAGTTGAAGCCGGCTGCAAACTCAAGGCTCATTTTATCATCCAAAATGTTGCACGCCTCCAGAATCACGTCAAAGGTTGTATAATCGCTGCACAGCCTGGTGCAATTTGTAGTCAGAGCAATAAACCTCGGTACCGGATTATACCTGATGTCAAAATCAGAAACTACCGTCATCGGAACCTTGTCACGGGTCTGCGTTGCCTTCAGCGAATCCCATGCAAACTGACGAACGGTAAATTCCCCGTTATCATCGTACAGTGCAAACATAGTTGCTTTGTTTATCGGTATTCCGCCGATTCGATTATTCCATCCTTCACTGATTTGATCCGTTGTGGTGGTTGCACCCCAGTATTCCGGCACCTCAACCTTTTTGATTTCATTTTTGCCGTTTAATGTAAATTTCAAAAATCCACGTCCGTCGTAATTTTTGGCAACCGAAGCCACATAATTCATGCCGAGCGATTCGGCACTCAATTTAGAGGAAACCTTATATATTTCTTCGCCCATGCCTCCGGTGATTTTATAAACCTTAACCTCGTATTCACTGTCTAAACCGTCCGGTGACTTTACCCCTAACACCACACCGTAAAATTCATTTATTTCCGTCAGTGATTCATCAATCTTTATAAATCGAACACATTTGTTATCGTCAATGTAGATTTTTACGTCTTTTGAAAGGAACTTCTTATAATCCTCATTGTCTAAATACTTTTTCGTAATATATGACTGAGCTATAAGCCTTTTCTCAGCACTGATTTCATATTTCACGCCATCGATACGAATCGAATCCGAAGCATAGCTTTCAAATTTTCCGGATGCGTTTCTGGAGGATGCGACAATAATAAATTTGCTCTCATCCTTACTGCACCAATAGTCAAACACCATTTCTGCCTTCAAATCAAGCATATTGCTGCTTTTTACACCATCCACATAAATCTGCAAATCCTCTACCATATCAAAGCCGGTAATTGTATTTTCCGGACACGCGCCCGTGATGTACTTAATCTGCTGCTTGTCCGCACGGTATATCAGTCCGCCGACGCGCAAGGTATACGCTTCCGCCTTAACAATTTTGTTCTGCTTAACAATAATCTTTGCAAATGTATTATCATAGCTTCCGGAAACCGACTGCTCATTCAAGGTAATTTTCGCCTCCGTATCCACAGCGAATGTTTTACCGATATTTCTCAGCGATAATTTCCGTATAGCCGACGGATATATATCCGTCTTGCCCTTCTCACCGTTTACATATTCTATAAAATCATAAAATACTTCCGTGTCGCCCAAAGTATCGATGTATATAACGGTGTCATCGCTATTTCGCACATATATCTTTGCGTTTCCTTCCGGAATGCTGTCCGGATTTACACCCTTTGTCCTGTATACCGTTCCGTCTGCCTCAATGGTGCTGTCCAACACATTAACGCCCGATATATAAACGCTTTTGACAGTTATACCCGATTCGGTCAGCAGAGTACGCTCATTTTCAATGACATACTCAACGCCGCTGCCATATGTCAGCTGTCTCATAAGCGGACTTTCCAGAGCATTGTCCAAAAGTCGTAACGCATCCTTCAGCTCAAATTTTGAATTAACGCCGTTAAGCACCTTTGCTTTTACTGCCGCTCCGTTATTGCCTTCCTTCTCCGCAACAGGTCCATATCCTAAAACCCTTACAATAATTCTGATTGCTTCGTTATAAGTTATGGCACTGTCCGGATAAAAACGCTCTGCTTTTTCCACCAGTCCGGATTTTAAAGCAAACTGAATCTCGTCCGCAGCAAAATCTCCGGGATTTACATCCTCAAAATCTATTCTGTCATATCGGGACGGCTCATTTAATGCCAAATACATTTTTACCGCGGTTTTTACAAACAAAGCCTTGCTCATCTGCGCACTGTCTTCATCTATATCTGCCGCATCCAAAAACTCAAGAGCTTCAAGCCTATATGCTTCCTTGGGTATACTCATCGACATAGCATTCACCCGGATTCCCGATATAAAAACCGAAAAAATCGTCAATAATGCCAACAACCTGTTAAAAAATTTCATGAATGAGTCCTCCTAATTATTTCCCTGCATCATCTGATATATCGCCTTTGCAGCCATTGCACGCGTTACATTTCCTTCGGGGACAAACATATTTTCTCCCATACCGTTTACAATACCCATTTGTTGCAGCTTGCCAACAGCTTCCTTCGCATAGTCTGCAATTTCATTCTCATCGGCAAATTCCATGCGGCTGTATATCTTATCAGGCTCCGAACCTATGCGTTCCATAACACGACACAATATGGTACACATATCCTGCCGTGATAATGAGTCGCCCGTGCCGAACAGATTTGTTTCAATCCCGTTGATTATTCCTGCATTCACAGCGCCGGAAACGCATCTGTAATACCACGCCGATTTATCAACATCGGAAAAATCACTGTCGGCATTTTCATATTCCACCTCAAAAGCTCTTACAATAATCGCAACAAATTCTTCCCGCGTAATTGAATTATCCGGTCTGAAAGTATTGTCCTCATATCCGTTTATTATGCCTCTTTCGCTGAGATAAAGGATTCCCTCGCGCGCCCAATCCACAGATGAAATATCACTAAACACGGTCTTTTCCGGTGTTACATTATTTTGTCCGCCGCTGCCGATACCCGGTCTTGCTCCGCCGATTGCAGATGACCCGCCCGAACTGCCCAAGCCGCCTGAACCGGAACCGCCCGAACCCTTGGTTGCGGAAATTGTCGCACTGCCGTTTATATCAAATTCCTTCACAACATCTGCATCCGAATAATAGCGATACAGCTTTCCCGCCGCCGAAATCTGCGAGCTGCCGCTTTTCAGCGCTTTTATTGCAAATGTTCCGATACCGTCTTTAAGCGAGATTTCTTTTGTTTTATCAGCGGCACAGCTGATGATTAGCTTTCCGTTCTTGTTCTGCGCCTTAATCCCGCTGTTCTTTAAATCACTTATTATCTTAACCTCATTTTTATCTAACAACAGGCTGTTTGCATCATACGAAATCTCTATGTCAAAGCCGCACATTGTTTCGTTTGCCGCACCGCCGTCAAAACCTATTTCCTGCCTGATTGCCGCATCTGTTGTCCCGGACATAGACTTCAAATTCATATTAACCGTTTTCACAACCGTCTCCGTGCTTACATCCGAATCGGTTACAAATGCGAGGGTGTATTTTCCCTTTTGCGACGTTCCGACCTTTGAGACCGCCTTCTCAACAACTACCGAATACCTTTTGTTTGGCTCAAGTTTGTCCAGCAGGCTTATTATGTATTCATCGTTTTCCGCATCATGCTCAACAACGGACGGCAACCTTTTGTTTCCGCATACAATCTTCAGTTCATTACTTGACAGCTGCTTTTCATCCATGACCGCGTCAAACCTGACAGAGAATTGATTCGTCCTTCCGCTGATTATTGCATCATTTTCAAGCACACTGCCATTAGCTTTAACAGATATTACCTCCGGCGCCCGGTCTGCATAAACCGCGATTTCATCCACCATAAAATAGGTATTCTCGACCGCGCCTTCAATTTTGCTGACAAATACCAATTCCTTAACCTTTGAATAGTTAAAGTCAGCCTCATACGGAATATTCGCTTCCTTTGCGGTAAATACACCCTTATTCGGCAAATCCTTCAGCGGAATACGCACAAAGCTCCAGCCTGTATTTTTCACATAACGGTCAAGAGAAACTGCCGCCTGCAATCTTACTGTTTTTCCCGCAAAATTTGAGTTATAGTCCCTGACAGCGGCAAAGCTGAGCTTACTTATATCCAAACCTTCCGGTACATACATCAGAAATCTTATTTCCGCAGCACTGTTTTTAATCTTTGACAAATCAAGACCGTTATTTGACATAAAGCCTGCCGACTGACCGTTAAAGCTCTGTGAGTTAAAGCCGATGCGTATTCCTTTTTCACCAATCGCACCGTATTCCTGTCCTTGTTCTATCGTTGCCGTATCCGTTGCCGTAAGACTATAATTCCTGTCCAATTTATCATCAAATATATTACTGTATATATCCAATCTTGAATTGTGCTTTACATACCTTACCGTTTTCGATGCACGTGACGCAGCTCCTAACTCGTTTACGGTTTTTACATAAAACTCATAAAAGCTGTCCTCTGCGCAATCGTCAAACGCGTAGAAACATTCGGAAATCTTATCAATATATTCCCCGTTTCTGTATACCTCGTATGCCTTTGCCCCTTCAACGCTGTCCCACATCAACTTAACAGTGCCGTCAACATCCTCGGTTTTCAGACCTAAAGGCGGCGAAATAACATCCGGCACAAGCACAACCTCTGCTGTCCTGTCGGACATTTCATCATTCAAACCTACCGCGGCAACCGAATAACTATACTCCTTGCCAACCGTCAAAGCTGAGTCATCCGTATACCCGTATACCTCCGAGCCTACCTCTGCCAGCACAGCGCCGTTACGGTAGATTTTATAGCCTGTTACCGTTCCGTACTTCGACTTTTCCCATGTCATCTTTACCGTAAGCTGATTGGGAACCGGTGCAGCCGTAAAGTTCTCCGGTCTGCCGACCGTACTGATAAAGCTGCTCACTGCCGATGAAAATGTTCCTACATCGCCGGAATCAAACAACTCACGGATACAGTATTCATACCTTTGTTGCTGAACTACATCCGTGTCCCTATAGGTTTGCGCATCCTCTGCCAATACCGCAATCTTTATTCCGTCTCTGAACACCTCAATTCCACGGCAATCTGCCGTCTTGTCGTTCCAGCCAAGCACAATGGCATCCGGGTCAATATCTGAAACCTCAAGCCTGATGTCCGACATTCTCGGCTGTTTAATTTCATAACGATATGTAAACATACCGTCTTCCGCGAACAGAATAGGACTTGTCATTCTTCCGTCATCCAATTCCACTGCATCCAGCGACTGCGAGTCGTATTCCTCCGTAAGCGGCCAGCTTGGTCTGCTTTCAGCCTTTTCCTTTACCAAATATACATTCTTTCCTGTCAGATACTGTTTCATATCGTTCAGAGTCTGACCGTAGTTATAAATAACACCTGTTTCTTTATTGACATATTTTTCGGACGCGTTAATATACGCCGCCCCACCGAATACGGAATATGTCGAAACCTCCGGCTGCTCCTTGCTGTATTCCACCTTAATATCATCAAGGTAAACATCCATATTACGGTTGTCGCCCCAGCGGTTTGTATCTCTTACCTGAAAATTCAGCTTACCCAGACCGTTTATTGTTACAGCCTTTCCGCCCATTGCTTCGGTTATATCTATTTTATCCGCCGTACGGTAGCCATTCACATAAACATCCTCTGTCATAGTTTCCGTATCGATAATATAATCATAGTTAATCCACTTATTTTCTTTTATACGCACTGTAAAAAATTTTCCGAAAACACC
>OGRO01003078.1_pt1 | contig 12325 bp, 9 predicted proteins | sample 1553451 | NCBI WGS metagenome assembly OGRO01 (sample SAMEA2580021, study PRJEB22360) | human gut metagenome
GGGTTCAGAGAGTAGAGCACAGTTTTCGGCAGTGCGTCGTCCTCGTTCATATCGTTTAAGAAAGCGCCGAGCATCGGGGCAAAGGCGAAATCGTTCATGCTGTCAAAGCCGGTATCGGCACCGAGCGCACGGAACATCCGCTTCGAGTTGTTGCGGAGCGCTTTGATATGAAGCTGCATGGCGATATTGTGCTTGTGATACAGCCATCCGAGGTTCGTCAGAAGGAAGCCCTTGTACATGCCGAGCTCTTTTTCAGTGAGAGCACCGCCGTTCATGCGATTTTCAAATACGGCATTCGCCTCAGCAGCCGTGCATGGCACATAGAAGCAGCCCTCGAGGCTGTGGTCGCTAACAACGCAGCCGGCGGAGAGGAAGAAGTCGAGGCGGCAGGAGAGGGCACGCACCATATCCTCCGCGGATGCAATCGTCCTGCCGGCGGCAGCGGCAAGCTTTTCCACGTATTCCGGGAAATCCGGCTTCTCGAGATGAACGGCGCGGTCCGGGCGGAAGGACGGCAGAACGCGGCAGGCAAAGTCTTCCTTCTGTAATGCCAGATGGCAGTGCAGATCATCTACAGGATCGTCGGTGGTGCACAGATGCGACACATGCTGGTTCAGAATCAGATTGCGCACGGTAAACTCCTTCGTCTGCAGTTTTGCATTCGCCTCATCCCAGATCTCCTTCGCTGCTGCGCGGGAGAGCGGTGTCGTGATGTCGAAGTACCGCTGCAGCTCCAGATGTGTCCAGTGGTATAAAGGATTGCCGATCGCGTTCTCAATCGTCTCGGCAAACGCCAGATATTTGTCGTAATCATCGGCGTTTCCAGTGATCAGATCCTCCGAAAAGCCCATCGCACGCATGGCACGCCATTTATAATGATCCCCGCCGAGCCAGACGCGTGTCAGATTCTCCATCTGGCGGTCTTCGAGAATCTCCTGCGGATTCAGATGGTTGTGATAGTCAAAAATGGGCATTTTTTCAGCCGCCTCGTGGTACAGTGTTTTCGCCGTATCGGTCTGCAGCAGAAAGTCAGCGTCCATAAAAGGTTTCATATGGAAATACCTCCCTTTTAGAATTGAGCAGTCAGCGCAGCAAGCGTATCTGTCACAGCGCCAGGTCCCTGAAGCATCGAGACAAAAGCATTCAGCACACGGTCAGAAAGTCCGGCGGAAATCAGATCCACACCGAAAATCGAAGCATCGGAGAGCAGCGGAGCCAGAGTTTTGGAAAGGGTCTCGCGGTCAGCCGGTGCGCCGAGTTTCAGATCCTGCACATACGGGCGGACCGTGGCAAGCAGCGGATCCGGGCTCAGATCAAATGCATCGCCGTTGTCATCCACGCCCATCAGATACCGCAGCCATCCCGCAAATACAGCCGGAATTGCCTGAAGATCCGAGAGTGACAGCTCCGGAGAAGCAAGATACGATTTGATCGTCTCACCGAACCGAATCGACAGCTTCTGTGATGTATCGGTTGCAATTCGCTGCGGCGTATCCGGCATAAACGGATTCGGGATGCGGATGTTCAGCACTTCATCGATAAACTGCTTCGGAGAGAGAATGCAAGGATCGGTGACAACCGGAAGTCCTTCCACATATCCGATGCGCTCCACGAGCTTTTTCAGTACCGGATTTTTCATCTCCTCACTGATCAGTTCATAGTCCAGCAGGCAGCCGAACACAGCGAGTGCGGTGTGCAGCGGGTTCAGGCAGGTGCAGACCTTCATGCGCTCTGTTTTGTTGACAGTTTCCCGGTCGGTAAAAATCCATCCGCTCTTTTCCATCGGCGGCCGTCCGTTCGGGAAATGGTCTTCGACCACGAGGTACTGGCATTCCTCTGCATTGACGAACGGAGCAACGTAGGTGTGGCGGGAGGTGACGATCGACTGTGCATCAGCGAGGCCGTTCTCCTCGAGTATCTTTTCGATGGAACCATCCGGCCGCGGGGTGATCTTGTCGATCATGGTCCACGGGAAGCTGACTTTTTCCGGGTTCTGCAGATAGGAGAGGAAGCCTGGCTGTACCAGCTTGTTTTCTTCCCATGCAGAAGCGTAGGCTGTCAGGGCAAGGGAAAGTTTTTCGCCATTGTGGGAGCAGTTGTCGGTGCTGACCATCGCAACCGGTTTTTCGCCTGCAAGAAATCTTTCATATAAAAGAGAAGCAACTTTTCCCATATAGCTGGTAACGGAAGAAGGTCCGGCAGCAAAATCGGCAGCAACAGACGGCAGCAGTTCGCCCGCACCGTTTTTCAGGGAATATCCCTTTTCGGTGATCGTAAACGTCGCCATCTGCAGGGAATCCTTGGTAAAGATTTCTTTTAACCGGGCAAAATCCGGAGAATCCGCCGTATCGGCAGCCAGCGATTCTGCGATGCTTCCAACAATGGTTTTCTCGACAGAACCATCGGCTTTTAAGGTCACCAGAATGCTTAAATTATCGTGCGGCTGGTACATATCACGGATGATTTCTGTATCGAAGCCCTCCGCAACGATGACACCGCGGTCAAAGGTACCGTTGTTCAGCAGTTCCTGTGCTGTATTTGCCTGGAAGGCACGGAAAATATTTCCGGCTCCGAAATGCACCCAGCACGGAGATTCTTTCGTGCGGGTGATCATTGCTTCGCGGTCATAGGATGGAAGCGCATAGCCTGCGGCTTCCCACGCTTTTTGATCTGCCAGTCCGGCAGCTGTTAAGTTAAGAGACATCAGTAAAAACCTCCTTTAAATTCCACGTTTGTGACTCTTGTCAATAGCTTCCCAGAGTCCGTTTAAATAAGTCGCGCCGAGTGCGCGGTCATACAGTCCATAGCCCGGCATTGCCTTCTCGCCCCAGATCATACGTCCGTGGTCCGGGCGGATCGGGCCGTCAAAGCCGGTGTCGTACAGCGCTTTCATGATCTCATACATATCGAAGCTGCCGTCAGAGGAAAGGTGTGCGGCCTCCTCGAAATCCTGCTGGCTGTGGAATTTCAGATTGCGGACGTGAGCGAAGTGGATGCGGCCCTTTAAGGAACGGATCATATCCGGCAGATCGTTCTCCAGGTTTGTTCCGTAGGAACCCGAGCAGAAGGTCACGCCGTTGTGCGGGTCATCGACCATCTTCATCATGCGCAGAATGTTTTCTTTATTAATGATGATTCTCGGAAGACCGAAGACACTCCATGCCGGGTCGTCCGGGTGAATGGCCATTTTGATGTCGTACTCGTTGCAGACCGGCATGATGCGTTCGAGGAAGTATTTGAGGTTGGCAAACAGTTTCTCATCATCCACATCGCGGTAAGCGTCAAAGAGCTCTTTCACTTTTGCCATGCGCTCCGGCTCCCAGCCGGGAAGAATTGCGCCGTTTGCATCACCTGCGATAGATTCAAACATTTTTTCCGGAACAAGTGCGTCTACGGCGGACTGTTTGTAGGCAAGTACGGTCGAGCCGTCCGGACGGACGCGTGCGAGTTCTGTTCTGGTCCAGTCGAAGACCGGCATGAAGTTATAGCAGACAAGGTGAATGTCTTCCTTGCCGAGGTGCTTTAACGTTTCAATATAATTATCGATGTACTGCTCACGGTCCGGGCTGCCGATTTTGATGGCGTCGTGGATGTTGACGCTCTCGATGCCGGAGATGTGAAGTCCAGAGGCCTCAACCTCTTCTTTTAACGCGTGAATCGCTTCGCGTGTCCACACCTCGCCCGGGGTAGTGTCGTACAGGGTTGTGATGACTCCGGTTACGCCCGGAATCTGGCGGATCTGCTCTAAGGTAACGGTATCAAATTTGGAACCATACCAGCGAAATGTCATTTCCATAAGAAAAACTCTCCTTTATTTTGTAATGTACTCCCGGAATCTTTCTGCACTTGCCTTTGCGGCTGATTTTCCGCCAGCTGCACCCGAATTTCATCAACGTACGCACCGCGTACGCCTCAGAAATTTGGGCACAACTGACAAAAAATCATCTCACAAAAACAAGCACAGAAAGATTCCGAGAGTACATTGTATTTTGCAAGTGGTGTTCTTTGCTTTTTATTGTATCGTTTCTTAAGAAAAAAGCCATGGCAAGAATTGTTGAGCACATTGCAAAAGTTGCGGCGGTTGGTAGGAAAAAGCAAAATCAGCCTACAGGTGTGATAAGTAATATCTTTCTGGTATGACTAACCAATAGGAAAAACCTATAAGCGATTCATCGAAATAACAATTACCAAAAGGCGTTTTAGGGGTTGCACATAGAAAAAATATGCATTATAATATGCCATGTAATCGGGAAACACATTAAACATATCGACTTAGTAGGAAAGGAGAACAGCAAATGAAAAAAACAGACAACAGACGAATGCAGGAGAACAGAATGATGGAGATGTGTTGTTGCTGTTGCTGCAGCTCCAATCAGAATAAAGAAAAATAAGAAACATTCGCAGGCAGAAAAAGCATAGCAGAAATTGCATGTGCGGGCAGGCCGGAACGAATGCCTGCTATTTTTTTAACCTTTTTTTAAAGAAATGCGAATGAACAACATAAGAATAGATAATAAACAGACATAGAAAACGGAGGACAAAAACATGAGCGGATGCGGATGCAGCTTCACCCCAGTTGAAAATAAAGAAACCGAAGAAATCAAATACACCGATGCACTGGCAGAACAGTTTGCAGCAGAAGTCGGAGTAGACCCAAGACCAAATGAAACCCTTGTAGAGATCGATGAGCGCGGCGCTTTCATCCGTCAGCCAAATGCATTTATCCAGCCATTCGGCGATAAAGAAGGCGACCTGAAAGCAGAAGCAAACCGCTTCGGGATCTACTGGGCAACCGGATGCAACTGGTCCAACCGTCCGATCATCGTGCGGGAGCTTTTAGGACTGCAGGATGTGATCTCGGAGACGAGAGTTTCTCCATCCGGCGAGACAAACCGTTACGGACATGCATTCGGACAGTATCCGGATTTCAAGGATCCGGCGACAGGCGCTTACTTCTTAAGTGAGTTCTATAAAAGAGCAAACCCGGACTTCAAAGGAAGAGCAACGACACCGACCCTGGTGGATGTCAAAGAGAAAAAGGCTGTGAACAACGATTATCACCGCCTTACGAACTATCTCGAAGTGCAGTTCCGTCCATTCCAGCCAAAAGATGCGCCGGACCTGTACCCGAAAAAATTCCGGAAAGAGATCGATGAGTTTAACGACTGGCTCTTCCCGCATGTCAACAACGGCCATTACCGCATGGCATTCTGCCAGTCACCGGAAGCATACGATGAGGCATACGAAGATTTCTATGAATCCCTCGATAAGCTGGACAAACGGCTGGAGACGAACCGTTTCCTGTTCGGCGACTACATCACCGACAGCGATGTCCGCGCTTACGTCACTCTGATCCGTTGGGATGTCAGCTACTTCCGCAACGTAGGACCGGTGAAGAAACCGATTCGTGATTACAAAAATATCTGGGGCTACTTAAAAGAGCTGTATGCGATCCCGGCCTTCCGTCACGGAAGCGATCCGCAGGTGCTGGCACTTTCGAGACCTGGAAAGAAATTAGGCGAGGTTCTCTTCCGCGGATACAACGAACGAATCCTTGCAAAAGTAGATTTCGAGAAGCTGATGGCAGACGATGGATCGAGAAGAACACTCAGCAAAACACCGGACGAAGTATTCCTTCGCCATCCGGAGGGAGAGACCTACGAGGATTACGCAGGAGAAATCTCAAAAACCATCTGGAACAGCCCGAAATGGGAAGACAGAAACCCGAAGAACGGCGTACTTTCCGTGGATGCATCGATTAATCCGCTGAAAGGACTTTTATAAAGAGATAAGACAGAAGAATCCGGAGCGCTCTGGTGGAACACTCTCAGGCAGCCGGGGCGCGGCCGGAACTGAAAAGAACGAGGAAATGAGGAGGATTTTATTATGAAAAAGACAAAGAAATTCTGGGCAGTATTGGCAGCGGCGGGCCTTTTGGCAGTAAGCTTTGCAGGATGCGGAAGCAATGCGTCGGCAAGTGCAGGAAGCAGCAGCGGTTCCGCAGCATCATCTTCCGCAGAAGGCAGCTCCGCATCGGATTCCGGTGAGAAAAAAGTGATCAAAGCTGTAACAAGCGGCACACTGGCACCGTACTTTTACGTAAATGATGACAACGAGCTGACCGGTGTCGATATCGATATCGTAAAAGAAGTGTTCAACCGCCTTCCGCAGTATGAACTGAAAATTGAGCAGGCAGATGCACTGCAGGGTGTGCTGAGCGGTCAGTACGACATCGCAGTCAACAACTATGGATATACCGATGAGAGAGCAGAATCCTACTACTTCTCTTTACCATATAAAACCAGCTTCAACGAATACATTCAGAGAACCGGCGATGAGCCGCTGACTTCTCTTACCGATCTGGCAGACCGCGGATACAAAATTGAGCTGAGTGCAGGAAGCCTTACCGCAAATGCACTGGAAAAATGGAATACAGACAACCCGGATCACCAGATCAATATCGTATATTCCAATGCAAACTTCCAGGTCCGCTACCAGCACATCGTAGATGGAACCGCTGATGTGGCAATCGACGACGGACCGATCATCGACAACCTGCTTCCGCAGTTCGGACTGGAAGGTCAGCTGGAAGCAAACGAGATCGACGAGGAGACCGAAGATTTCCTGTTCCCGCAGAACAATACCTACTTCCTGTTTGGAAAGAACGAAGAGGGCGCAGCACTCCGCGAGGATGTTGACAAAGCCTTAAAAGAGATGAAAGAAGACGGAACTCTTTCCAAGATCACAACCGAGTATCTCGGCGTGGACACCAGCCCGGACGAGAAATACTTTGATGAGACACCAAACTAGAATATCGTTTTCGAAATAAAAACAGAAGAGATTATAAAACAGACGGGAAGCGGATCGGGAACATCCGTTTCCCGATTCTAAAAGGAGCGAAAAACATGGCAGAAATTTACCGGGTAGAAAAGGGAAGCGAAGAGTGGAAATACAAAGCATATGATTACATCAGAACCGATGCGTTTTGCTGCGGACAGAACATTCCGATTGAACTGGAATTCGGACAGGACGAGAGCAAAGATGATCTGCAGGCGATTCTGCTGACAGAAGATCACAAGCCGGTAGCCGGCTGCCGCATCGCATTTCCGGCGGAAAAGACAGGAAAAATCGAGCGTGTCTGTGTTGTCAGAGAAAAACAGAAAAGCGGATACGGCCGCGTGCTGATCGAAGCCGCTGAGAAATGGCTGAAAGAATACGGTGTCGAGCACATCGTCATCACGAGCCAGGACCGCGCCGCAGGCTTTTATGAGAAATTAGGCTACAAACTGAATCCGGACGCTGACCTGTCGGTATACGACCACCATGCACCGAAGAAAGACGAAGAGCCGAAAAAGCTGAAGAAAAATCTTGGCTTTACCTGTGTACTGGTAGAAAAATACGTGTAAGAGAGGAAAAAAATCATGGGAAAATTATTTGACGTTTCACTGGTATTTTCATCCATACCAGAATTGCTGACAAAGCTGCCGATCACGCTGGAACTGGCCGTGGTTTCTATGCTGATCGGACTGGGACTGGGACTTGTGATGGCGATCATCAAAATGAAAAAAATCAGAGTGCTGACGCAGATTACGAATCTTCTGATTTCACTGCTCCGCGGCACGCCGGTCATCGTACAGCTGTACGTTGCGTTCTTTGGTATTCCCATGATGTTCAAGGCAATCAACCAGCAGTTCGGAACGAATCTGGCGGTTGCCAATATTTCCGGTTTCGTCTATGCGATGATCGCTCTGGGACTGAACCAGTCGGGCTTTATGGCTGAGATTATCCGTTCGGCCCTGCAGTCCGTTGACCCGGGCCAGATCGAAGCAGCACATGCACTCGGCATGACGTATCCGCAGACACTGCGCCGCATCATTCTGCCGGAGGCCTTTGAGGTTGCGCTTCCGACCCTTGGAAACTCTTTTATCAGTATCATCAAAGGAACGTCTCTTGCCTTTACCTGCGCTGTTGTCGAGATTACCGCACAGGGCCAGATTATTGGAGGAAGAACGTATCGCTACTTTGAAGTTTACGTTTCACTGGCCATCATTTACTGGCTGGTAACGCTGGTGATCGAGCAGATCATCCGCGTAATTGAAAATAAAATCCGGATTCCGGACCAGGTAGAGCTGGCGTCCGCAAACGGGGAGGGTAAGAAAAATGATAAAAATTGATCATTTATCAAAAAAATATAACGACAACGTGGTGCTCGACGACATCAGCCTCGAGATCAAACAGGGCGATGTTGTGGGAATCATCGGTCCTTCCGGAACCGGAAAATCAACGCTTCTGCGCTGCGTCAACCGCCTTGAGACACCGGAGAAGGGAACGGTGACGATCGGGGACAAGGTGATCGGCCTTTCCGAGCGGAAACCGAAAGAGCTTCTGTATTTAAGACAGAACACAGGAATGGTGTTCCAGCGGTTCAATCTGTTTGAGAAGAAAACCGCACTGGAAAATGTGATGGAAGGCCTGATTGTTGTCAAGAAGATGAAAAAAGACGAGGCCAGAGCCATTGCATTAGAAGAACTGAAACTGGTCGGCATGGAAAAATGGGCAAACCACTATCCGAAACATATGTCCGGCGGACAGCAGCAGAGGGTGGCACTCGCAAGAGCTCTCGCCATGAAACCGCAGATTCTGCTGCTCGACGAGCCGACCTCAGCCCTTGACCCGGAGCTGGTTGGAGAGGTTCTGGATGTTATTAAAAAAGTTGCGGCACAGGGATATACAATGCTTCTGGTTTCCCATGAGATGAACTTTATCCGCCATGTGTCGAACCGTGTGATCTTCCTTGATAAAGGACACGTAGTAGAAGACGGAACACCGAAAGAAGTATTCGAGCATCCGCAGAATCAGAGAACACGGGAGTTCTTCAGCAAGATGCATATTATGGCGCAGCCTGAGTATGTTATTTAAATTGCGGACACAGCCAAAGAGCAGGAGAAAAGATTATGATAGATGAGAAAAGAATTGCTGATTTTTTTGCGGAGCTGGTATCTATCGATTCGCCGTCCTTAGAGGAGCGCGAGATGGCGGACACCTTAAAAATAAAATTCGCCGAAATCGGGGTTACGTTTACAGAAGATCATACGCAGGAGCAGACCGGCTCCAATGCGGGCAATCTGTTCGCGCGCATTCCGGGCAGCCTTGCAGGAGCCCCGGTTCTCTTTGCGGCCCACATGGACACTGTTGAGCCTGCAAAAGGCAAAAAAGCCGTCTCCCATGAGGATGGAACCGTAACGAGCGACGGCACGACGGTTCTTGGCGCCGACGACCTCGCCGGTGTGACAGCCATCTATGAAGCTGTCCGCCACCTCATCGAGACCAAAATACCGCACCGCCCGATCGAAATCCTGATCTCGACTGGTGAGGAGCTGTACTGCAAAGGCGCAAATGCCTTTGACTACAGCCAGGTGCAGGCAAAAGAAGCATACGTTCTGGATTTAAGCGGCGCGATCGGTGCAGCCGCCTACGCGGCACCGACACTCGTTTCCTTCGCGGCGAAAATCCAGGGAAAAGCCGCCCACGCCGGTTTCCACCCGGAGGACGGCATCAACAGCATCCAGGCGGCCGCCCACGCAATCGCACAGCTTCCGCAGGGCCACGTGGATGAAAGTACCACTGCCAACATCGGAAAAATCGGCGGCGGCTCCGGTACCAACATCGTTTCGGAAAGCTGCGTGATCGAAGGCGAAATTCGAAGTCTGAACCACGAGACGGCGATGGAGCTTCTGGAAACATATTACAGAACCTTCCAGCAGGAAGCAGAGAAGATTGGTGCGAAGCTGGTCTGGGAAGAAAAGCTGAATATCCATGCGTATGAGACGCCGCTGACAAGCGATGCCGCAAGGCATTACGAGAGCGCCGTTGCAGAAGAAGGCCTGACCGCTGCATTCGAAAAAACTTTCGGCGGCAGCGACAACAACGTCTTTGCACAGCACGGCATCGAAGGGCTTGTCATCGCAACCTCGATGAATCAGGTACACAGCTGCGCCGAGTACACAAAAATCCCGGAAATAGCGCAGGTGGCGCGGATTGTGGCCAATCTTGCCGCACCGCAGGAAGCCTGAACAGATCCCGGACGAAAAAACAGAATACGTAAAAAATCCCCAAAGCCCGTCGGCAGATGTGAAAACAAAAACCGGCGGGCTTTTCCTGTTTCCGGCATGGCTTGCCACGCAGAGAAAAATAGTCTATAATAGGGAAAAGCTTCCGGTACATGCCGGAATTTAACACCAGTAGACAAGAAGTCCCCAGCTTCTAAAGCGGTGGGATGAATTATTAAAAGAAACATAACGGCAGTGGCGGGCGGAGAAAAATCGGTATCCTCCACTGACATGAGGCAAGTCACAGTCGAACTATTTTCGGCATGTCAGACTCCGTGAAAATACCGACTGTGAGTTGAAACAAGAATAAAAGAGGAGAAACAATGATACAGACACCAATTCAGAAACTGGAATTTCCAAACGACAGAGGCGTCCGCCTGTACTGCAAGCGGGAGGATCTTCTTCCGTTTTCCTTAGGCGGAAACAAAGTCCGCATCGGACGTGCTTTTTTCCAGGATATGCAGGAGAAAAACAAAGACTGCATGATCATCTACGGAAACAGCAGATCCAACCTCTGCCGCGTGCTGGCCAATCTGTGTTGTGCCGAGAAAATTCCATGCTATATGATCTGTTCTTCCGAAGAAAACGAGGAACAACCGATCGAAACCAACAACAGCCGTCTGATGAAATGGCTCGGAGCCGAAGTCATTCCGTGCAGAAAAACAGAGATTGCACAGACCGTCGAGCAGACGATGAACCGTTTGACAGAAGAGGGATATCACCCATATTATATTTTCGGGGATAAATTCGGAACGGGCAATGAAGGCACACCGGTACAGGCCTACGTGGACGGCTACCGCGAGATTCTTGCGTGGGAGAAAGAACAGAACATTTCTTTTTCTCATATCTTTGCAGCATCCGGAACCGGCTCGACCCAGTGCGGCCTGGTAAGCGGAAAACTGCTCGAGCAGGGAACGGAGCAGATCATCGGCCTTTCGATTTCATCCCGCGAGTACGACCGAGCCATCCGCATCATGGAGAGCGGCATTTCCGATTATTTTGCGAAGAATCATCTCGTGCTGCCGGAAGGATGGGAGAGTGAACTTCATCTGGAAATGGGATACCGCCAGGGCGGATACGGCCAGTACGATGAGCGGATTTTACAGGTGATCCGGGAAGAGTTCTGCCGGAACGGCCTTCCGCTGGATCCGACGTACACCGGAAAGGCATTCTGGGGAATGAAGCAGTACATAGAAGAACATCAGTTACAGGACTGCGATGTGCTTTTTATCCATACCGGAGGCACGCCGCTGTTCTATGACTGCATTCTGAACGATACCGATGGAGGAAAAAAATGAAACTGATTTCAATAGTCATCCCATGCTACAATTCCGAGGCAACGATCCGGAAAGTTGTAGAGATGGTGATGGAAGAATTCAAGAAAATGGACGGATATGACTGCGAATTTGTCCTGGTGAACGACGGTTCCCCGAAAGACAATACGTATGGGGAGATCAAGAAGCTCGGTGAGCAGTATCAGAATGTCAAGGGCATCAACCTGCTGCGCAATTTCGGCCAGCACAATGCGCTGATGGCGGCACTCCACTACACCGAAGGAGATTTTATTCTCGGCATGGACGATGACATGCAGACACATCCGTCCCAGATCAGCAAACTGATCCACAAGATGGAAGAAGGATACGATCTGGTTTACGGCTGCTATCCGAAACGGAAAAATTCGTTCCTGAAAAATGTCACCAGCAAACTGAACGAAGTTTCCTCCCGGATTCTTCTCGGACGGCCAAAAGACATCGTTTCCAGCAATTTCTGGATGATTACCCGCCAGATCAAGGACGAGGTGGTAAAATACGACAGCTTCAATCCCTATATTGACGGCATTTTCTACCGCACGACACACAAAATCGGAAATGTAGAGGTGGAGCATTTCAAACGTGCAGTGGGAACTTCCAACTATACGTTAAAGAAATTGATCAAATTGTGGCTTGCCTACTGGAACTATTCTGTAATTCCGCTTCGCATATCGTCCGTTCTCGGCGGAGTTTCTGCAGCCGGCGGTTTTCTGGCAGCCATCATGATTGCCATCCGAAAGCTCATCAATCCGACCGTGATGGTTGGCTGGTCTTCGACGATCTGCGCCATCGTTGTTTTTTCCGGATTGATTCTGATGGTGCTCGGCATCATCGGAGAATACCTCGGAAAGATGATTCTGATTCTGAACCGCACGCCGCAGTATATTGTGCGGGAAACCATTAACG
>OGRO01003084.1_pt1 | contig 12308 bp, 9 predicted proteins | sample 1553451 | NCBI WGS metagenome assembly OGRO01 (sample SAMEA2580021, study PRJEB22360) | human gut metagenome
GAGCGAACGCCTTAAATCCGACTTCTTTATCTTGTTGATGTTTATTCCGTCATAGCGGATTTTGCCGTCCGCAATATCGTAGAATCGGTTTATAAGGTTTGTTATTGTGGTCTTGCCCGCGCCGGTCGCGCCGACAAACGCTACCTTCTGCCCCGGCTCGGCATAGACGGTTACGTTGTGAAGAACAGGCTTGTTTTCCTCGTATCCGAAGTCAACGTCATACATCCTCACGTCGCCGCAAAGCATTGTGTACGTTAAAGAGCCGTCGCCGTGCGGGTGCTTCCACGCCCATTTTCCGGTGTGATTTTTTGATTCCTTTATCTCGCCGTCCGCGCCGATTTCCGCATTGACAAGCGTGACATAGCCGTCGTCCGTTTCCGGCTCCTGATCCATAAGTGCGAAAATTCGCTCCGCGCCCGCAAGACCCATAACAATCGCGTTAATCTGCTGCGAAAGCTGGTTTACGTTGCCGGTGAACTGCTTTGTCATGTTAAGGAACGGAACAACGATGCTTATGCTGAACGCCATGCCGGAAATACTTACGTTCGGCGTGCCGCTGAGCAGGAACAGACCTCCCGCAACCGCAATTACGACATAAAGTATGTTGCCGATATTCTGAATAATCGGACCGAGTACGTTCGCATACGCGTTTGCACGGTAGCTGTCCTCGCAAAGGCTGTCGTTTATTTTGTCAAAGTCCGCCTCGCACTCGCGCTCATGGCTGAACACCTTAATGACCTTCTGTCCGTTCATCATCTCCTGAACATAGCCTTCGGTACGTCCGAGGGACTGCTGCTGACGGATAAAGAACTTAGCCGAGCCGCCGCCGAACTTCTTTGATACAAACATCATAAGCGCAATGCCGATAAGGAGTATAAGCGTCATCCATACGCTGAACCAAAGCATGATTCCGAATACGCACAGGACAACCGCGCCCGCGCGGATAATCGCGGGGAATGCCTGCGATACAAGCTGCCTTAGGGTGTCTATGTCGTTGGTGTAATAGCTCATGATGTCGCCGTGCTTGTTGGTGTCAAAGTATTTAATAGGAAGATTCTGCATTCCGTCAAACATACTGCGGCGCATCTTGCACAAAAAGCCCTGCGTTATGAACGCCATAAGCTGGTTGTAAAGCGTCATTGCGGCAAGCGCGATAACGTATAAAACTATAAGGAATATTATCTTGGGCAATATTTCGGGATAGGCGGACGCCCAGTCGCCTGTCTTGTACCATTTCTCTATTACCGCGATGACCTTTTGAATAAACAGGTCGGGAATCGCCGCCGACGCTGCCGAGAACAGTATACAAAATGCCGTTACCGGAACAAGCGCCGGGTAGTAGGAGAAAAGCATTTTTACAATCCGTTTAAAGGTCTTTCCCGCCGCCTGTACGGGTGGTCTTTTACTCGGCTGTTTCATCGCTGTCACCTCCGTTTTTCTGCTGCTCAAATACCTCGCGGTAGATCGCGCTTGTTTTCATAAGCTCGTCATGCGTTCCCGCCGCGGAAATACTGCCGTTGTCCATAACTATTATCATGTCCGCGTCTTCGACCGAGGCAATTCGCTGCGCGATTATGAGCTTTGTCGTTTCCGGGATAAATTTGCGGAAGCCTTCACGGATAAGCGCGTCCGTCTTGGTGTCGACCGCACTGGTCGAGTCGTCCAGAATCAGAATTTTCGGCTTTTTAAGCAGCGCGCGCGCAATGCAAAGCCGCTGCTTCTGACCTCCGGAGACGTTTGTTCCGCCCTGCTCTATCTTTGTTTCGTAGCCGTCGGGGAATGACCGAACAAACTCGTCCGCCTGCGCAAGTCTGCACGCCTCGCGGATTTCCTCGTCCGTTGCGCCTTCGTTACCCCAGCGCAGGTTTTCACTTATTGTGCCGGAGAACAGAAGGTTTTTCTGCAAAACCATTGCCACGCTGTCGCGCAGCGTCTTTATACCGTATTCGCGGACGTCTTTGCCGCCGACCTTGACGCAGCCCTCGCTCACGTCATAAAGCCGCGGAATAAGCTGCACCAGCGAGGACTTGCCCGAGCCCGTGCCGCCGATAATTCCGACCGTCATGCCCGATTTGATGTGTATGTCAATATCGGAGAGCGCGTTTTCCTTCGCTTTTTCGGAATATCTGAAGTTGACATTGCAAAAATCGATTGAGCCGTCCGCAACCTTGTTTACAGGAGCGGTCGGCATTGTCAGCGACGGCGTTTCGTCCAGTACCTCGCAGATACGCTTTGCGGATTCCTCCGACATAGTAATCATGACGTAAATCATGGAAAGCATCATAAGCGCCATAAGTATCTGCATTCCGTAGGTCAGCATTGCCGAAATCTGTCCGACGTCAAGGCTGACGCCGCGGCTTGCAATTGCCATTTTCGAACCGACAAGCATAACGACCACCATGTTAAAGTTCATGCACAGCTGCATAAGCGGCATATTCAGCGCGATTATGCGCTCCGCGTGCGTAAAGTCGCCGCGTATATCCTCCGCCGCGTCGCCGAATTTCTTTTTTTCGTAGTCCTCGCGCGAGAAGCCCTTTACAACACGCATTGCGCGGACGTTTTCCTCGATTGATTCGTTAAGACGGTCGTACTTTTTAAACACGCGCCTGAATGCGGGCATTGCCTTTTTGCCTATCAGCCACAAACCAAAGGCGAGAACCGGGATAATCACCACAAACGCGGTTGCGAGCAAGCCGCCCATTACATACGCCATAACGATTGAGAATATCAGCATAAGCGGACTTCTTACCGCCGTGCGGATAATCATCATGAACGACATCTGAACATTTGTTACGTCTGTAGTCATACGCGTAACAAGCGACGAGGACGAAAATTTGTCTATATTCCCAAAGCTGTAGCGCTGAATTTTGTGGAACATATCGTGACGGAGGTTTTTTGCAAACCCTGCCGACGCCTTAGCGCAGGTTACGCCCGCAATTCCGCCGCAGGCAAGCGAGAAAATCGCCATTACCGCAAGAACTGCGCCCGTGTTTATGACGCTTTTTATTTCCGCGCCCGCCTTGATACTGTTCACAAGGTCGGCAGTCTTAAAAGGAATAAGAGTTTCGATAATCGCCTCTCCTATTATAAACAGAAGTGTAAGTACGGTCGCGGTCTTGTATTCCCGTACACACCCCGCAAGTTTTTTAAACATAAGCATTTTCCTTCCTATTCTGTATTGTCGTTGTTTTTTATTTTTCCGCGCGAAGCTCCTTTTCGCGAGCCTCTGCCATGTCGGTCAGGTTTTTGCGCATCTTCCTCGCGGTTTTAAGGAACTGTGCAAGCTCCCTGCCGGATATTCCGCGCCGCAGCTGCGTTTCAATCATCTCGATGTCCGCGCGTACCGTTTCGTGTATCTGCTCCGCCTTAGGCGTAAGCGTGATTTTTTTCAGACGCGCGTCCTCCTTTACGCTTGTGCGCTCAATCAGTCCGTTCTTTTCCATGAGCTTCAGCATCTCCGCAACGGTCGAACGCCGTATGTTAAACCGCGTTTCTATGTCGCGCTGAAATATGTCGCGCTTTGCGCCCTCATGATGAATATACCCGATAATAAGTCCCTGCATTCTTGTTATTCCGCGCATATTATCGCCGCCAACCATGCAGCGCCTGATTTCGTTGGACAGGCACTTGATTTCCTGACCTATCTCATCGCCCTTTTCCACGTCCGCACCTCCTTTTTATAAATGTTAGGTTGCTAACATTTATTGTTAGTGTCCTAACATTATAGTACAAAATTTTGGGAATGTCAAGAGCAAAAATAAACGTTCACAAAAATTTCATATTTGGGGAGGAGCCGCGGCGCGGCAAATATTACTTTTATGTAACAGCTATTGAATTGTAACGGTAAAATATGGTATAATAAAATTACATTTTATAAAGAAAAGGATTATATAATTTATGGACATAATCAGAATTGCTGTATGCACGGAGGTAAATTATATATGAAAATAGCAATTTGCGACGATCGGCAAATATTTATTAACCGACTTAAAGGACTGATTACGGATAAATCGGCGGAGGTGTATGCTTTTTGCTCGGGAGACGAGCTGCTTGGCTCGGACATTGACTTTGACATAGTTCTGCTGGATATTGAAATGCCCGGAACGGACGGAATGGGCGTGGCGGCAGAGCTGTACCGAAGGAATAAGCGCACCCTGCTTTTGTTTATTACCTCGCACAGCGAGTATTCCGCAAAGGGCTATGAGGTCAGAGCGTTCAGATACGTTTTGAAATCCGAGCCGGACGATTTTATAAAAAGAAATATCAATGACGCAATTAACGAATACCGCAGCCGCGATTTTTACATAACCGTATGCTACAAGGGCGAATATGCGCGTGTCCTGTCCGAACGTATCATTTATATAGAGGCGTTGGGGCATACAATAACCGTGCATACTGCCGATAAGGACTATAAGGGGCAGAACAAATTTCAGGATATGTGCAGTATTCTTGAGGAACACGGCTTTGTGCAGTGCCACAAAAGCTATGCGGTAAATATGCGGTACATAGAAAGCATCAAGAAAAATTCATGTGTAAACACAACAAACGGAGAGCGGCTCCCTATCGGGCGGAAATACAGTGCAAATACAATATCGGCATATTTGGAATTTGCGGACAGGAGGATTTAACGTGAAAAATGCAATAGAGATTATTTCCAGTGTTTTGGATGTTGTGATAGTTTTTATATACTTTAAGGGTGTGCTTGGTCGAAAGGAAGGAATAGGCGGACTGTTTTGGGGATTTTTCTGTGCGGCGGCAGCGATAAGCATTATAAGGACAAATATGTACCTGCCGTTTCAGGTTAATATATGCGTTTCAATAGCCTTGTTGCTGCTGATAGCGCTTTTGTGCTTTGAGGGGTCGTTTGCAAGAAAGCTGTTTTTTGTAACTGTGTATGTAATTGCAATCATGATTTCGGAAATAATAACCGCCATGATTCTTTCAAATATTTTTAAAACCGAGTATGATGACGGCTTTACAATGAGGTATTTGGGGATAGTGCTTACAACGACAATTTTATTTGTTTTGAATATGTTTACCGTTTATATCGCAAAGAAAAAATACAAAAGCCTGCCTTTAAAGTATAATATACTTATGGTGTTATGCCCGATATTCAGCGTATATCTTTTAATGCTTTTGGATTCGTATATGGCACAGCTCTCAAATCATCGCTACTTTATGTCGTTTATCGCCGTGCTGGGGTTGGGATACATAAACGTAATGATATTTGACTTTTTCGATTATTATGAAAAGGGACTTCAGGCGCAGACCCTTGACGTAATATTAAAATCAAACGAGGAAAACTATAAAATCCTTGAAGAAAACGAAAGGGAGCTGCACATATTAAGGCACGATATTTTAAAGCATATGGCGGAGATGAAGGAAATGCTTGCGGCGGGCAACAGCAAGGCTGCCGGACAGTATGTCGAGGATATAAACAATACCGTTCTTAAAAACACCTCGGTTTCAAGGACGGACAATCTGGTTTTGGATACGGTTTTAAATATCGAAAGCAAAAAAGCCGCGGATTTGGGCATAAAATATGATGTAAAGCTGAATATTGCCGAAGGTATAAATATCCCGTCGGTTGACCTGAGCCGAGTTTTGTATAATGCGATTGATAACGCCATTGAGGCGTGTGAGAAAACAGAGGACAAGTATATTCTTGTGTCCGTAGCCGCGGACGAAAAAACGGTGAAGATAGTAATAGAAAACACCTCGCCGTATGTGGAAATAAAGAACAATAAAATAAAGACAACCAAGTCGGACAGCGTAAGGCACGGCTACGGAATCGAAAGCATAAAAAGCGCATTGAGGAACAATGACGGCTTGATTTCGCTAAGTTATAATGACGGCATTTTTGTATGCAGAATAATGATGAAAAATGATGTCAACAGGAAAAATCATGTCGTTTGTGCGAAATAATTGTCGTTCGTGCAAGGTTATGGAAACAAGAGGTAAAATATGGTATAATTTTATGAAGAGGAGGGGTGGCGATAACAGCAGAAAAATCCGAAACAGCATTATCTGATTTACAAAACGATAATGACGGCAATCAAAAAATATTTGCGATACGGCAAATACAACAAATTTAAAAGAAGGGAGAAATAATAAAAATCGTCATTTAACAAACGGTTTTTATTATATCGGAAAAATGAAAAGGAATCTTTTAGTATTACTGATGTCATTGTGTCTTGTCCTGCCCGCTTGCGTGTACGCGGACGAGACTCCGGCAGAGAACAGTTTTTTGGTTAAAACAATATCAAAGGTGCCGGACGCGCGCAGAATCGGACTTGTTGAGCTTAAAGAAAATCAAAGCTCGATAACAGTGGACTTTTCAAAAGTATCAAATCCGTGCAGCAATTATTATATCGGTTTGTACTTTATAAATGGCGACACGGATGAGGGGTACATCTTAAAAACCGTAGGACCGATAACAACGGACAAATTTGTGTTTACCGGATTAAAAAGCGGAATAAAATACAGAATCCACCTTGCATCGGCTATAAACGATGAGGAAGTGGACGGAATATTTTACGTTAAATAGCGCCGCGGCTTTTGGGCCTTTTGCGGCTTTTTGGCGTTTGTGCGGCAGTGCGGTGAATGACACTTTGTTATTTTATATATGGAGGACGAAGATGAAAAAAAGAACTGTTTTATTTGTATCGGCAATACTGATTTTAACCTGTATAAGCGGTATGTGCGCCTTTGCTTTTACGGATATTGAAAGTAATAACGCGCTTTATACCACGGCGGAGGATTTGAGCAAGCTGGGCATAGTTGCGGGGTATGAGGATAACACCTTCCGCCCGGAAAACAATGTGTCGCGCGTTGAAATGACAGCGCTTTGCAGAAGGCTGCTGCCTCCGCTCAAAAAGAGCGTAGGTGTGTTTAATGCAAATATGAAATTTTCCGATATTGATAACCGTCATTGGGCGGCGGACAGCGTTCGCATTATGACCGATATGGGATATATAAACGGCTATGAGGACAACAGCTTCAGACCGGACAACAATGTTACGCTGAGCGAGGCGGCGGCTATACTTTCAAGAATGCTCGGCTATGAGTCGATGGCAAGCACGACAGGCGGCTATCCGTACGGCTATCTGAATGTTATGAAATCGCTCGGTATCACGGACGGCTTTGAAAAGGCTGACCCCGATACCCCGCTGACAAGGGGCATGGTTGCAACTCTGCTGCATAAAACGCTGGACGCTCCGATGCTGATGATGAGCGGCTACGACTTAAAAAACGGCGCAACCTATGTACAGGATAAGGAGCATACATACAGAAATCTTTTGCTGAATTACAAATAACAAATTTGCGAGAGCGGGCATTGTTTGCCCGCTCTTTTTATATAGGAACAAATACTTTCGGACAGCGGATGTATAAAAATTTAAACAGTATTTGAAAAAGTTGTAAAAATATGTTGCGGTCATACGTTGAAAGGTGTTATAATAGACATATAAAATTTCTATGAGGTGATGGTGTGGGGAAGTTAAAAAGGTTGTTTGCGGTGTGTATGATTTTTGCGATGCTTTGCACAAGCGCAGCGGCATATGCGGCTTTTGACGGGGTTGGAGCTGCCGGATTTTACGGTGACGGTGATGTAACATTTATTGTCGAGCTTGAAGGCGGAGGAGTAATCGAACGCACCGCAGGCGGCGTTTCGGCGCGCGAGGGGTCGGCGCTTTCGAGGGTGAACTCGATTCAAAAAACCGTCGCGCAAGAGGTCTGCGGCATAATAAACGGCGAGGTTGAAAATACATATACGCATATCATGAACGGATTTTCGGTCAGGGGTACTGCGGGGGATATGGAAAAGCTCAAAGGAATTGACGGCGTAAAGAATGTTTATATTTCATATCCGAGGTTTGAGCCGACCGCGGCATACGGGATAACCGGGATAACCGTCGCGGAGGAAAACCGCGCAGACGGTATAAGTACATTGTCGGTATCGGGCGGCGAATACACAGGCAAAGGAACGGTCATAGCGGTTATAGACAATGAATTTGACACAGCTCACGAGGCATTTGCCGCCGCGCCGCCGAATGCTGCATGGAATGAGGAAACGGCAAAAGAGCTTATTAAAACTACAAATGCGAAAGGGAAGGGCAACGCATACAAAAGCGCAAAAATTCCGTTTGCGTACGATTATGTCGGAAGTGACTGCGAAACCTACGACTCTGTAAACAATCACGGCACGCACGTTGCGGGCATAGCGGCGGGCAACAGCGAAAAGCTGAAAGGCAGAGCGCGGGACGCGCAGCTTGTTTTGATGAAAATTGCGGCGGACAATGCAAAATATATGAAGGATGAACACGTTCTTGCCGCGCTTGACGACTGCGCAAAGCTTGGGGTTGATGTGATAAACATGAGCCTTGGCACGGCGTCAGGATTTTCAAGCTCGACAAAACCCAATTATGACGGATATTTAAATACACTACGTTCAAAAGGTATAATAGTGTCGGTATCTGCGGGAAACAGCGGCGCGCTCGGATTCGAGCGCGGATATGAAAAGCCGTTTGCAAAATACCCCGATTACGGAACGGTCGGCGCACCCGCGTCCATAGATTATTCCACGGCGGTTGCGGCGGCAAAGGAACAGGGAATTTTGTGTAACGGCGCGGAAATAGAGTATGTTGACAGTCGTGCGGGAGGAACTGTCGGTGAACTGCTCGGCGAGGGCGACAGAGAATATGTGTTGTGCGGATACGGACAGGAAACCGATTTTGAAGGCAGGATTGTGAAAGATAAAATAGCGGTTTGCGAAAGAGGTGAATGCAGTTTTGCAACCAAGGCGAAGAACGCAAAGAGTAGCGGTGCAATCGGTCTTGTAATTATAAACAGCAATAATGATAATATAAGAGCGGATTTGGAAACCGAAATCTTTCCGTGCATTACCGTTACAAAAAGCAACGGAGAAATACTGAAAGGTGCGGATAATAAGAAAATTACAATTACGCTTAGCGGCGGCATAACCGATTTTTCAAGCCGCGGCGTAACTCCCGATTTAAAGCTGAAGCCGGAAATTGCAGATTACGGAGATACGGTATATTCGGCAGTTCACAGGGATATAAACGATACGGAGAGTAAAAGCTACGGCTACAAAAGCGGAACTTCGATGGCTGCGCCGAATTATGCCGGGAGCGCGGCTGCGGTCAAGCAGTCGGTTCGGGAGGATTACGGAAATCTCTCTGCAGAGGCAATGCAAAGGCTGGTGCAGCAAAAGCTGTGTTCCGCCGCCACGCCTATTGAAACGGACAAAATACCGCTATCGCCGAGAAGTCAGGGCGCGGGTCTTGCCGACGTGGCTGCGGCGGCAAAGACTCCGGCGGTTCTTTATAGAGATACGGACTATAAAACAAAGGCTGAGCTTGGGGATACGCTCGGCAGTACAACAACATTTAAGTTTAATGTTAAAAATCTTACCGCGGATGCGCTTTATTATACGCTTGACGCAAAGGTTATAACGGACAGCTGCCTTACCGATGAAAACGGGAATGCGGTTGTCGGCAATTCCGAGCTTTTGGAGGGCGCAGCGGTAACCTTTGCCGGCGGAAACAGCATAAGGATTGCGGGAAGCGCGACAGCCGAGGTGAATGTCACGCTTAAGCTTGATACCGCAAAAATGAACAAGCGGCTTAAGGTGTTCCAAAACGGATTTTTTGTGGAGGGGTATGTATATCTGCGCAGTGACTCAAGCCCCGATATTTCAATCCCGTTTATGGGATTTTACGGCGACTGGACAGCCGCTCCGATATTCACCGGTATCAAATACAACGGCGGCGAAACGGAATACTCGGAAACGCAGCTTTTCGGCGTGAGCGATGGTTGCGCGGGCGCGCTGAATTACAGCGCGGACGACGGTACGGCATATGTATCCTCGGTTAATGCGAATGATTTATACATATATCCCGATAATATAAGAAACATAAAAAGAATGGAATTTTGGGTAATTGACAAAAGCAGCGGCGAACAAAAAACAAATACATATCGTATAAACAATTTAAGTAAAAAAAGCGATAAACCCGCGGCAAACACAATGCCCGGCGGCTCGGTCGGCGTCAAAAATTTATTAAGCGGACTTGCCGACGGAGAATATATTATGCGTATTAAAGCTGAGCTTGATTACAAAGGGGCGGTGCAAACATATGATATTAAATTCACGGTTGACTCGGAAAGTCCGCGGATAGAGGATTCGTATATTGAAACTGATAACGGCAAATCGACGCTTTACATAAAGAGCGGCGACAATTCGGGAAAAGCGGCGGTTGCGCTGCAAACCGAAGGAACGCAAATCGCCGCGGAGGAAGTAACAACAGACGGGTACAGTGTGTTTTCGCTCGGAGGGCGGAGCCTGAGCGGCGCAAGCGCCAAAGTCAGGGACCTTGCGGGTAACTCTGCGGAGGAAGATTTTGTTTTGGGATGCGGCTATAAGGCTGATTACGCAAACAACGCGCTTTTGAGCGCGGAGCGCTTTGACGCATGGCTACTCGGCAGGAAACTGCTCAACGCTCCGTCTGAAACGGGAACGGACAAAGAAGGCTCGCGCATTTTTGTATGGAACTCGGCAATGCGTCCGCTGCTTGATTAGAAAGTAAAAATTTTTATTTAAAATCCTTATAATGGAAACTACACAAAAAATATACCGAAAATTTATCTATAATATACTTGACAGAATGAATAAAAATCGTTATAATAGAAAAGTAGAAATTTTATGTAACTTGTTTGACAAAAGAAAATCCACATTTCCAATTTATTTTGGAGGGAGGGAAACCGACAATGGCAGAAATCAGAGTTAAAGAAAACGAATCATTGGACAGCGCGCTTCGTCGCTTTAAACGCTCTTGCGCAAAGGCAGGGGTTATATCGGAAGTCAGAAAAAGAGAGCATTACGAAAAACCCAGCGTAAAACGTAAGAAGAAATCCGAGGCTGCAAGAAAGCGCAAGTTCAGATAATCTTAAAAAAGCAGGCCGCCGTCAGCAAGACGGCGGCTTTTAATCTTTAAAAACAGCCCTATACGGGCGGAAAGGGGGCTGTCCGTAGTATGACGCGGATTCGCGGCTGTGACGGACGACCGAAGGGTAAAAAATTATGTCACTTAAAGAAACCTTAATGAACGACCTTAAACAGGCAATGAAGGAAAAGGATACAATACGCAAAAACACCGTTCAGATGGTGCGCAGCGCGGTTTTACAGTACGAAAAGGACAACAGGACCGAGCTTGATGACGCGGGAGTAACCGACGTTATCGCAAAGGAGCTTAAAAGGCGCCGCGACGTTCTTCCCGAATACGAAAAGAGCGGCAGAGACGACCTGATTGCGGACATCAACCGCGAAATCGAAATCCTTCTTGCGTATCTGCCCAAGCAGCTCACGCGCGAGGAGCTTGAAGAAATCGTGACGGACGCTATAGCTAAGACCGGCGCAGCGTCAATGAAGGATATGGGTAAAATCATGGCGTTTGTAATGCCCAAAACAAAGGGCAGAGCTGACGGAAAAATGATAAACAGCATTGTAAAGGAAAAACTGTCGTAATGAAAAAGCTGCTGAAAAAACTGTTTTTGCCCGATATGTTTGTCGGCACGGTGTTTGACATTGACGCCGCCGCGCTTGCGGAAAGCGGGATAAAAGCGTTTATTTTTGATATTGACAACACTCTTGCGCCGTATGCTCTGCCGACAGCGGACGAAAAAACGCTGAACTGGCTTAACGGACTGCGAGAACGGGGCTTCGGCGTATATTTTGTGTCAAACAACAAGACGAAAAGAGTGCGAATCTTTGCGGAAAACGCGGGCGTGCCGTACGCGGCAAGGGCGCTTAAACCGTGCAAAAGACAGCTTTTGCGCGCCTGCCGCGATATGAATGTCGCGCCGTGCGAGGCGGCTCTGGTCGGCGACCAGCTTTTTACCGACGTCTGCGGCGGAAATCGGCTTGATATGCTTACAATTCTTGTGAAACCTATTTCCGTTTCCGAGGATTGGTTTGTGCGGTTCAAGCGCGGCTTTGAAGCGCGGCTGCTTGCAAAGATACGCGATGACAAAACGGAGGTGCGGTAGCATGGGTGCAATTTTCGGCCCCGCGGGGAACTGCGAGGATTTTTACGCGGCGGGCCACAAATCGTCGCTTGACGCGCCGCAATGGGTCAGCGAGCACGGACTCGGCGCATACGAATACCAATGCGGAAAGGGCGTTAAAATTTCAGCCGACGCCGCAGAGGAAATAGGCAGACGCGCAGCAAAGCGCAGCGTGCGGCTCTCGGTACACGCGCCGTATTATATCAGTCTTTCGTCAACCGAGGCGG
>OGRO01003087.1_pt1 | contig 12302 bp, 5 predicted proteins | sample 1553451 | NCBI WGS metagenome assembly OGRO01 (sample SAMEA2580021, study PRJEB22360) | human gut metagenome
GTGGGACCGCCACGTGGTCGACGGCTTCTTCAACTTCCTTGCCTGGAGTGCCGAGGCTACCAGTGACGAGATACGCGGTCTGCAGAGCGGACGCATCCAGCAATATACATTTGTATTCCTGCTGGGCACGCTGGCACTGATACTGCTACTATTGCTATAACCCGAGATTTTTCAATCGTAAATCGTAAATCGTTAAATCGTAAATATAAAGATGAACTTTTTATCATTATTCGTACTCATCCCCTTGCTGATGTTGCTGGGTCTTTGGCTCAGCCGCAACATCGCACAAATACGCGCGGTGATGGTGACCGGTGCATCGGCTCTGCTGGTTCTTTCTGCAGCATTGACCGTGATGTACCTCAATGCACGCCACGCTGGTGCCACGGATGAAATGCTGTTCCGTGCTGACATGGTCTGGTATCCTGCACTCAACATCCACTATTCGGTAGGAGTAGACGGTATTTCGGTAGCCATGCTGCTGCTTTCGGCCATCATTGTCTTTACCGGAACATTCGCCTCCTGGAGGCTGCAACCGCTGACTAAAGAATATTTCCTTTGGTTCACCTTCCTCTCCATCGGTGTGTTCGGGTTCTTCATCTCGATAGACCTGTTCACCATGTTCATGTTCTACGAGGTTGCCCTCATTCCCATGTACCTGCTTATCGGTGTATGGGGGTCGGGACGCAAGGAGTACTCTGCCATGAAGCTGACACTGATGCTGATGGGCGGCTCCGCCTTCCTGCTTATCGGTATCCTGGGTATCTACTACGGTGCCGGAGCCACCTCTATGAACCTATTGGAAATAGCACAGATGCACAATATTCCCATCGAACAGCAACGTATCTGGTTCCCGCTCACCTTCCTCGGTTTCGGTGTGCTGGGCGCTCTGTTCCCGTTCCACACATGGAGCCCCGACGGTCACGCCTCCGCACCGACTGCCGTATCCATGCTCCATGCCGGTGTATTGATGAAACTGGGAGGTTACGGATGTTTCCGCATAGCCATGTACCTGATGCCCGAAGCTGCACAAGAACTGGGATGGATATTCCTGATTCTTACCGGAATCTCCGTGGTATACGGTGCATTCTCCGCTTGTGTACAAACCGACTTGAAGTATATCAATGCCTACTCTTCCGTCAGCCATTGCGGCCTGGTGTTGTTCGCCATCCTGATGATGAACCAGACAGCTTGCACGGGTGCCGTTCTGCAGATGCTCTCTCACGGACTGATGACAGCCTTGTTCTTCGCCCTTATCGGTATGATATACGGACGTACCCATACGCGTGACGTCCGCGAACTCTCCGGTCTGATGAAGATTATGCCTTTTCTGGCTGTCTGCTATGTAATCGCCGGTCTTGCCAATCTGGGATTACCCGGACTCAGCGGTTTCATTGCCGAAATGACCATCTTCACCGGTTCGTTCCAGCATCCCGATACGTTCCACCGCGTGTGGACGGTCATTGCATGCAGCTCCATCGTGATTACGGCAGTCTATATCCTGCGACTGGTAGGAAAGATTCTCTACGGCACCTGCACCAACAAGCATCACCTCACCTTGAGCGACGCCACTTGGGACGAACGCACAGCGGTCATTATCCTCATCGCATGCGTTGCCGCCCTCGGTATGGCACCATGGTGGATTAGCGGCATGATTGGAGACAGCGTGCTGCCAATAACTGATTTATTTACGATTTGACGATTTACGATTGATAAATGACTTGTAAATCCCAAGAGTAACCTCAATCGTAAATCATAAAATCGTAAATCCCAAGAGTAATTTCAATCGTAAATCGTAAATCGTAAAATCGTAAATAGATATGGATTATTCCCAATTCCTCCTGCTCAAAGAAGAGCTTTCGCTGATATTGGTCATCGTCATCCTTTTTGTCGCCGACCTCTTCATGAGTCCGGATGCACACAAGAATGACGGCAAACCGGTGCTGAACACAATGCTGCCCGTTGCTCTGCTGACCATACACACACTTATCACCATCGTTCCCGGTCCTGTGGCAGATGCTTTCGGCGGCATGTATCACAATCAGCCGATACAGAGCATCGTGAAATCCATCCTCAGTATAGGTACACTGATTGTATTCCTGATGGCGCACGAATGGATGCGCCGTCCAGACACTGCCATCAAACAAGGTGAGTTCTACATTCTGACACTTTCCACCCTGCTGGGTATGTACTTCATGATTTCTGCCGGACACTTCCTGATGTTCTTCATCGGACTGGAGACGGCAAGCATCCCGATGGCAGCCCTGGTTGCCTTCGACAAATACCGCCACCACTCTGCCGAGGCAGGTGCCAAATATATTCTCACGGCATTGTTCTCCAGCGGATTGCTGCTATACGGATTATCTTTAATTTACGGTACGGTAGGCACTCTCTACTTTGCCGACATACCGGCACGCCTCACCGGCGACCCGTTGCAGATTATGGCATTCGTATTCTTCTTCTCCGGCATGGGATTCAAAATATCACTGGTGCCTTTCCATCTTTGGACAGCAGACGTTTACGAAGGCGCTCCAAGTACGGTAACCGCTTATTTAAGCGTTATCTCCAAAGGCTCTGCCGCTTTCGTGCTGATGACTATCCTCATCAAGGTATTCGCCCCGATGGTAGCTCAATGGCAAGAAGTGCTCTACTGGATCATCATCGCCTCTATCACGCTTGCCAATCTCTTCGCCTTGCGTCAGCAGAACTTGAAACGATTGATGGCTTTTTCCAGTATCTCGCAGGCAGGTTATATCATGCTGGGTATTATCAGCGGCACTTCACAAGGTATGACTTCATTGGTCTTTTATGTATTGATTTACATGTTTGCCAACCTCAGCGTATTTACAGTCATCACGATTGTAGCCCTGCGTGCCCATAAATTCACGCTCGACGACTACAACGGGCTGTACAATACCAATCCAAAGCTCGCTTTCCTGATGACCTTAGCCTTGTTCTCTCTGGCAGGCATCCCGCCGTTTGCGGGCTTCTTCTCGAAGTTCTTCATCTTTGCGGCAGCTTTCGAAGGCGGCTTCCATCTGCTGGTATTCATTGCCCTTATCAATACAATCATCTCGCTTTATTACTATCTGAAGATTGTGAAGGCAATGTACATCAACAAGAGCGACGAGCCGATTGCAGCATTCCGCAGTGACAACTATACACGTGCCAGCCTGGCCATTTGCACGCTGGGTATTGTGGTACTGAGTATTGCAAGTGTGGTATATCAATCCATCGATAAGTTCTCATTCGGATTATAACCGGAGGGTATCATCACTTACCACAAATTACACAGATTGGCACAAATTATCTTTAGAAGTTCTGATAATCAAGAGCTTTGACTTGTGTTAATCTGCATAATTTGTGGTGAGTGTGTATTTTAGCACATTTCCATACTATACAATCGGCAGCACAAACCAAAAGCATGAGCCTTTCCCCGGTTCACTGCCCACACCGATTGTGCCACCCAACTGCTCTATAATGCTCTTGCTGATAGAAAGCCCCAGGCCGGTGCCATGCACAAACGTATTCAGCTTTATAAAACGGTCGAATATCTGAGCCTGCATTTCCGGCTCAATGCCAAGGCCCGTATCGGCCACATAAAAACGCAAATGAGTTTCATCCACCTTATTATATCCTACACGTATACTTCCCGCAGTGGTGAACTTGATGGCATTGTTGACAAAGTTGGCTATGACCTGATTCAAACGGTTACGGTCACTGACAATCCGGCATTCCGGCAGATGACGGTCGAAGAGAACTTCCACACCCGGTTTAGCCTTCATCTTCATGAAGCGCACGATGTCCTCACACAGCATGTTCACGTCCAGCTCTTTTTCCACAAAGTCAAATGTCCCGGCCTCTATCTTGGACAAATCCAGTATGTCGGAAATCAGCTGCAACAGCAGGTCATTGTTTTCTTCAATAATCGCCATATACTGCCTTTTTTCCTCCATGTCCCCGGTCTCTCCCATCAGACTGGAGAAACCGACAATCGCATTCAGGGGCGTACGTATCTCATGGCTCATATTGGCAAGGAAGGCACTCTTCAGACGGTCGGCGGTTTCTGCCTTCTCCTTGGCTTCAATCAGCATAGCCTCCGTCTCCTTCAATTCCGTAATGTCATAGTTGACGCCTATCAGCTCTATTTGTCCGTTCTCCGGTTCAAACAGATTGACAACCACATTGGTACGTACCCAGTTCCATTTTCCCTTTTCGCCCGGACGCTCAATGCGCATCTCTCCCTGGAAATGTTTGGCTTCGCCCACACGGGCCTTACTGAAGAAATCAAGCATCCTCCTGCGGTCACTGGGGTACATCTTGCTGTATATTCCCACGACATCCGCCAATTGGGTATTCTCGTCCTCTCCCATATTCTTATACCATTGCTTGATGGCATAGCCTTTCCGGTCGAGCAGGTTCAGCTTGGCATAACCTACCTTCGCATAATCCGATATAAGCAGGAAGAAATTCTCGAAATCACAGATACGGCTCATGGCATCAATCCGTTCCGTATTGTCGATGTTAATCATGGCATAGCCGGTAAAGTTACCTTTACTGTCATACACCTTGCTCACTTTCGTATAAAGATGTATCACATCCTTCGGCTGTTTGGAAGTGGAGTAATACCCTTCAGTCCGGTCGAAAGCATAATTCAGGCGAAAGTCGACCATATCCTCAGTCTGTATACGTTCTGCCAATTGGGCGGACACATTCGGGTTCTCGAATAAGTTCACTCCAATGACATCCTGTTTGTCACGGACCCCGAATATCTCCATATCCTTATTGTTGATGTCTACCAGGAATCCGTCTTTGTCATAGATTTCCACTCCGGCCGGTATATTGGCAAAGATATTCTTGAACAGTTTTTCGCTATGGTCCAAAGCCAGATGAGTCTGTACCGAGTCTGTCGTATCGAGGAATAACGCCACCACTTCATTCTTTTCCGGAGAGTATATCACCACGTGGCAGTGCTTGTTGGTAAGCTCAAAACACATGTCCATTTCCTTATGTGTCCCGGTGTTCACTATCTCAAGCAGATATTCCAGTCTGGGGGCCGCCTCCCTTGAAAAGGACGAGGCTGTCTTGCCGATAAACGTCGACGCAGGTTTTCCCAGAAAATCGGCAAAGATAGAATTCGCATCTGTCACATAATACCCGTAGGGATTGTCCTTTTCATCACAGACAATGGACATCCGCACATACCCCAAAGGCATATAGCGGAACAAGTTGCTGAGGAAAGTACGTTCGCGCACAGCCTCATCCTTCGTTTTGCGCAACTCTATGCAAATGCTGATGACATTTGCCAACGAACTAAACCATTGGTAATCCTCGTTAGTCCACATTCGGGTACGGTCCACCAAATCAATGCCCATATATCCCCACACCTGGTCATTGGCAACCAGCGGAGTTACCATCAAGGACTTTATATTCTGTCTCGCCAGAATTTCATATTCGGCGTAAGCGTGCTCCGGCAGTTGCCCCAGCGTTTCCAGCAGAACGGGCTTTTGTGCCATAATCTGTGACGTCCACCACGGCAGGCTGTCAGCCTGAACTCCTTGAAGCATTTCTTTCTCAGGAGCCACTCCCGGAGCCACCACCTCGTATGTGCAGCTCTGGTACCGGCACTTCTCATCATATTGGAATATATAGACACGTCCGCCGCGAAAGAAATCAAGAATATCTTTCAGTATGTCGTAAATGCCCGCACTTATATCCTCGTCTTTCAGGAAGCGGAATAGGGAATGGGATATTGAGGTCTGCCGATAAAGTAAATCGTTCACTCTTTGCAAAGCCTGCTTCGCAGCCTCCTCCTTCGGCATCTCTACGCGCTGCAACACTCCGAAAGCCTTCAATGTACCATCCGGCAAATGCTCCTTATACCCCACGCGCGAGTAGACCCAGACCACTCCTTCAGTAGAATAGATAGGAAACGTCTGTTCATAGACCTCCATATTCTGAATGGCAAGGAACTCCCGGCTGATACGCGTCCGATAGTCTTCGCGTATCATTTTACCGAAATCCTCAAAGCTCAGGTATTCCCCTTCCAAGCCTAACAACTTACAGACATATTCGGAGCAGAGATACTGCCTTGAAGAAAAATCAGCCTCCCACCAACCTATCCGGCCAAGAATGGAAAGGCGCCGGAAACGTTCACTATCGTCACGATGAACAGCCATATATTTATCAATATTGGTTTGAGATACAAAAATAGCCATAAAACTCTAATAAGCAACCATTAGAAACCTTTTTCGTCCCAAGCAGCCTATATATAAGGATAACAAACAATCCGGAAGAATGTGCGGTAACCAAATCGTAATAGATTTGAAAATGAAACGTATGCTCCATGTATCACCGGTGTAATGTCATTGCCTCATCTTTGCAGCGGATTAAAAAACGTACAAAGAAAAGAGATGAGCATGAAATTAGACTTGGGAAAGATTTTCTTCCTTATTTTATTCCTCACACTTTCCGTCATGGCTGCCACGGCGGGAACCGTCAAAGGGACAATCACCGACCGACAAACCAAAGAGCCGCTGACGGGAGCCACCGTGCAAGTAAGCAGAACAGCACAAGGCGCCGTCGCCGATTTGGATGGTAACTATACACTGGAGCTGAAAAACGGAACCTATACCCTCACCGTCCGTTACATCGGCTACAAAGACATGACGATAAATGCCGTAGAGATAAAGGGCGAAACCGTGCTGAACTTCGACATGGAGCCGGACACGCAAACCCTGGGCGAAGTGCAGGTCACCGCCAAGAAGAACCTTGAGGGCGAACGCGCCTTGCAGATGGAACGGCAAAAAGCGACCCTCGCCATCGAGAACCTCGGTTCCAAAGAGATGTCCCTCAAAGGCATCGGCAATGTGGAAGAAGGAGTAAAGAAAATAACGGGTATCTCCATCGCCAGCGCCGGACAACTTATCGTCCGCGGACTGGGCGACCGCTACAGCACCACCACGCTGAACGGACTGCCCATCGCCTCGCCCAACCCGGACAACAAGCTGGTGCCGCTCGACCTGTTCCCCTCGTCCACCGTACAGAACATCACCGTCAGCAAGGTGTATGACGCAGCCGCCTTTGCCGACTACAGCGGTGCGCACATCAACATCAGCACCAAAGAAAACATACCGGAAGATTTCTTCCAACTGAGCCTCAACACGGGCGGGAAGTTCAACACCTTAGGCAAAGACCGCTATCAGATGGACCGCAGCGGTTCGCTCCTGAAGACACCCGGCGTAGACGCAGCCGCCCTCGACATGCCCTTGATGGAGTTTGACAAATACGTGAAGACCCACAATATCTTCGATACCTCCTTTGCCGCCAGCAAGAAGAGCTCGTTGCCCGAACTGGGTGGAAACCTCGGTTTCGGCAAGAACTTCGGTATAGGCAACCAGACACTCAGCCTGCTTGCCTCCTTCAGCGCCAGCAACGGCTACCAGAACATGGAAGATGCCTTCTACAAGACACTCGAGGCCACCGGCACCGTGCAGGACGACTTCTCCTACGACAGCTTTGCGCAGGAACTGAAGCTCGCCGCCCTCGGCTACCTGGGCTACACCCTGCGCCGGAGCGACCGCATAGGCTACACTTTCTTCTACGCCCGCAATGCCATCGACACCTACCAACGCCGCGAAGGTACTGATGCCGAAGGACACGAGCTGACCGGCAGCAACAACATCATGCACATATACACCCTGCAAAACCATCAACTGAACGGAATCCATAACTTCGGCGAGGGCGACAGGTGGCAACTGACCTGGGGAGGCTCATACAGCAAGACCGGCAGCGAAGAGCCCGACCGACGGCAAGTGATGTACGTCAAAGACAACGACGGCAGTCTCAGGCTCTTCAAACTGAACCGCCAAGAAACCATGCGTTACTTTGGCTCACTGAATGAAGATGAATGGGTGGGCGACCTCACCGCCAGCTACCGCTTTGGCGGCAACAACAAGTTGCAGGCCGGTTTCACCTATAAAGACAAGAATCGTGACTATATGGGTACACGCTTCTACTACAACCTGAACAAACTGAACCCTACCATCACCGACATCTACGATACCGACTCCTTCCTCAACATGGAAAATGTAGAAAACGGTTCCATCACCATAGACCGGAAGAAGCAGCCCAAAGACAGCTATACAGCCGGTAACAGCATTTATGCAGGATACATTGCCACTGAATACTACCCCGTAGCCCCGTTATTGGTGAACCTGGGAGTACGCTACGAAATCAGCAAGCAATGGGTAGACTACTATACCGATGGCGGAAAAGCCGAACGCAGTGAACTGAACAAAAACGACCTTTTCCCCTCACTGAACATGAAATACCAGATGAACGAAAAGAACAGTCTGCGCTTTGCCTTCTCACGCACAGTGACGCGTCCTTCGTTTATCGAAATGGCCCCCTTCCTCTATCAGGAATCCTACGGTTCGGCACAGATACGCGGTAACGCTGATTTGCAAAACGGCTACAACTATAACATCGATCTGCGCTACGAACTCTTTGAAAAGAATGGGGATATGCTCTCCATCACCGCCTACTACAAGCACCTGAAAGCACCGATAGAGCGTGTACAGACTCTGTCAGGCGGTTCCGCCGTGCATTCTTTCCGCAATGCGGACAACGGTATGGCAACGGGGGTGGAGATAGAATTCCGCAAAGAGATAGTGAAAGACCTGCGTTTCGGCGTGAACGGCTCGTATATGTACACTAACGTGAAACTGCCCGAAGGCGGTGCCTACACCAACAGCCAGCGTGCCTTGCAGGGAGCATCGCCCTACCTGGCAAATGCAGACCTCACCTATTCACCCGCTTTCAGCAACGATCGCCAACTCAGCGTTGCCCTGCTCTACAATCTGCAAGGTCCCCGCATCCACTCCGTAGGTATCTCCGGTCTGGGAGACATCAAGCAACAGCCGGTACACACACTGAACTTTACAGGCAGTTACCGCTTCAACCGGCGTTTCGCGGTGAAGTTGCAAGTCAACGACCTGCTGAACCAAGACATCCTCTTCAAGCAAGAAGTGCCTACCACCGGAGATAAAGTAGAAGTGGAACGCTTCAGAAAGGGTACAGGCTTTGAAGTTGGCTTCAGCTATGACCTGTAAGAGAAAAGAAAAATTTTGAGAGAGACAAACAATAGAAACTCATTTTATCAACTAAACGATTATTAGTATGAGAACATCAAATTGGAAATTCATGACTATGGCCCTTGCGGCAAGCATGACCTTATTCACTGCATGTACCGACAACAACGAACCCGGAAACGGGGACGGCGGTGAAGACAACAAGTATGAACTGACGAAAGACATCGAAAGCGATACGGAACTGGAAGTCGGAAAGACTTACACACTAAGTGGCGGCATACACGTAAAGAATGGTGCCACACTGAAGATTCCCGCAGGCGTCACCATTATTGCCAAACATGACGATGTGGTAGACTACATCCTCATAGAACAAGGAGCCAAGATAGATGCACAAGGCACTGCCAGCAACCCTATCGTGATGACTCCCGAAAAGAAAGAACCGGGCGCATGGGGCGGTATCCACATCTGCGGATACGCACACACCAATGCCGAAGGCGGAACAGGTAGCTCGGAAATAGGCGGCGCACCCTATGGCGGCAATAATGACGCCGACAATTCCGGTACATTGCGGTATGTTCGTGTAGAGTACACCGGATTTGCCTTCGACGAAGAGCACGAAGCCAACGGTATCACCTTCTACGGTGTAGGAAACGGGACAACGGTAGAGTATTGCCAGGCATACATGGGTTCCGATGATGGTTTCGAATGGTTCGGTGGTTCCGTCAATGTGAAGTATCTGGTATCTACCGACTGTAGCGACGACTCTTTCGACTGGACCGAAGGCTGGAACGGCAAAGCACAATTCCTCGTAGCTTACCAAAGCCCCAAAGACGAACTGGGATACGACTGCGACTGCCTGATGGAGTGCGACAACAACGGCAAGAGCTTCGGTGCAACGCCCGTAGCCTGCCCCACACTTGCCAACCTGACACTGATAGGTAACGGAGAGTCTAAGCAAGGTATCCGCCTGCGTGCCGGTACAAAGGCAAAAATCTACAACGCCATTGTAAAAGGCAAAGGGCAATGCCTCACCACCGAAACTACAGAAACAGAAAATGCTTTGATGGATGGTAGCTCCGAGCTGCAATACATCACACTGGCCACGGACATAAGCTGCAAAGAAGGTATCTATTCTTCCAATGAATTCACCAAAGACGGTAACCACAATATCATCAATTATAGCGTCATGTTCACCAACGGCTATGTAGGTACTATCGAAGGCGGGAAAAACCTGAGCGACGACAGTTTCTTCACTCAAGCCGCCTATCAGGGTGCAGTACCCGCAAGTAATGACTGGACACAAGGCTGGACACTGAAAAGCGGTATAGTCGAAGAGACCATTGAAGAGCTGAAAGGTGAAATAACCACCAGCAAGACTCTGACAGAAGGAAAAACCTACTACCTGACCGGAGAATACAAAGTGAAGAATGGCGCCACACTGAAAATAGAACCGGGTGTAACCATCATCGCCAAACACGATGACATCGTAGACTACATCCTCGTAGAACAAGGTTCCAAGATCGATGCGCAGGGTACTGCCGAAAACCCCATCGTAATGACCTCCGAAAAGAAAGAAGCCGGAGCCTGGGGTGGTATCCACATCTGCGGATATGCACACACTAATGTAGCCGGCGGCACAGGCAGCTCGGAAATAGGCGGTGCCATTTACGGGGGTAACAACGATGCCGACAACTCCGGTACACTGCGCTACGTGCGTATCGAATACAGCGGATACGCTTTCGATGAGGAACACGAAGCCAATGGTTTCACCTTCTATGGCGTAGGCAACGGCACCACAGTAGAATATTGCCAGGCTTACCAAGGTTCTGATGACGGTTTCGAGTTCTTCGGCGGATCCGTTAACATAAAATACTGCGTATCTACCAGTTGCAGCGATGACTCCTTCGACTGGACTGAAGGCTGGAACGGAAAAGCCCAGTTCCTTGTAGCCTATCAGGAAGCAGCGGAAACACTGGGGTATGACTGCGACTGTCTGCTGGAATGTGACAACAACGGTACGAACTTCGCTGCTACTCCCATTGCCCACCCCATCCTCGCCAACCTCACACTGATTGGCAACGGTGGCAGCAAACAGGGCGTACGCCTGCGTGCCGGAACACAAGTGGAGCTTTACAATACGCTTATCACCGGCAAAGGGCAACCTCTGACCGTAGAAACCACAGAAACTGAAACAGCCCTGAAAGAGGGTGTATCTAAACTGGAGTACGTAGCTATCAGCAAAACATTGTCTTCCAAAGAAGGCATTTACACCAACGATATGTTCGCAGCAGCAACGGGCAACCTCACTACACAGAACTTCACTTGGGAAAATCTCTACGAAGGCACTATTGATGGTGGCAAAGACCTCAGTGCCGACAGTTTCTTCACCAAAGCCGAATATAAGGGAGCTGTAAAAACAGGCGACAACTGGACAAGCGGCAACTGGATCAAACAATAAAACGAGAAACACACATAATTCACGAAGCAATAGCTTCTACAAAGGCAACGCCGGACAAGTTCAGAGGAACTGTCCGGCATAAATTCTCATCTAAGAGAGAAAAGATCGAGAATCCGTGCCGATTATCTCAATTAAGCCTTTCGCGGAAATCTTCACCGGATGGTGACTGGAATACGTGAAGATCAAACTCAGAAATAATAGCCAACAGATGGTCGAAGACATCAGACTGCAAGTCTTCATAAGGTATCCAGGATGTGGTTGCAGAGAAGAAATACAGTTCCAACGGTATACCGTGATCGGTAGGCTGAAGCTGGCGCACCATGTTCACCAGCTCGGTGGCGCCCCACGTCTCGCCCCGCATGACGTAGTTCTCGTTCTCATAGGAGAAGTCGAACCACAAAATGTCCAGCTTGCCGTAGTTGGTGCAAATTTCCCGCACCTGGTTGTGCATGTACTCCACATAGCGGGAGAAATCCCGCTTCTCGTTGGAGTAGGCGGGGTTGTTGCGCATGGGGTGGTTCTTATCGCCGTAGTGGGGGTAGTCGTCGTGGTACCAGTCCAGCAAAGTGAAGTACAGGCCCACCTTTAGGCCCTCGGCCCGCACGGCCTCCACAAACTCCTTGACAATATCCCTGCCATAGGGGGTGTTGGTGGACTTAAAATCGGTGTACTGGCTGTCGAACAGGCAGAAGCCGTCGTGGTGCTTGGCGGTGAGGACGGCGTACTGCATCCCCGCCTCCTTGGCCAGTTTCGCC
>OGRO01003090.1_pt1 | contig 12290 bp, 13 predicted proteins | sample 1553451 | NCBI WGS metagenome assembly OGRO01 (sample SAMEA2580021, study PRJEB22360) | human gut metagenome
ATATTTATAATTATCTCATATTCGGATAACCAATTTGTCTTAATGCTTCATAAACCATTACTGCAACTGAGTTACTCACGTTTAATGCACGCACTTTACTAGTCATAGGTATTCTCATGCAATTATCTAAGTGTTCTTTTAGTATATCTAAAGGAATTCCAGTACTTTCTTTTCCAAAGAAGAAATAGATGTTCTCTTCTTTATTTGAATAGTCAAAACTAGTGTGTGGTTTAGTACCATATCTTGTTAGAAAGTAGAAAGTTCCATTGTTTTTACTAAAGAAGTCAATAATATTTTCATAAACTGTATAGTCACACTTATCTATATAATTTACTCCACTTCTTTTAACATATTTATCTTCTAAACTAAAACCCAACGGTTTAATTAAGTGTAACTTAGTATTTGTTGCAACACAAGTTCTCATAATATTTCCAGTGTTTTGTGGTATCTCAGGTTCATATAACACAACATTTATCATTTAATATGCCTCGTTTTCTTCCAAGAAATGTTCTACATCTTGAATACTTGTTGTTCTTGAGACTGTATTCATGACATCAACAATGACACCGTCACGGAAATACCACAAATTTGGTGTTACGGATAAATCAACTGATTGTCTTTTTAATTCATCTGACAAGTAATCATCTTCAAAATCATTATAAATTTGTGAATCTTGAATTTTATTACTATCTAAATAAATAAATTCATCAGCTAAGTTGTGGTTAACAATATATTCTTTTAAGTCATTTTCTAATGTAATATTGCTACCTTGAATGTTAGGAGCAATGTACACAATAACATTTGGATTGTCTTGCAAGTAGCTTGTTAGTTCATCGTAACGTACTTCTGAAACAACGCCATCCATCATGATTGGCTCTTCTTTTCCATTTGTCATTTGATACCATCTTACAAAATATCCGACAAGGAATAAACTAACGATAATGACAACTGCAAAGATGACATAATTTTTTTTAGGAATTTTTCTCATTTTCAGTCCTCCTTTAATATTTATCTTGTTTTACTTGTACATCAGCGAGTGTAACAACAGGGAGTTGAATATGTTCTTCTGTAGCAATTTCTTTAAATTTATTGCGGAAAGCTGCCAATTCTTTGACGATACTGTCTGGATAAATTCGTTTACTTGTTTTAATTGCCGTATAAACATCTTCTAATGTGACTTCATCTTTGTTTTGAAATAAGGCATTAGAAAAGGCTTGGGTTAAAACGGATAAAGCAACATCAGGATACATTGCTGAAAGACCGTAGACACGTTTGAATTCAGATGTTGCATCGACAATGGATTCCATCAACATCTCTACGACATAATGATTATATTTAAAACCAATTCCTGTTTGTTTTTCTAGTTTTGGTAATGTTCCCATTAAAATTTTAACAGTTGTATCACGATCTGGTTCTAAGATATCAATTCGTTCAAATCTTCTTAAGAAGGCACGATCGCGGACAACGTATGTATCATATTCTATTGTTGTTGTCGCACCGATTACTTTGATTTCACCACGGTCTAGTCCTGCTTTTAACATGTTTGCTAAGTCCATAGATTCTCCAGTTCCAATCAAAGTATGGATTTCGTCGATGAACAATATAATTTTACTTTTCTTCTTGAGTTCTTCTACTAATAGGTGCATAATCATTTCTTCGTGATTTCCTAGTTGCACTTTTCCTACTAGGGAACTAGAAACTAACTTGATAATGCGGTATCCTTTTAACGCATTTGGAATGTTTCCCTGTTGAATTAAATAGGCCAGTCCTTCAACGATCGCAGTTTTACCAATACCTGGTTTTCCGACTAACAATCCTGATTTTTCTGGAGTTAATAAGACAATCATTAAACGTTTGAGTTCTTCTTCACGAGCGATTGCTGGATTTGCAACATAGGTTTTGGCTGTTAAGTCTTCTCCATAGGTGTCTAATACGCTGAAAGATACTTCGCTATTTTCTTCTTGTTGAACAGGTTCTGGCTCGATTGGTTGAACAACTCGATCTACTTCTGGTTCTATCAGACCAGAGTCTACAGATAAATCTGTGGTACTTGGTTCTGGAGTTTCTAAAGTGGATTCTCCTAAACTACCGATACGCATATTCTCTAGTTCCGATTCCAAAGAATTCATTTCTTCTCTTTCCATCGTATCCCTCTATTCTTCTATATATCCATTTTTTCGAAACATGGATTCGATCACATCAATGTCTTGATCTCCACGAATGCGATTATAGGATCCTTCTTCTTCTCCATCCTTGATAAAAACAGTAACTGGAGTTGAATTACCATAACTAATTCTAGCGTTGAATTTCGCATTTTCTGTTTCTGTTAATTGATTTACATCTAAATAATAAACTTTCACTTGATATTTTTTGATAACTTGATTTAATTTAGGTTCAAAGGAAGCACAATGAGAACAAGTGCTAGAACCGATAAATAAAATAAAGCTTTCTTTGTCATCTAGCATTTGAAAAACAGTATCTACTGAGACTTCTTCATAGGTAGTATACTGCTTAGAACAGGCAGTAACTGTCAAAATTGAAGCACAAAATAATACACAAATGAAATAAAACCATCTTCTCATTTTTTTCATCATCCTTCACTTAACAATTATATACTATAATTTCAAAATTGAAAAGGGGAAAAAAGTCATGATTTGCGCATGACCTTGTTAAATAACACCATAAATAATGGTATCGTTGAATTCTAATTCACGATTTTCCAAGATTTTTTTTGTTCCTAAAACATTAGAAATATAATATAATTCTGTTCCATCTTGGTAGATGACTCCGTCTTTTTGATAAAGGGCAGAGTTCTCTGTGGTATCAAATAAATAGGTTTTCATTTTGAAAGAATCATCTATACTACGATAAACGTGATAACTATCGTCTTCTTTTTCCCAGAGATAATAGTAATTAGAACGAGAATCATATTTTTGAATTTGATCTTCTTCCTCTTTCAGAGAATCGTCTTGGAAATATAAGTCTTCGTTTAAAGCATCATAGATGTTTCGTTCTACGAATTCTTTTCCATTATAATATTGGATCATTCCTTCTTTGTTTTTACAAGAATACATTAATTGATCTTCCATATCAAAGTAATATTGAACACGATTGCTTCGATCCATAATATATATACGATGATCGACAATTCCTTGAATATAAGAATCAAAGGAGATACGAACTGGCATGGTAACGGTATCTACTTTAGCAGTTTTTAAATTCACAAGATATATTTCTTGGAAGTCATAAGATTCATTGTAGTTAGCGACGAAATAATAACCATCTAGGAATGTATGGAGGACTTGATCATAGTGATCACTAGAAAATAGTGTGATATTCTCTACACTTCCATCTTGATCGATGATATATAGTCCACGATAATGGCTCATTCCTATTTTTGAAATCGTCTGAGGGATTTTTTTAGAAATTTTCAGTTGTTCTTGTTGTACGGTGTCTTCTTTTACTGAGAATTTTTCTAATTGATCCCAATATTCTTCGTCGACGATTCCATCTAACTTGGTATCATTTAAACGAATATTATGATATGGGGATAGTACTTTGGTATCTTTATCTTCACAGATCATATCAATCAATATTTGATCATCACGGAAGACAGGCAAGAAACATTGATATTTCTCTGTTTCTACTTCTTTGATATCACGGATAAAATGTTGGAAACCAGATAAATCATCTTTGAATAGACGGAATGTATATTCTTTATCCCATAAACCGATTTCAAAATCGTAATACTCTTCTGTGGTATCTGTTTTACGATTGCGTTGTTCTTTCACAGATATCACATTTCCATCTTTCATAATCTCATACTGATAGATGGTATTTCCACGGAATAGAAATAGGATTCCTCTCAGTAAAAAGTAGACAAGAAAGAGTCCTATCATAGAGAAAAATAATTTTTTCAACTTACATCACCCACCTTATTATGATAATGGAGCAAATAATCGTAATAGTTTTTGAAGAGCTCTTTCAAAGATACTACGGTTTTTTAGATCTTCTAATGTCAGTTCTTCGCTTTTTTCAATATCCTCCATAAATACTTTTTTATTTTCTAAAGCTGCTTCTTTTTGATAAATGACTGCATTGAGTTCATAATCTAATACAAAGGAGCGAATGTCAATATTACAACTTCCTATATTGGTAACGAAATCATCAATTACAATGCTTTTCGCATGTATAAATCCTTCTCTTAAATAGATTTTTGCTCCTGCTTTTAACAAGTCTTCTGCATAGGAAAGTGTGATTGCATATACATATGGTTTATCTGGCTTTTTCGGTAAGACCATACGAACATCAATACCAGATAAGCAGGCCATACGAAGTACCGTTAGAAATGTTTCATCTGGAACAAAATAGGGTGTTTCTATATAAATATATTTTTTCGCACTCATAATCATTTTAATATAAGATTCTTTAATATAGGGTTCACTATCTGGACCACTGGACAAGATTTGAATTCCCATTTTTTTAGAAACAGGAAGCGGTTTTACTTTTTTGTCAAAAATATCTTCTACGAAAAATGGTTTGGAGTTTGTTTGATCTTGCATATACACATAATACCAATCACATAAGAAACGCAGTTGCATCAAAATAACGCTTTCTCCAATCAAACGAATCGCACTATCACGCCATGGTTTTATTCTTTCATACTTTGACAAGTAATCATCTCCGACATTGATTCCACCAGTATAAGCGATTTTTCCATCAATTACTACAATTTTACGGTGATAGCGATAATTAAAATGAAACCAAGTACGGAATACACTTGGTAGAAAAGGCAATACTTCTCCACCAGCATCGATCAGTTCTTGAAAATCTTGATATCTTGTCTTCAAACATCCAAGACGATCATAAATTAGTTTTACTTTGACACCTTCTTTTGCTTTTTCAGTTAATAATTCAACAAGTTCTTTTCCAATCTGATCTTTTGTTTTAAAAATAAAATAAGAGATATGGATTGTTTTTTTCGCATTCTTAATATCTTCAAATAAATCTTCGAATTTCTCTTTCGCATCAGTATACAACTTATAACCGTTTTCTATTGTAAAAATACTACTAGAGTTTTTCTCATTTAATAAGATCATGTCTTCATATTTCATAAATTCTTTAGGAATCTCTTGATGTTGTAATTTCTCATACATTTTCTGGTGTTCTTCTTCTACTTTTTTCAAAGAATATTTTCTCGTCATCAATTTGATTTTATAACGACTACCGAGCATAAAATATAAAATGAGTCCTATTACAGGCATAAAAGTAAGTACTAATAGCCAGGCAAGTGTTACAGTTGGATTCTTGTGTTCGAAGAATAGTAATAAAACAACAGCAATAAAGTTGATAATAAACAGAGAAAGAATCACAATATTCATAATATCACCACCATTAGTATAACACGAAAACACACGATTTTGAAAACCGTGTATCATTCCTTTTTATTTTTTTTGATAGTATTCTAAATAAAATGCAGATATTTTCATAACAGGTAGAAAATGAAAACGTTCTTCTGTTTCCTTCTTCTTATTCTTTGTTTGACACCAATACTTTAAGATCATACCCATATATGGGATTTTTTGATCTTTCTTTTTAAATAATTTTTTTAATGTTTGGAAATCTAATACTTCTGTTTTACGATATTTTCTCATCAATAGGCGATGGAATTTACGAGCAGTATAAATGTGATCTTCAGGGATGTGAAAACTATGTCCTAAAAAATCAATCATCTCTAACGCAAATGCTTCTAGGGTAGGATATTTATACATGATTTCTTCTTGATATTGTTTTTCTAAGGTTTGTAGTAATGGTTTGACGTAGTGTTCTGTTATTTTTTCTACTTCCCCTAAACGAAATGTATAGGCAGTTCCTTCTAGTTTTTGAAATATTTTCAAGGTGTCATAATACCCAAGACGAATGGCACGACGCGCTAGTGTTTTATCAAAAATTAAGAAAGAACCAATATCTGTTTGTGGAGTAATATAAGTAATTGGAACATGATGATCTTTGACTTTTTGTTTTCTTCCGATTGCTTTTAAATCTACCGCAATGACTTCTTCTGCCCCAAGATCAATTGCAAGTTGGATCGGAAGATTATCGTAATATCCCCCATCAATATATTTTTTTCCATGAATTATTTTGGCAGGAAAAGCAGGGAAACAGGAAGCTGAGGCAATGAGATAGTCTTTTAATTCTTCTGGTTTGATTTCCTCTTTTTTTAAAGAGAGAGCTTTTAAGTCTGTTAAGTTGACTGTAACGAGTCCAAAATCAATAGGAGAACGATAAAACTTTTTGGGATTTAAATATTTTTCTAAAGTTTGCTCTAGTCTTTGAATATTCATTCCCCCATTGATGACTCCTTTCGCATAGGTTAGTAAGATTTTCTTTTTTCCTTCTAAGGTATGGTAATCTCCATCCATGTGTTCAAAGACACGGGAAAAGTTCATATAATACCACATATGAACTGCTTTCCAATAATTGTTTTGAACCATGAAAGCACCGTTTAAAGCACCAACACTTGTTCCTGTCACAATGGAATAATTTATTTTTAATTTTCGAAGCGCTTTCCATACTCCTATTTGATAAGCTCCTTTTGCGCCTCCTCCTGATAATACTACTGCCCTTTTCATGTTCTCACCAATAACATTATATATGGCGATGATGAGAATGTAAAGATGCATCAATGAAAGCTTCTAATAATTTTTGACTGTTGGGATCTGTATCGATCAAAAGTTCAGGATGATATTGAACACCAAGACAAAAATGACGATTTGGATATTCAATTGCTTCGATGACACCATCAGAACTAATCGCTGCGATACGAAATGATTCATCCTTTTGAATTTCATAATGATGAATACTATTTACCATAATTTTTTCTTCTCTAATGATCTCATATAGTTTTGATTTTACATCTATAAACATAGGATGTGCATATTTTTTCTTACGTTCGAAGTGATTGGTATCACTCTCTATTTTTTCTAGATTCGGTTGTTTGTGATAGAATGACATCACTTGCATTCCCATACAGATTCCTAATAATGGAATATCTTCTGCAATGGCTTTTTCTATGACATAACGATCGTATTCGTAACTGACGTTTCCTCCTGGTAATAAAATACCATCGACGATCTGTAATTGTCGGTCTATCATTTCTTTTTCCTCATCTGTTAATCTTGGTAATTCTCGTGGTTTTTCGTTAACATATTCGACTTCTTGTGGGGGTAATAATAAGATAGGAATTCCTCCACTTTTTATGATTGCGATTCGTTCTTTTTCTTGAACAGAAACAAGTGGCATATCTGTTTTAGATGTTTCTGCTCTTCCTAAAATACCGATGATTGGTTTCATATTTAACCTCCACTCTACTATATGTTTGTTTCTTTCATTGGTTCACAGATCCTAGGTAAAACACTCACACAGAAGCAATGAATTCGCATATGTTATAGTGAAAACAAATAAAGGGGTGGATAATATGTGTAATAACAATGATACTACAAACAACGACTGCCGTTGCATTGCAGAAATACTCACAGTAATTTGTATTTTACAACAAAATGCAAATTGTAAAACTGACACATGTCTAGATACCTGTGACAGAGGCTTTTTAGGATGTGGCATCTCTACACCATTAAGTTGTAATACAAGACCAGTCATGCTTTATACTTGTTGTGGAAATGGTACACCATGGAGTATGCCTACAACAAAGGAAGATGTTACTTGTGGTGATGTAGGAGTTACTTGTTCGAATGTATTCCGCGTAGAAAAAATTGACGGTTGTTGTGCGACATTCCGTGTCCTTGCACCAAATCCTGATACAACAGACCTGACAAGTCCTTATGTTGCAACAAATTCATTCTTTACAATGAATTTAAACTGTGTATGTGCACTGCGTTGTTTAAATGACACATTTGTTTGTATTTAAAAAGAACCGGCCAGGTTCTTTTTTATTTTTCCACACGAATATCTTTGATATCAGAAATAGGTAGTAATTCATTATCCATTGTAATTAATTTTCCAAGGTGTCTTCCCACAATTTGTTTTGTCAATCTCTGACCATTTTTCATTTCTATTTCTACTTTCATTTTATAAACATAAGTAGGAGAGGTAAAAATACGGTTGATTTTATCATCAATCGTTTCACCGATGATTTCCTTTGTTTCGACACTGCGTTCTTCTTTTGCTTCTTCTTTGGAATAGTAGACATTTAAATTATTATGTGGGGGATTTGATAATGGACTTTTAAATATCTTTGGTAATTCTTTCATATTGAACCTCCACTTTATTTTATGTGATATTTTCAAACTTATTCCCAAAGTAATATCCTATTACCAGACACATGAGACCAGCTACAATATCTGTAACTGTATAGTTTCTAAGGAGTGTATCTAAAAATAGAAAAAATAAAGAAGAAAGGGAAAAACCTAGAATCGCACAATATGTGGTTTGATAGTGATTTTTTAGTAAATATTCCATGATGTATACTGTTGTGATGATTCCTAGGATCAAACCAATTCCATAGGGGAAGAAAGTTCCCATGGAGCTGAAAATATGAGATAGATCGCTTAGTTTTTGGATCATGGATAAAAAGAATGGATAAACGCCTAAAATCATAAAAATAGCGGTTCCACTAATTCCAGGAATGATCATGGTAGCAGCATCAATGATTCCGATTCCAAGCATAAATAAAAACATCATTCCGGGAGAAGAAGTGTGGATGGCCGATGTAGAAAATTCAAAATGACTGAGAAGAAAAACAAAAGAGAATGCACAGAGAAAAGGAATCAGAAAACGAGGGCGAAAGAATGGAACTTCTATTTTTCGATATACACTAGGAATTCCACTTAATATCAGACCGATGAATAATAACATGGTTGTTAAATAATATTCCTCTAATAAATAGGCTATCATATGACTAAAACAGAGTATTGCGATTAGAACACCTAGGCCTAGGCTTCCTAAGAAAAAAATGTTTTTTAAAAAATTTTCTTTCAGATGACGAAGGGCATAAATCGCTTGATCATAAACGCCAAAACTCATCGCTAACATGGCTCCACTCACACCAGGAATGATTTTTGCGATACCAATAAAAAAGCCTTTTACGAAATGAATGATATAAGCCATAAGGTCACCTCAACAAATGATATGCAGAAAAATAAAAACTATACAAAAAAGAGCTACGCTCTTCGTAAAAAATAACAACAAATATAATAGATTTCTGGGATAAAATAAATGAGAAAGAAACAGTATGGGGAAAGATGGAAAAAGTAATATGCCAATATACTAAGAAGTTGAAGAAGAACAAACAAGGAGATTCCAAACCAGGTAATCAAGCGAAGGGTACGAACACTCTTTTTTAAGACTTTCAAAGAAGAACAGTCTTGTACTAAAATATCTGCAGAAGTATCCCAAGAGAGGGTATCTACAACCATAATTTTTAAATGTGCAGAAGCAGTTTGTAATAGAGATTCGTTTGTGGATACAAATGCATAGGACTTTTTTTCTTCAAATGCATAGCGTTCTATCGCACGTCTTTTATCAGAAAAAGATAAATGAAATAATGCATCTTTCACTTCTAGTTGTCGACATAAATAAGTGCCAATTTCTTCTGATTCACTACTGAGTATTTTGATGTTTTTTAATCCGAGTTGTTTTCGAATGGGAAGTTGGTTTTGAAACTCTTCTTTGATTTCATCGTGAATGACAAAATAACCTGCATATTCTTTATCAATGGCAACGTGTAATACGGTTCCTATTTCTTCTACTTTGGTATCAATCCAAATACCGTATTTGGTTAATAAATTTTCATTTCCGACACAAATGAGATGATCCTCGATCTCTGCTTTGACACCAAGTCCAGGAAATTCTTGATATTGTTTTATTTTAGAAGTATCAATTCGTTTTCCATAACGATGTTTGATTGCCATGGCAACAGGTGTAATCGAATACTCTTCACAACAGGCAGCATAATACAATAGCTCTTCTTCTGGATATCTTGTTTCATTGACTATTTTTGCGACGACAGGTTTTCCATAGGAAAGTGTTTGTTCTAAATCAAAGATCCATGTTTTTAGTCTTCGTAATTTTGCGAAAGAAGCTAAGTTTCTCATTAGAATTCCGTGCGTACGTAAGCGCTTACGTTCATTTTTCCACAAGAGATGTGAAAGGGAAAAAAGTTTTCCTGTGGAAAAGAGGAGAAACAGAGGAAGAAAGAATAAAAATAGATTTCTATCCTGTGGATAAGTGTATTCATAAAAAATCATACATAGAAAAACGAGTACAAGTATCCAACGATCGATAGTAAAAATCCGTTTTATTTTTTTATCCAGTGGATTTTCTTCTGGATGATTTCGTTCGTATTCCAACATATTCACAATTCTAGAATGGGCATAATCATGGGTTACTTGTAAAGCGATAACACCGCCTAAATTACGGACACCACTCTTGATTTCCATGTGGATCTTTGTCTGTTGTGAAGAAGCCCAGGGGATGAGAAAAGAAGGGCCAAGACGACTTTTCCCATCCAATAGGATTCCATCTAGAGGGACAATTTCATTCTTTTTGATGTATATCACATCATCAACTTGTACTTCTTTGATTGGAACTTTTACCACGTATTTCTCCTGTTTTTTATTGGTGAATTCACTCCATGAGACACGATTGTATTTTTCAACAAAATAGAAAAAGAGTGTTTCTAAATAACAAATCGTGTGGTAACACAACAAAAAGAGAATACTTGCCTGTTCTTTGTGGAAGAAGAAATAGACGAGACTGATAAAAAAAACAGGAATTGCTTGTAGTTGATTCTTACGAAATGGAATCCATAAAGCAATGATTCCAAGAAAAAACGTTAGAATAGAAAACAGATGAGACCAAATAGAGAAAAGACAACAAAGAAGAAATAAAAGAAAAAAGCATGTATCAAAAAGCATTCCATATTGATTTTGGTATTCTACTTCTATCTCAGGATTGACCTTGTGTACGATGTACATCAACTCTTTTCTTTCCTTCCTAGATAATTTTTCCACAGGAATTTCTAAAAGAGAAGAGACATAGTGAACACGACACCCTTCTAATTTTTTATTCTCTCTAAGAGCAGTTTCTAATTGCTCTGCTTCTTGTAATGTCTTTAAATTCTTTAATAAAAACCTTCTCACTGGACCTCACCCAACCTATTTCTATCATATCATAGAAGTCAAAAAAAGAGTAGAATTTTAAGCTTCTACAATCTCTTTTACTCTATAATATACTTCTTTCACATGCTTCATATCGTGGATATAAATCCCATAGGCATCTCTGGTAGCTGGATAAAGAGCCAACGTTCCTTGATCCAATAAAGAATCCAACCAAGACTGATACAATGATACTTGGCCAATCGTATCATAATTGACACGATGTACTACTTTTCTACCAAAATCTTCGTGGTATTCCATATGATCTTTGTAAAAAATATAACTTGTCTTATGACACTTTATCTTCTTCCAAACTGCTTTTCCTAAATACCAAGCAAACACAATCAAATACACATACCAAATCATCTCTTCTTGATAATACCCAGTCAAAAGAAGTTCCTCTTTAAAATAAACATGAATGATCGTATATAATACCAAAATCAAAATCATTTTCATATCTGGGATCATAGAAATAAGAAAATGACAAGTAGGAGATACTTCATAGGATTGTTCTTCTCTCTCCAAATAAGTACTCTTATCTAAAAAATCTCCACAAAATGGACAATACTCAAACGTTTCCTTCACTTTTTCCCCACAATTTTTACAAATCATGTTATCCCCCTTTTCAATGCCCATTATTCTATCATAAAGCATGAAAAAAGGCAAATTGTTAACTTGCCTTTGTGATTTATTTTTTAAAATGTCCTATTTTTGAAAATGCGTTTTTAAGTTAAAATGTCCTAACAAAATATTTTTAAAAATTATTTTTAAGTTAAAATGTCCTATTGAAATTTTAATAAAATAATATACAATATAATTATTGCTTAGGAGATATGGCAATGCTGAGGAGCAACCAGAGCACTAGGCAATGACAGACGAAAAAGGAAGTTGATTATAATGTTGACTTCTTTTATTTTACTTCCTTTTTTCGGAGTCATAAAGCGATAACCCTCGGGGTTTGGGGCAGAGTCCCAATATCATCTTATTTTAAATTTTTTCCATGGATTATCTTCCCTTGGTTTGAATCCATTTCTTGAGGCATTCGTTTTTTCACTCGTTGGTTTTTCTACTAATACTAACAAATAAGTTTTTTCATCTATAACTCCAAATAGTTTA
>OGRO01003095.1_pt1 | contig 12264 bp, 8 predicted proteins | sample 1553451 | NCBI WGS metagenome assembly OGRO01 (sample SAMEA2580021, study PRJEB22360) | human gut metagenome
GGTATATCGCGCATCCCGACGCGGATTTGCCGCTTAACGCGAAGGGCAAAATAGACGTGGGCGGCGGAATCGGCACAAACGGCTATCTTAGCGTTATCAGAGATATGGGGATGAAGGAGCCGTATATCGGTCAGGTTCCGATTCAGACCGGAGAAATCGGCGACGATTTGGCATACTACTTTGCACAGTCGGAACAGGTGCCGAGCCTTGTTGCCCTGGGCGTGCTTGTTGACAGGGATTGCAGCGTAAAGCAGGCGGGCGGGTTTATTGTCCAGATTATGCCGGACTGCGATGAATTTAATCTGAAAAAATTTGAAAAGACCGCGGAAAAAATAACGAGCGTCACATCTATGCTTGACAGAGGCATAACAAACGCGGAGCTGATTCACGAGGTTATGCGGGGCTTTGAGGTTGAGATACTCGAAGAAATGCCCGTGTCGTACAAATGCGATTGCAGCGATGAAAGAATGCAGCGGGCAATTATAAGCCTGGGCAAAAAAGAGATTCAGGACATTATAGACGAACAGGGCGAGGCGGAGATTGTATGTCAGTTCTGCAGCAAGGCATATAGGTATGACCGCGCCGCGCTTATTGATATGCTGAATAAGGCAACAAGAAATTAAAAGATTGTTATTTTTAGAAAATTTCATACGGCAAACAAACAGTCCGCGGCGGAATATTCCGCCGCGGACTGCCTTTGAGTTTAGCCTTGCAAGTACAACGGTTCAAAAAGATGGTGATTTTTTAATTACAGGGCATATTGAGTTCGGCTCCCGTGCGCCTTAGGCAACGTGCAGCAATTCCCTCCGCTGCCTTATTTTAAGCGTTATAACCGTCATATCGTCATTTTCGTTTCCTTCGTTCTCGCCGATTGCGTTGCGAAGAATTGCGTTCGCAAGCTCGTTCGCGCCGCACGCGCGTTCCTTTTCTATAAAACTCTTTATTCTGCCGCTGTCGCCGCTTTTGCCCTCAATTCCGTCCGTAATCATCACTATAGTGTCGCCGTCCTTAACGCACCGCACCGTCGAATCTGTTTCGATTCCCGCGACAACTCCCACAGGCAGCGATGCGGCGCGTACCGTTTCCACTCCGTTTTTCTGCATTATAAAGCTCGGCTCGGCGCCCGTCTTAATAAACTCCGCCTCGCCTGTGTAAAGGTCTATGACGCATATATCAAGCGTTGCAAACGTCTCGTTTTCCGACTTGATTACCATTATCGAATTTATCAGCTTTACGGCAATCCCGCTGTCAAAACCCGCTCTGATAAAGCTCTCCAGCAGCTCTATTATCGCGTTACTCTCCCTCGACGCCCTTGCGCCCGTTCCCATACCGTCGCTCAGTATCGCCACATATTTTCCGCAGCCGAGCCGCGTAAAACGACAGTTATCGCCGCTTTTTTCCGATGCGCCCGCGCCCGCAAAGCCTGTTTCGACCTCAAAACGTTCCGTTTCCTCAAACTCCCACACGCAGCGCTTTTCATCCTTGCTCCGCCACTCGTGCAGGTCTATCGGGCGCGGCAGCGTCTCCCTTATTATGTCAAACGCTTCGCTCCGATTCTTTTCGGTCGCCGAACGTCCGCACATCTCCAGTTTTACGGTATGCCGCCCGTTTCTGTCGCGCGTAACCGAAATTCCGTCCGTACGAACCCCCTTGACCTCCAGCTTTTTGACTATTTCCTCCGCGGTCACGCTGTCGCACCCCGAATCGTTCTCTATCTCGTCCGCAATGCTTTCTATTATTTTCGACACGCCGCAAAGCTGCTCGCCCACAAGCTCGCGGCTCTCCTTCAGGCGCCCCTTCCACGCAAGGCTCGCCTTGTAGAGTTCGTACTGTCGGTTTATTTCCTCCAACAGCTTGGGAAGATTAAGGCATTTATCCTTAAAATAGTCTGTCACGTCCTCCGCTTTGACCGAGCCGCGTTCCTCCATAATCTCCAAAAGACGGAACAGCGATTTGTAGGTTGAGTTAAAATCCTTGCCCCAACACACCGCGGACTTTCTGCAATCCCTGCATATCTTGTCCGCAGCCATATCAAACAGCGCGGCAACCTCGGTAACCTCCGCCTCCTTTTCCTTGTCCGACAACCGCTTTAGCGTATGCGCAAGCGCCGCGAACGACCCCGATACGCCATTCAGCTTTTCGCGGAGGTTTCCCTTCAGCTTCACAATGCTCTCCCTGTCCTTTTCGCCGATGTATATAAAGCGTTTTACCGCTCGAGTTACGCGCTTTGGCACAAATACAAAGATTACCGCCGAGACCATGACCTCATAGAGCGTCAATACCGAATCCATCGCTCCGTTTGTGTATACGACAAGTATTGCGTTTGCAATAACCATGCCCGCAATCACGCCGCCCTTGCCGAATTTTGAGAATACTCCCGACAAAAAGCCGCAGAACGCGTACGCGCCAAGTATCGGCATAAAGAAATCGCCGCCTATTCCGCAAACAGTCCCCAGAATAACTCCCGCCGCCGCGGCATAGCTCATTCCGCACGACGACGCCGCAAGCATTACCGCCATTGACGCCGCGGTGTTCATAACCGAGAAATCAGAACCTATATAAACAGGCTTAAGACCCATAACCGCTATTACCGCAACAGCTGCAAGGCTTACGCGTTCGTCCGCAGACATCTGCTCCGGCGGCGTATTACCCGAAAACGCCTGTATGCTCTTGTCCATTGCAAAAGCGCCCGCCGTTACCGCCGTAGCCTCGCACAATAGCAGCAGCACTCCGCCCGCCGAAAACCCCTGCCAGTACATGGCGGTAAGTCCGACAGGCAGCAGCGCCGCCCCCGCTGCTATTGCCGCAGCCGAATCACCTATTTTTATCCCCTTTTCAAGCACAAACAAAACCGCAAGATAGATTATTGCGGCTCCGATGTACTTTGCCGCGCCAACCCTGTCACACGCGGCTATGCTGCCCGCGCACACCGCCGCAAACATAAGCAGCGTTCTTCCGGACAGCCGCCGTTCCTGCGCAAGAAACGACAGTCCGAACGGAGCAATTCCGCTGTACGGCATCGCCATTGCAATCGGCAGCCCGAGCAGACACAGCGCCGCCTCCCTTGCCGAAATCCCAAGTCTTCTTCCGCGTTTTGCATTTTCCCTTTTTGTTCTTTTCTCGTATGCCATAAGCTGTAGCTCCGACATCCTTATTCCTCCTTTGTATGAATAAATCCTTATTTATAGGTTTATTATACATTCACAAAAGAGAATTAACTGTCGAATTTGCTTGTCAAAAAAAAACTTAGTGGTAAAATTTTACAGTGTGTATCGCAATATGTCGATATGGGGCGTATCGGCTTCGTTTTTTTTAAGGCTCCGCGCAGCCAAAACCGTCCGCCGCGGCAAGGCGGGGTGGGGTAGTGCGCGGCGGAGTGCGACGTAGCGGGGGCGCAACGTACGGTGAAATCGCGGCTCGGCGGGTTGGGGTGGTGCGTGGCGCAGCGGGGGGGTGCTGCGTGGCGCGGTGGAGTGCGGCAAGCATACATTTACAAAAGCTCCTCCTCCGCTATCAGAAAATTTTTTGGCTATTGACTTGTTTATAAATCTGCGGTATAATATAAATAAATAAAAAACAGGTGGTGTTTATATGCAAGAGATAAAATGTCCGAACTGCGGTGAGGTCTTTCAGGTAGACGAATCCGGCTACGCACAAATTCTTGAACAGGTTCGTTCAAAGGAGTTTGACAAGGAGCTGGCGCGTCGTGAAAAGGAAATACGCGATGCAAACCAATCGGAAATTGAGATTTTGAAGGCAAACAACGAAAAAGAGCTGAGCCGCGCCCTTGCGGGCAAGGAAGCGGAAATAGCCGAGCTTAAGGCGAACAGCAAATCCGAGATTGAGGTAATGAAGGTCAACGGCGAAAAGGAACTAAACCTTGCTCTTGCCGATAAAGATGCGGAAATTGCCGAGCTTAAAGCCAAAATCGAAAGCAGCGATACCGCGGCCAAGCTTACGCTTAACAAAGCGGTTTCGGATAAAGACGCGGAGATTGCCGAGCTTAAAGCCAAAATCGAAAGCAGTGATACCGCGGCTAAGCTTACGCTTAACAAAGCGGTTTCGGATAAAGACGCGGAGATTGCCGAGCTTAAAGCCAAAATCGAAAGTAGCGATACCGCGGCTAAGCTTGCCGTCAACGAGGCTGTTCAGAAAAAGAATGCCGAGCTGACCGAGAAAAACACCGAGATAATCACGCTCAAAAACCAAATAGAGAACGAAAAAACTCAAAGCGAGCTGAACACGAAAAACCTTGTGGAGCGTTATGAGGACAGACTGCGCCAAAAGGACGAAGAAATCGACTATTACAAGGATTTCAAAGCGCGGCAGTCCACAAAAATGGTGGGTGAAAGCCTTGAGGAACACTGCTCCACGCAGTTCAATCAGTTCCGCGCGGCAGCCTTCCCATGCGCATACTTTGAAAAGGACAACGATGCGCGCACAGGCAGCAAGGGCGACTTTATATTCCGCGACTTTGACGATGACGGCTTGGAATACATATCCATAATGTTTGAAATGAAAAATGAAGCGGATATGACCGCGACCAAGAAAAGGAACGAGGACTTCTTCCGCGAGCTGGACAAGGACAGACGCGAAAAAAACTGCGAATACGCGGTTTTGGTTTCTCTTTTAGAGGCGGACAGCGAGCTTTACAACGCGGGTATAGTCGACGTTTCGTACCGCTACGAAAAAATGTATGTTATCCGACCCCAGTTTTTTATTCCGATGATAACCCTGCTCAGGAACGCCGCGCGCGGCTCGCTTGCATACAGACACGAGCTTGAGGAGGTACGCAGCCGCGATATTGACATTTCTCGGTTTGAGGAAAACATGAACTCATTCAAAACGGCATTCGGTAAAAACTATGAGCTTGCAAGCCGCCGCTTTAAGGAGGCAATCGATGAAATCGACAAATCCATAACCCACCTTAACAAGATTAAGGAGGCTCTTTTAAGCTCCGAAAATCAGTTGCGCCTTGCGAACGATAAAGCGGATGGACTGAGCATAAAAAAACTGACAAAAAACTGCCCGACCGTACGTGACCGCTTTGCGGGTCTGAACAGCGAATAGCGGCATTGCCCGCACCGACTTCTAAAGGCAAACAGCGGAATTTTTCTAACCGACTTCCAAAGACGAAAAGCGTAAAAGCCAAGCAAGCGCTATACGGCTTTTACGCTTTTTTTGTAACATTTTGTCGCTTTTTTACATAGGATAGTAATGGAAACGCAATGTTTCCGTCAAAAGGAGGATTCACTTTATGGCAACATTTACCAATACCGCAACACTATCCTATAACGGCACCAGTACGGTTTCCAACACGGTAACCGGCGAAATTCTGAACACATTAAGCGTTACAAAGACCGCCGTGCGCAGCACCTACGGCTGTGATGACACGGTGACCTATGTTATAAGCCTTATCAATTCGGGAACAACGGCACTGACCGAACTTACGCTCAACGACAACCTCGGCTCGTATCTCTGCGGCGAAACCACACGTTTCCCGCTTGTATACAAAGCAGGCTCGCTGAATTACTTTGTCAACGGCGTACCGACAACCGCTCCCACAATCGCATCTGCCGAGCCGCTGCGCATAAGCGGAATTACCGTTCCCGCAAGCGGCAGCACGATAGTTGTTTACGAAACGGAGCTGACCGCCTTCGCCCCGCGCGAGACAGGCGGCACAATCCTCAACACAGTAACCGTCAGCGGATTATGCACAATAACGCCGATTACAGCCGAGGAAACCGTTACGGCAGAAAGTGCACCTTGCCTTTCGATTACAAAATCTCTCTCGCCGACAACGGTTATTCAAAACGGAGAGCTGACCTACACCTTCCTTATCGAAAACAGCGGAAATACCGCCGCAACCGTAAGCGACGCAGTATTTATCTCCGACGTCTTTGACCCGATTCTGTGCGACATTACGGTAACGCTCAACGGCACAGCGCTTGAGCGCGGCACAGATTACTCCTACAACTCGGAAACGGGTGCATTTGAGACTGTTGAAGGCAGAATTACCGTACCCGCGGCAACGTATTCGCGCAATGCGGAAACGTGCGCAGTTACCGTCACCCCCGGCACAACCGAGCTTACGGTTACGGGAAGAATTTGCTGCTGAACAACCGAATAGGTACGAAAAATACGGACAGAAAACAAGCAATCGGCGCGGGAAATCCCGCGCCGATTGCTTGTAGGCAAAAGCGGCTGCAATCAGTCCTTCTGTTCTACCTCTTTCGGCAATTCTTCCGTTTCGCCGTTTTAGGCATTTCTTCCGTTTTGCCGCCATCAAGCACTGACGCCGCTTTTATTTTATCTTCTTCTCAAGGCACACTAAGCCGATTCCTTTTATTCCGTTAAAATCGCACGGAACTATGCCCGCCTCGTCATAGCCGAGCTTTTTGTACATACGGCGCGCATTGGTGTTCCGCTCGTTTGTGTCCATTCTCAGGCAGGTGCAGCCGTTTTCCGCCGCATAGTTTTCGTAAAACGCGACAAACCGCTTGCCGTAGCCATTGCCCGACTCCGCCGGGTCGACGCAAAGAGTGTGAAGCACCATAACCTCGCTGTCGTCCGCCGCATACTTCCAGTTACACTTGCGGTAGGAGTCAATTTGCACGCGGTTTATTATTGCAGACGCAACAATTCGCTCGCGCTCAACCATAACGAACATATCATCGCGCTCAAGTGCATCCTCCGCGGTTTTTGCGGTCGGATAAACGCCCTTCTGCCAGCCTACATGGCTGTCGCCGCTGTCCGCATTGTTATCGCTTTCTATAATCGCGTCATAGATTTCCGCAATTCTTTCTGTATCGTCTTTTTGTGCTTTTCTTATCATATTATATTTCTCCTTCGCAGCCGTTTGCCTTGTTTACGGGTTGGCGAGCATTTTACGCATTATTGCGGAAAAATTGCTCTTTAAAACCGCATGAGACTTGACTTCGCTTTGCCTAAACGTCAGCCGGTCTTTGCTTTGGATTTTCCGCAAACTTTTCAAGCGTTTCAAGCATACCGCTGACATACTTTTTCAGTATAAGGAACGATTTTCCGTCCGGTCTTGTGACACGCAGATTTCTTTCGTCATGGGTGTAATAAACCGCGGCGTTGCTCTTGCCGTCCGTCATTTTGAACGTGATTTCACAGAACTTCTCGCCGCTTTCCGCGCCGCTGACCTCATCCGTCACCGTAAGTCCTATAATAGCCTGATACATACCCTTGAACGCATTTTCCTCCGAGTCCTTGCCGTCCATTTTGTATGTTGTTTTAACGTCGTCACCGCTGCCGCTGCGCGACATTGACAGGGTGTGGGTCTTGCCGTTTGCCTTTACCGTTATCGATTCCACATTGTCTATGTTATAAATATGCGCAAACCTTTCCATAAGGTCAAACGGCTTTACGCCGCTTACAGCATCAAGCATTTTCGGCGAGGTCGTAAAGATAAAGCCCTTATCGTTGTACATAGTATATACGTTGCCGTTTTCGTCAGCACCGCCGAATGTCAGCGTATGCGCCGCCGTGCCGTCCTCTATCTCTACCTTTACTCCGCTGTTTATGCCGTATTTTTCAGCGTCCGCCGGGTTGTCGCTCACAAAATCCGTAACCGATACGGACGTGAATACCTCGGTAATCTTAGAAAATTTTTCCGTATTGACGCTCTCGCTGTAAGGGTACGTCATTCTGAGCGTCGACATTGTAGCGCTGCTCTTGTCATCGGCGCCGTCGGAATTGACAATCTCCACCACCTTCTGACCGCCGCGGCTTATCGCAAACCGTTTCAGCGACTGTGCGTCTATTGTCGCAAGCGTTTTCTCGCGGAAGTCGTTCGGCTGTTTAAGCAGCGCGTCCGCATTGTACTCCGACACGGCATAGATTTTGCCGCCGCCCTTTTCCATTATATAATAGCTTGTGTCCACCACCATTTTGTCACCCAAAACAAGCGTTTTTTCCGTGCCGTCCTTTGTTGTCACGCTCACCTCCGCCTTGGGCGAGGAAAAGCCGTACTCCGCGCTGTTTTCGGTACTGTCGGCGATTTCCTTATCGGCGTTAAGGCTGCAAATCGCGGAAACCGTGCTTTCTATCATACTCTGCGAGAACTCCACGCCTTCGCGCTCCGGTATGCTCCACTTTGCGTTGTCGCCCTCACCGGTGCGCACAAGCGAAAACGCACCATTTTCGTTTTTAAACTCTATCTTTGCCGCGTCCTCTGTCTTAACCGACATCAGCGGAAAGGTCTGCGCGTCAGCCGCGTCGTTACCGCCGCTTGGCTGCCACTTTACCGCAAACCAATATCCCGCCGCAAGCGCGCACAGCGCTACCGCGGCAATAACCGTATTTCGTATCAGCTTTTTGTTTACGCTCATTATTTGTATCTCCTTTTAAGCCATACGGTAAGTCCCGCAGCTATTATAAGCAGCGGCAGCAAATACTGGATAAGTACATAGGTAACCACATACTGGGTCTGGGTTATGTTCAGCTTGGACGCCGTTATCTCCTTTGCGCGTATATCCATTGAGTTATTGCTTTCTGTCATATAGCTGACAGCGTTTAAAATAAAGTCGCCGTTGGCGTAGCTTGCCTCTTCAAGTATTCCCTGCGTTTCGACCGCCGCAAGCGAGCCCATTACAAGAATCTTTCCGCCTTTGCCGCTCTGATCCTCCGCAAGCGCCGCAACCGTCAGCGGTCCGTCGGTGTCGCCGTTCTCCTTGTCATACGTTGTAAACGAAAGGTCTGACTTTCCGTAAGACTTGTCGGAGGTTGTAAGCAGCGGCGTTATCTTTGCGCGCCTTGTGTTGTCGTCGTTTACAGCTATGCTCTGCGACATGGGCGCAAGATATACCAGCTTTTGGCTTATAAGGTTCTTTGTTATGTCATGCTCCGCAAGGTCGGGCAGCGGCGCTGGCATATTATAGAAATTTACAAATTTGTTTCCGTCCGTTTCAACAACAAAGTCGCCGCGCACCGCAGTACCCCACTCCGTCAGGTACTCGTTAAGACGTTCAAGTCCCTTTGTGCCTGTCTGTTCGATAAATATCGCCTTTCCGCCGTTGTCAAGGTATTTGTCAAGCGCGTCGCGCTCCTCCGCGGTAAAGTCCACAGACGGCGCAACAATCGCAATCGCCGCCGCATCCTCTGGAATACCGCTTACCGATATATTCACCGTTTCATGCTCATAGCCGTTATTTTCAAGCGCCGCGGTCAGTTCCGACGCGTCGTCCTCGTTGTGACCCTCTGTGAAATAAATCTTTGCGTCGCCGCTCTGTCCGCTGACGTTTGCCACTGCGGCAGTCAGCTTTTTCTCAAGGTCAATGCTTGTCGAGCCGGTGTAATCGTTCGTGCTGTACATCTGGCTGAACGCGACCGTCTTTACCCTGTCGCCGCACTGAAGTATTATCGAGCCTGTGCTGATTTGCTGACCCTGCTCCTCATACTTTTTCGCAAAGCCGGGATTCTTTTCAGGGTCTATAAACGTAACCTTAAAATTCTTGTTCAGCGCCGAGTATTTGTCAAGATATTCCTCGGCATAGGTTATATATTCGTTTGAGCCTGTGTTCGCAGGATAAAGAGCGTATACGTCAATCTCCTTATCCAACTTTTTCATGACCTCTTTGGTGTTTGCCGAAAGCTCGTAGACCTTTTCACGGGTAAGGTCAATTTTCATCGGCGCCTTTGAGGAAATAACCGTGAGAATTGCATTCAGCAGAATTACCGCAGCAATGGTTACCGCCGTAATAACGACTGCATTTAATCCAAGTTTCGTACTGTTTTTCATAAGTTTTCTCAATACTCCTTTCAAAATCCAAACCGAAAATCCGCGTCCTCTGCCCGGCGCGCGGGCAGAATCCGCGAAACATTCTTCGGTGTATTCAGCCGTTTTATGCGTATCTGCGTTTCTCTATAGCGCGAACCGCAAGCAGCAGCATTACAAAAATAAAGCTGAGATAGTATACTATGTTGGTGATGTTAAGTATACCGTTTTGGAACTCGCCGAATCTTCTGAGAAGCGAAAGCCACTGTATCACCGTAAGCACAACCGGATTGGAAACGCTTGACGCAATTCCGTCAAGCAGGTATATAATCAGGAGTATTCCGAAAGTGAATACCGCCGCGATAACCTGACTTTCGGTAAGCGCCGAAACAAGCACGCCTATCGATATGAACGCGCCCCAAAGCAGTATAAAGCCTATGTACGAGCCGATAATCTCGCTCATGGACGGCTCGCCGAATATGCACAGCACTGCCGGGTACACAAATGTTATAACCATTGTAACGCCGAACACCGCCATAGCCGCAAGGTACTTGCCGACCACGATTTCAGTCACGCTGACCGGCGCGCACAAAAGCAGCTGGTCTGTTTTTTTGTTTCTTTCCTCCGACAAAAGCCGCATAGTAAGTATCGATACAAGGAATACGCAAATTACGTTTATGTTTGAAAACAGTATGTCAATATCCGCCGCCCCGTAAAGCAGCGACCCGTTCAGAAAGAACACCGCGCTGAGTATAATGAACACGCCGACAAATATATAGCCTATCGGTGACAGGAAATAGCTTTTGAACTCTTTTTTAAAGATTGCCTTCATTTTCATCCGCCTCCTTTTCGTTTTTCTCCGCCGCGGGCGCAGCTTGTCCGCCCGACACAGGCTCTGCCGCGTTCTGCGCGCTCTCCGCGGGCTCTGCCGCGATAGTCGCCGCGTTATTTTCCGCGGACTCTGCCGCGGACTTGTCCTGTGCTGAATCCGCGCTCTTTGCATTCTTTGCGGACTTTGCCGCGTCGGCGGCTTTTTTCCTTTCAAAAAGGCCGCGTTTCGGTTTTTCCTCCGCATCGTCCTCCGGAACGGGAGCGTTTGTAATCTTAATAAATATTTCTTCAAGTGACAAATCCATTGAGCGGAAGCCTATCAGCGGGACGTTTCCTGACGCAAACGCCTCGAACACCTCGCGGCGCAGGTCAAGACCTTCCTCAAACTCTATCATAAAGTCAACCGTTTTCGGCTCGCTCACCTTGACAAAACCTGCATATTTCATGCCCGCAACCGAGTTAAGAATATCTCGTACCTCGTCACGGCTGCCGATTGCTCTGACAAGATACTTGCCCTTTTCGCCGAAGCTCGCCGACAAATTCTCTATTGTGTCAAAAGCCGCGACCCTGCCGTGGTTGATTATTGCCACGCGGTCGCATATCGCTGTGACCTCTTGTAATATGTGCGTGCTGAGGATTACCGTGCGGCTTCTGCCCAGCTCGCGGATTACGTTTCTTATCTCGATAATCTGTTTGGGGTCAAGTCCGACAGTCGGCTCGTCAAGGATAAGAACGTCGGGGTTGCCGATAAGCGCCTGAGCAAGTCCGACCCTTTGCTTATAGCCCTTTGACAGATTTCTTATCATTCGGTCGGCAACGTGCGTAATCTTTACAACCTGCATTATGCCGTCGATATGCTCTTTTCTCGGCTCCCTGACCTTTTTCAGCTCGTACACGAAGTTCAGGTATTCGCTGACCGTCATGTCAAGGTAAAGCGGCGGATTTTCCGGAAGGTAGCCGATTTTTTTGCGTGCCTCCTTGGGACTTTCCAGTATGTCTATGCCGTCAACCTCCACACTGCCCGAGGTCGCGGATATGTACCCCGTTATTATGTTCATCGTTGTTGATTTTCCCGCGCCGTTCGGTCCCAAAAAGCCGAGTATCTCGCCGCGTTTTACATCAAAGCTGATTTTGTTTACCGCCTTCTTTGCGCCGTACTTTTTTGTAAGGTCGCATATTCTGATAACAGCGTCGTCTTTTTTCACGGGCGCGGTTTCCGTGGCGGTATTCCCTTCAGGAGCCGCCGTGTTCTTTTCCCACTCCATTTTCGTTCCTCCTTATACAAAAAACAAATGCAATATGATACAATTACCGTATAAAAGTAATTGTACCATACTGCGCATCTTAATGTGTTACCATTTTATGAATTTTATTTCAATCGGATGAGGGCAATCACGGCTCCGTTTTTCGGAGTTGAATTTTACCCTTATAAACCTACTTTTTCGCAAGCGCCGAAAGCGCGTCAAACGCGCCGCCAAGCCACTGCGCTGCGTCTATATCCTCCACCGCGCCGCGGTCGCACATTTTTGCAATATCCGTACGCATGGGTATTCTGCCGAGCGCCTTCAAGCCGAAGTCCGCCGCAACCTTGTCAAGCTTGCTCTCGCCGAATATTTTAATAATCTCCGAGCAGTTCGGACATTCGACCCAGCTCATATTCTCCACAATACCTAAAATCGGAATATTCATCA
>OGRO01003106.1_pt1 | contig 12240 bp, 9 predicted proteins | sample 1553451 | NCBI WGS metagenome assembly OGRO01 (sample SAMEA2580021, study PRJEB22360) | human gut metagenome
CAGTTGTAGATACAAAAGGTGAACCTATTATTGGCGCCAATGTCATTGAGAAAGGTACGACCAATGGTGGTATTACGGATTTGGATGGAGTTTCCAAATTAAATGTAAAGCCCGGTGCTATTCTGCAAGTATCATTTGTGGGATATACTACTCAAGAAGTCAAGGCAACTTCGGTAATGAAGGTTGTTTTGAAAGATGATACGGAATTGTTGGATGAAGTTGTCGTAGTAGGTTATGGTGCACAGAAAAAGGTGAACCTGACCGGTGCGGTGGCTTCCGTGGATGTGAACAAAACAATTGATAGCCGTCCTATCACGGATATAGGCCGTGCCTTGCAGGGGGCGGTACCGGGATTGACCATTACTACTAACTCCGGTGAGATAGGTGGTGCGCCTACTATCAAGATTCGTGGTAGTATCGGTTCTCCGAATGGTGACTCCAAACCGTTGATTCTGGTAGATAATGTGGAAGTAACGGATATTTCTATGGTGAATCCGGACGATATTGAAAGTATTTCTGTATTGAAAGACGCCGCTTCTGCTTCTATTTACGGTGCCCGTGGTGCATTTGGCGTATTGCTGATTACCACAAAATCAAGAAGTAAACATGAACGTCTCTCTGTAAAATATACCAATAACTTTGCATGGCGTACGCCGACCAAGACACCCGAACAACTTCCGGGATGGCAGCAGGCTGATATTAACTTGCAAGGTGTAATCAATCAGACTAAGGGGTCTACCGCATTTTATAACGTAGTGGGTAATATGCGTGTGGATGCTACACATGTGCAGAAAATGAAGGATTACTGGGACAAATATGGCTATGGTGACCAGTTTGGTCGTGAGATGGAATTGGGTCGTGACTTTGAGTTCCGCGATGGCGGTATGTTCTTTATCCGTACTTGGGACTGGTATGATGAATACATCAAGGACTGGGCTCCGCAGCAGAACCATAGCCTTTCTATCAACGGTGGCAACGGAAAGACTAATTACAATATCGCTTTGGGATATCTGAGCCAGGATGGTATGATGAAAGTCAATTCGGACAACTATAAGCGTTACAATGCCAATATCTCTTTGAACTCTGAATTAAACAAATATGTGTCTATCCGTACAGGTGTCATGTTCACCCGTTCTGACTACGACAAGCCATTCAACTATAATACTGATCTTTACGACCCGATGTACTATCTGTATCGTTGGCAGCCGATGATGCCTTACGGTACTTTTGAAGGCAAGGAGTTCCGTAACGCCTTGACCGAACAGAAAAGTGCTCCTATTACCACAAAAGAACGTGAGTATCTGCGTTTGACAGGTGGTGCAACTATCAAGCCTATCAAAGATTTAACACTGGATATAGATGTTGCTTATAGCAGCGTGGAAAATCGCTATAAGAAGTATGGTACACCGAGCTTGACCAGTGGTTATGAAATCTTCACTGCCCGTCCGTCTGTTGAGGCATTACGTGATTCTTATGGCAGTTATCTATCTGCTGCTACTTATGATTATGTATATCAGGAAACCGGACGCACGGAGAATCTGACAGCCAATTTCGTGGCAACTTATGCCAAACGCTGGGGAGATCATGATTTTAAGGCAATGGCAGGTTCCAGCCTTGAAAAGAGCGAATATGAATATTACTGGGCGCAACGCAAAGGTCTGCTCGACCCCGCAAAACCGGAATTGAATCTGGCTACAGGTGACCAGACTACAAGCTCCTCGCATACTTGGTGGTCTGTAGCAGGCTTCTTCGGACGTCTTAATTATTCTTATAAAGACCGATATATGTTGACAGGGACAATCCGTGCCGACGGCTCTTCCAAATTCTTTGATGACAAGTGGGGGTGGTTCCCATCTATTGCTGCTGCCTGGTCTTTAAGTAATGAAGGTTTTATGGAAAATCAAAACATATTCCAGGATTTGAAGATTCGTGCCAGCTACGGTTTGATCGGTAGCCAGGCTATTGACCCATATGCAACATTAGGATTGATGTCTACTCCGATAATTTGAATACCGTGCTTAGCTGCAATTATAGCAGTAGGAAGGCCTATATAACCTAGGCCCATAAAACAAGCTTTCATAATTAAATAATTAATTTTAAAATATCATTCACTTATTGATTATAATCTAAATTATAGTTAGAGCGATATGAATAAGGTAAATGCTCTTGAGATATTATATAAATAATACTATTTGAATATGGAATATATTGATATGTCCGAGATATTTTGACAGAAATTACAATGCAAAAGAAAGCAACAAGCAAAGTTCTAAATAACGAATTCTGTTTTAAATAAATCACCAACAAAGAAGCTATATAAAAAGTATGTAATAACAACACAAACCTAAACCCAGTCGGCAATATTAGCACAAGCCTAAATATGAAGAAATACAATAAAGTATAATAAAAAAGAATTTCCCCCTTTGGAAAACTATCTAGAATGCTTCTTTTATAATATAATACTATAAAAAACATCAATATATTTATCAAAGATCCTATAGAAAAAAAAGAGTCATTTGATTCAATCAAATAACTATATAATTTACTTGATAATACGGATAATTCTGAAGAAAGGCCTAATGAGAGATAATTTAGGAAATCCCCAGTAAATCCTAATGCTACAAAAGAAATGAATATAATAATAAGATAAACATTTCGCCAATATACAATTTTACGAAAAAGCAAAACACTCAAAAGCAGTAATAGTATAACCAATATAGCAAAATGAAAAAATATAGATATAAGTAATAAACTTCCTCCTAAATAGTTTCTTTTTCTTATAATAAAGCAAATACCATATATCATAAATGTTGATGCAACCATAAACCGAAGAGGATTATCTATGAGCATAAACAAAAGATTAAATTCCAAAGAAAATCCGATAAAGATATAAACTTTATTAGTAAATATTTTTGCTAAAGAAAAAAAAGAATTCAGATACGCTATTTTTAAAATTGCAATCCAAAGCCAGAAATCACTAATAAAAATTCGACTATAATAGCATAGATAATAAAAGGCCCAATCATATTCTAACCTAGAAAGTTCTTTATCAGTAATACTATTATACAATGGTTCATATTGTCTCCAATCAGATCCTGTCATATATCCAAAACAGAGAAAAATATAAAGCCAATATTTAAACAAATATCGAACATACTTATTAGAAAAAGGATATACTCCATCAACTAAAAAGCACATGATATAAGTAAACACATATATTAACATTTAGGATATATGATTTCTAAAACATTCTCTTGTTTTTCCCAATAAAATTCTCCCTTCTGTTCATTTGCCATTTTCTCCAATTTACAAATTGCATTTGCTATATTATTACAATTTACTTCATGCAACAAAACAGAGTTATGTGAGTTACATACTTTAGAAGTAGCAGGGGAATAGTTAGAAAGAATATTTACACCTAAATTTAATAACTCAAATAATTTATTACTAGCAGAAAAATATGAATTAAAACGAACAGGATTATAAAAACAGACACCAATATTACTAGATGCAGAAGCCCACAGCACTTCCGAATGAGGTATAGGACCTTCTAAATAAACATTCGTTAATCTTTCCTTCTCGACCAATGCTCTTAAATAGTCTACATATGCAATAGGACCATAACCTATTATAAACAACACACACTGATCTATTTTCTTAAAAGCAAGAATAAGATCCTCTAAATATCTATCATTAGTTATTCCTCCAATATAAGACACTATTTTTTTACCTCCAATCCTCCTGCTATACTTTTTCAAAAAATAGTTTTCGTCATTTACATCTAATTTGTTAGGAAAATTTTCCAATAAAAACATCTTATTCTTAGATATCCTATATTTAATACTCATCAAATTAAGACGATCTATTTGAGGAACTATTATACTATCGCATCTACGAGCAAGGATAGATTCTATTAACATTATTGGTATATCAGAAAAGACACCAGGATTGCCAAAACGCAATTCATGAGCATCATATATATATTTGACATTTTTTAATTTATAAGCAGAAAATATCAACGTGTTTATATCATTACAATGAATATAATCAGGTCTGATTTTTCTTAATAGATTTATCAATTTCACATAAAAGACTACTATTCTAAAGAATCTTATTATACAATTTCCTCCTCTTTTGCGCTTAAGAAGATAAACCTCTGCACCAAGTTCATTTTTAGTTGGCAACAAAGTTTTCGATTCAGACTCTATTAATATAAGTTCATGCCCCAATGTTTTCAAGGAGTGTATTTCTTTTCTAACACGTCCATCATACTGAACATCTCCGATTAAAAGGAAAACAATTTTACTCATTAGCTAAATTCAAGTAAGCACTCACTGTATAGCTATAATACCTATACTAGTATCATAGTTAACTTTGAGTGACATTTTTATTAATAATTAAGTCATTTAACAATATTCATTGGCAGAGCACCAACTTTTACACCTCGCAATCAATCATTATCAGAAAAATTTTGTATTATTAGTTGTTTTTTTCTTTCTAAAGAATACAAATTGGCAACTAACTCCCTATTCTTTTTTTTATCTAATTCAGATAAAGGTTCAAAAAATGTTTTTTGAGTAGCCTCTTCAATAATAAAAAGAGAAAAACCTAACTCTTTTAAGGAATCAGCTAAAGGATTATTTCTAGACACATAGATTTTTGAGCCTAAATATAAAGCAATAACTATATTACCAAATGCTTCTTGACGCCAAGACCCATATACACATATTCTCGCATCTAAAAATAATTGATTATACTGCTCTAATGGTAAAAAGTCTAATATAGGAGTATAACACTCTCCAAAATACAATCTTCCCTTTTCTATTATTGAAGTTATATATTCTTTATCACCACCATAACTCAACGGCATCTTAATCTTATAAGATTTATCAACACCCATCCTCTTCAAAAAATTCAAGACATATTCTTGATTATTTGTATAAGAAGCAGAATTTCCACAAAGAATACATTTTGAATATTCGTTAACCTTAAATTGCTTCAATTCCTCCCCTAAAATAACATCATAAGAATAGGCGAATGTTATATATATTTTTTTTGAAATACCTAGATATTTTTTCAATAATAAAATATCACCATTATCCCCTCCAATATAATCAACTCTTTCGCGAATAAATTTTTCTTTTTTTCTTACTCTTATCTTATAATACTTCAAAAACGATAAAATATTACGTTTAATCTTATCACGTTTCAAGTATGAATTTTCTGGTGAAAACAACCGGTATCCTCTACTTTGCAATAAGTCAGTATAAATATCCGCACCCCATATTGCCCAATAGACAACTGGACTATGCTTGATATATTTCTCTATAAAATTTATTTTTTTTTCATCTAAAAAGTGGATAAGGACTTTACCAAAAGTACTAAAATCCCTTTCAATCCTATCATATCTTTCATCATAAAAAACTACATTATTTCTTGGAGATACATATTTCGGAATAAAAGGATCGGAATCTTTTTTACAAAAAACAATAAAAACATTTTCTTTACTTAAAACCTCCTCATATGACTCTATTGTCCGATTAACAATCTTTTCATCATTTATTAAATGTAGTATCATACAAATATTATTGCTTCTAATTATACGATAACTTCTTGCTATATTTGAAGTAATAGTCTCAATTCTTCCGTTATATTTTCATGTTCAGCACTACAAAAACAAACATTGAAGAATATATCTCCAAACCTAAAATTTGTCAAACTTAGACTTCACAAGCACCAATAACTTCATCTTTATCTCCTTTGATAGAAACATCCAAGTAACAACAAGCACATTCAACACACTGATAAAAACTATAGTAGTAAAGCCCAAGAAACCATCCCTATCCACATACTGAGCAACTATGAAAGGAATAACCGATGAAAGTATTAAGACCAAAAAACTCTTACGAAAACATATTACAAATTCAGATACTTTATATCCCATCTCCTTTACCAAAAGATACGGTTTTATGACAAAGGCGAATAAAAAAGAAACACCAATGTAACTATACTGAACCCACATCACACTAAAACCACATTTTAATAGCATGTAAGCTAATATAAATTGTCCACCACAAACAAAAAGAGCCGCTAACGAATTCCCTTTCAGTTTGCCAGCAGCAGTAAGCGGAGTATAAAATGCACTACTATATGTTCCCATCATAGCAGAAACGATTATACACTGAGAAAATGCAACGGCATATTCCGGAACTTCCTTCAACCATAACTTCATGATAGGCTCAGTAAGAAGAAGAACAGGAATTCCAATAAGCAAGAACAGCTCAAAAACATAAATAGAAGACTCAAGAGTTAACTTTCTTGACTCATCATATTGCCTTGCTGCATATAATTTAATAATCTGCGGATTAATGGCAGTCCGGAAATTATTTGTAAATTGCGTAATACCATGTGATAACTGAGTAGCAACAGCCTGTGCCGCAACCACGAAAGGTTGAAAAAACATACCAAAAAGCATCACCAAACCTTGTACACGAAGAGTCTCAGCACAATGAGATATGATGTTCCACCCAGAGAATTTCATCATCTCTTTCAGTGTCGAAATACTAAAGTCTTTTTTGATATGTGATTCATCCCAACGCCTGTAACAATAATAACGATAAATCATCGCTATTGAAAATTGAGTTGTAAACATCAATATGGCATAAAATACCAATTGATCAATAGGCGATATTACTATTAAAAAAGCTATAGCTAACTTTAACAAAGCCTCAAGCAAACTGATATAAGCAAACGCTTTCATTTGCTCATGCGCCATAATCAACGAAGTATAAGGTACTTGCGTAAATGCAACCAAAACAGTAGCTACTGAAATATGAAATACCCACAATGTAGCCTCAAGACGTTCGACCGGTATAATTGCCTTATTAAGAATAAACCACAAACCAACCGTTTCCATCAGTAGCACTACGATGCAGCCTAATGCAAAATGAGAAAAGAAAGAAGTACTGAATGTCTGCTTTAATCTCTTAAAATCACCAATACCAATATCAAAAGTAAGAAAACGGGAAGTAGCAGTAGCTAACGTGCCATTTAAGAATGCAAGCATACTGACTATTCCCCCTACCAAATTATACAAACCATAATCATCAGCCCCCAAAGCATTGAGAATAACTCTCGATGTATAAAGGGTTACTGCCATGATAAGCAGCATTCTGATATAGAGAAAGCCGGTATTCTTTGCTATTCTTTTCGAATCAATCATTCGTCGTTATCCTCTTGATTTATAAAACTCATGAATCAAATCAACAACTATCTTAATCTCCTCATCCTTCAACTCATAGAACATAGGTAAACGTAACAGACAGTCTGCAAAACGATCACAGAACGGCAAGTTGGGAATTTCTGTATAATTTGCTTTGTAATAGCCACTAAGATGCAAACTTAAATAGTGAAATACAGACAGTACACCATTGTCCTTCAGGTATTTTATAAGCATAGTGCGTTCCTCAAGCGAATGGCACACCAAATAGAACATGTGAGCATTATTAGTCGCATATTCCGGCAGATTCGGCAAATGAACAAAACCTTTATCTTCAAGGTACTTCAATCCTTCATAATATTGTTCCCAAATAGCTTTGCGACGATCTTGAATCATATCTAAATTCTCAAGTTGCGCATAAAGAAATGCAGAAACAGTTTCTGAAGGCAGAAAAGAAGAACCAGTGTCCACCCAACCATATTTATTCACCTCACCACGAAAAAACTCAGAACGGTTGGTACCCTTCTCCCAAATAATTTCCGCACGACGGATGAATCGCTCATCGTTAATAACAAGTAAACCTCCTTCACCAGAGATTATATTCTTCGTTTCATGAAACGAAAAAGCCGCCAAATGGCCGATACTTCCCAACGGACGCCCTTTATAAAAAGAATCTATGGCTTGTGCGGCATCTTCCACTACGAGTAAATTATACTTCTCCGCAACTTCCATAATTTTATCCATATCACAAGCCACCCCGGCATAGTGAACAGGAACAATCACTTTTGTCCTCTCTGTAACCAAAGCTTCAATCTTATCTGCATCAATATTCGGATTATCCGAACAACTGTCGGCAAATACAATACGTGCACCCTGACGTACAAAAGCCAGTGCCGACGATACAAAAGTGTAACTGGGCACAATTACCTCATCACCAGGCTTTATATCACAAAGAATAGCGGCCATTTCCAAAGCATCAGTACAAGATGTTGCCATCAATGCTTTTTTAAAAGCATAATGTTCTTCAAAAAATGTCTGGCACTTTTTTGTGAATACACCATTACCTGAAAGCTTACCTGTGTAAACTGCTTGATACATGTAATGAGCTTCCTTTCCTGTTAGAAAAGGTTTATTAAAAGGAATCATAATAAAAATATATATTTATTGGAAATATTTATCTATCAAGGAAATCATCTTGTCTTTCAATCCAATTTGTAGAGGTGCTTGCAATAAATATGGTTCACCAACATCACTGCCTTCTACCACCAACCATCCTTTATCGCTATAGGCCAAATCCCAAGATATAACAGTAGCTCCTTCAACTACCGATGCCAGTTCTTTCACCAGTTCGATAGCCTTACGCCATTCGGGCAAGTCAAAGCCTACAAGTTTACATTTCGTATCAGGATGAACCGAATATTGATTCGATCGGTTATCACAGGCCATACTACAAACAAATCCATGTTCAATATCAATACCGGCATAAATTCCTCCAGCACCCGCATTATCGACATTCGAATGACCTGTACCCATTCTTAAAGCTGCTCCTACAATATAAACTTCATTTTGTATTTTAAAAGTTGCCAATCTTACCGTATTTATACTTTCCGGATGCAAAACCGACATGGCAGGATGCTGATTGATCAACTCTTCTAAAACAAAAACTCCCTGTCCCTTCATCACATTAAAAAACGTCAAGACATCTCCACAAAAGTCCTTGATAATTTTAATGCCCGTTCCAGAATGTCCCGCCAATGGTTTTACGATAAAAGACTTATGAGATCAAATAAACATTGTCAGATTTTGCAAATCTTCATCACCGCGAACAACTATCAGTTCTCTCTTATAATACTTTTTCAATTTTCTATAACAGGCACCTTTATCTTCAAATAAATCTCTGATAGAATCTTTATTGAGCAACTCACAATAACCATATTGCAGTTTCAAATTATTATATTGTCTTCTTCCAATATGATTCTTCTCATAAAACTTAAAAATAAAATACTCTTCAAAACTGACTCCATATCTATGAAGGCTGTACATCAAATCCCTTTGTAAATGACATTTATTACCTCCCCCATTTACAAACACCTGATATCCAACTCTTTGCCGTTTAATTTCTTCATTTATACGCTTAATTCCGCCTTGATAATATTGTCGGTCAAAAATTTTATAATAGAGAATATACATTCTTTTCCAAAATTCGGTTCTATCTGCCATATAACCTAAAAAGTTCTCTATCCGACTGTCTATTTTCCAACGACTTATCGCCTTCGCTACTACGTAATATTTTTCTTTCATTTCTCTCTTATTAATCCCAAACAATACCAAGTAACTCACCCTTTTCAGATTGAACTTTTATTTCGAGTATCTCTTGAATAGTGCATATCTTTTCTTCAATATCCATACGACTCTCTCCACTTACAATAACAGGGCCAAGCCGTTGACCTTTATATGTCATTTCTTTGATAGTATCCCCAACTTCTACACTAACATCACATTGATGCACGTATGGCAGTTCCTTAATCTTCTCCAATCCGGAAATAGACTTAACAATGCCTTCGGGCAAATAAAAACAGATATACGCTGCCGCTTTCTTGATGTTTCGAGAGAACAAAGCCTGAATATCCATTTCTTTTCCAAGCGCACAGTCTATCAGCGTATCATTGATACCAATCCCTGTAGACAGTGGAACTAAATGAGAGGAGATATAGACTCCACCGCCTCGAAGAGCACTTTCCACCACTCTTATTTCCCCAGTCCGTTCATTTATAAGATATTCCGAATGTACAATTGCAAAATCAGGATGTACATAACCGGTATAAGCCTGTTCATAACCAATCAGCCGATTCTTCAATTCCACAGAAATGACAGATGGGAAAATAGTCTGGCTCGGAATAAACATTCTATCCAATTTGAAATATTTCCTGTCAGCTATTCCAAGATTATAATAGTCTCCATTATAAATGAATCCTTCTACCACTACTTCATGCCCCTCAAAGAATTCTTCAACAATAGCTGTTCTATTCTTTGATTTAAGCAAGGCAAAAGTTAATGCTTCAAAATATTCATCTTCATTATCTACCTTCGCCACACCAATACTACTCTGTGAATCTTCAGGCTTAACTACCCAGGGAAAAGGGACATTGGTAAAATCAGCAGGGATTTCCCGCTGATGAACTTTACAATGTTTAGGAGAAGGAATCGAAAGTTTGTCACAGTTTTCTCTAAAAATATTTTTATTACAGTAACTATTAACTTGTGTAAAGGTATTTCCCGGTAATCCCAAATGTTCGGCAACATAAGCCACTGTTGGCATCATAAGGTCATTCTGATCAGATACTACTGCATCAATATTCTCCTCTCTCGCCACCTTTACGATTTCCTCCCTATCATATATATCAATGAAGTAAACTTTATCGGCCAAAGCTATACATGGATAATTTCCAGGAATCGTTACAACTATAAGAAAGTAACCTCTTTGCTTTATTAACTGACAAAGCGGTATTTGCCCAATACCGGCACCAATCATTAAAACTCTAGACTGTCCCATTACTGAAATTAAATTTCTTGTCAGCCTTATATATGAAATACCCGCTCCGATCCCCACTGCATTCAATATTACGCAATGTCTGATCTGTGATTTCCGCTTCTACTATCTCAGGATAGTCTTCTTTATTCTCAATGACCGCTTTGAGATATTCCGTTTCTTTACAGAGAAAATAAACACCAGAGTAGTTACGCTCTATAATTTGGGGCTCGACAAATTCACCCATCGCTACTTTGATAACCCCTTCTAAAAAGTCATACCCTGTAGAAAGGCGAACAAGTGTAGAACCGATAAAATCACCTCCCATACGAGCGCCAATCTCAATGACACGGATATCACCATCTTCAGTAATCTTTAATTCCGAATGTGACGCACCGTACCTCACATGAAGTGCATCTAAAGCACGTAAAACAATATCTTTTACTTGCTCTTGAACAAGCGGAGAAAGCGCAGACGGCTGATGATGTTCCAACTCCACAAAATAAGGTGCTCCCGTAGTCACTTTATCGGTGATTTGAAGGATATAGTGACGCCCCTCATAAGAAATAGATTCGACACTAATCTCATACCCCGTAACGTATTCTTCTATAATCGCAGCACCATTGAAAGAATCTTTCTGTGCACGAGAAATAGCCTTTCCAAGTTGTACAGGATCAAGAACTTTCTCGACACCACGACTCCCTGAACGGTCGGTAGGTTTTACAATAAGTGGAAATTCAAATCCCTTAATACAATAGGCATTGTCTTTAGCCGCTAGAGCATAGCGAGGTGAAGGAATACTACTCTTCGCAAAGCACTCACGCATCAAATATTTATTGGTTGTAATCTCTGAATATTCATCTGGATTACTAATTAATCCCATACGAGATGCTACATAATTCACCGTAAGCACTGCTACATCACTGGCTATGGAAGTGATACCATCGATACCGATACGCATACATTCCTTCAATATCTCCTCCTTTTCAACTATTGAAATTGGATAAAAATAATCAGCGTAAGCTTCACAAACCGCTCCATCTCGCCATGCAAAACAGTGGACTTCATACCCCAATTCTTTTGCCTTCAATACTGCAGGTAATTGCAAATAACTTCCACCTATTATTGCTAATTTCTTTTTCATTTGCATATTTAAATAATTCATAGGTAAGCGTACCACAAAACAGCAGACCAATGCACCTTTTCATTCACAGCAGTAACCCTTGCAATCATATATACTATGAACTTAAAATACCTATATGTAGATTATTTATTCTTCTACCTCCTCAAACGGATACTGATTCTCCTCAAACCCCTTCAACTCCTCTGCAATCTCCGCCTGCTCCAGGCTCAACCCTGCCTTATCCCAAGTATTTATAATTTCATGAGCCTCCTTTGCTAAACTCTCATCATAGAACTCCCCATAACAATAAGTTAACAAACGCACCTTCAGCAATGACGCAGAAAGCTTCGGAAGCACCTCCCAGCTACG
>OGRO01003114.1_pt1 | contig 12225 bp, 8 predicted proteins | sample 1553451 | NCBI WGS metagenome assembly OGRO01 (sample SAMEA2580021, study PRJEB22360) | human gut metagenome
ATATTTAGTATATATTTCTATATCATAGTTTTTTATTTCTTCACATATTTCATTAAAATCTTTATCATGAATTTCATTTTTTCTTATTTTATCAAAAGTCATTATTCCAAGTTTTAATAAGGATTGTGACTTTAAATCTTCATACTCATTTATACTTTTTTTAATTTTTATTTTTTCTGACTCTTTTTGTATATTAGATAACTTCATATCTTTCATCTTTTCCCTCCAAATAATTAAATATATTTAATTTATAGCCAACTAAAGTCATTACAAAACTATATACAAAGGACATTATTATTCCCATTATAAAATTAAATCCCATTTGCATTGCACTTATAGAAGATAACATAGACGCTGCATTGTCTCCTATATATAAAGTTGTTAATAAGCCAATTGCTCCCATAATTGCTGCATAAGATGCACTAAAAATTACTACTGGTTTTATATCTTTACTTTTATATTTACTTTCTAATTTACAACCTACAATTATAAATATTAAAGCTGATAGTGCTATCAATGCACCTAAAAGTAAAGTTATATCTAATGATAAACTTGATTTAAATAAAGATATAAGAGATATTGTCATACTTCCAATATGAACTGGTATTAAATTTGAAAATGCCCATAAATACACAGCTATTTGACTTAATACTACTGCCATTGATGTGTTGCTAATATAATTATTTAATCCTAATTCATATATATAATTTATATTTGCAAAATTTAGTAACGATAATATTATTAAAGTTAAAACATACCCACCTAATATAACTTTAAGAGATAATTTTATAGCATAAACTATAGAATTTTCTTTTTCATATTCTTTTTTTAGACCCATAAATAAAATAGAAATAAATCCTATAATAAATCCTTTTATAAAAGTACTTATTGTGCTAAACCCAAGATAAATTCCATACCCATATTGTCCAAATCCACTTGATAAGCTAACTTCAACTTGTGAAAATTTAGCTAAAACAACTAATAAAAGTGCATATATTAATGCTACAGATAAAGAATTTTTTAAATGTATTAAAAAAGAAGTATTTCTTTTTTTCATAAATAATCTATATGATAATATAAATGATACTACTGGCAAGATTAATAATAATAAAAATCCAAAATTAACACTTGATTGACTACTATTCATAAATAATGACATTATTATATCTACAGTTGCCATATTGCCAAATAACATAATATGTACCGGATTAATTAATTGGCTTATTTGATCATTTCCTCCAACTATTAATAATTTTATTATTACAGAGAAAATATATAATATTACAAGTGCTACTACAGATGTTTTTAATCCTGTAATTAAATCAAAACTTGATATTATATTATTTAAATTACTTCTTTCTTCTTGTTGATTTATAAATTTTTCCCTTTTACTTTTTACATTTTCTAAAATTTGACCGCAATTTTTACAGTAAATATCTTTTTTATTTACTAAGCTTTCACATTTAGGACAATAATTAATATTTTCCTTTTCTATGGTAAAATAATTATTATTTTTTCTTGCATTTATTTTTCCATCTTTTTTCGAGTAATTGCAATATTTGTTTTCTATGATGTTTTCTTCCATCTCCATCTTAATTTCTCCCTCCTGACTTGCTTCTTTATTAATTATTCTCTTACTTTATACATGGATTATAACAAAGTTTTCTTAATTGTACCTTAATTGATTCTTAATATTTTACTAAATTTTTCTTACCCTAAAAAAACACTTTACACTACTTTTAATTTTCATTTAAAAACTTCATTAAATCTGCATAAGATTTTTTAGCATCTTCATATCCTTCATTATATAAAGCCTTTAATTTATCTTTATTTTTTTCTACTCTACTTATATTTACAGGTGATTTAGGTTGAATTACAAATACCTTTCCTTCTTTTCTTTTTTCTTCAATAAAATCTAGAGTTTCATTGTACACTTTATATCTATTTGCTATAGCTTTTATAAGATTAGGGTATTTTTTATATTTTAATTTCATAATAAATAAAAATTTTGGTTTACTTTTTCTATAATTTGAATCTCTTGTCAATATAACAACATTTTTTTCATGATTGTCCTTAATAGATTTTTTGATTGGTATTGAATCAGTAATTCCTCCATCTAGATATTTTTTATTATTTATCTCAACCATTCTAGAAAGTAGTGGAAGCGAGCTTGATGCTCTTACAGCAATTATATCTTTTTTCATTTCATTTAGTTTTATATATTCTGATTCTCCACTTTCACAATTTGTAACTACAGAATAAAAATTTCCATCAACCTTAAATTTATTAAATTCATCATAATCATATAACTCCAATTTATTTGGAATTATATCATATAGCATTTCAGCCCCAAATAAATCCCCTGTTTTTATCAAACTTCTTAAGCTGCAATATCTTTTATCATTGATATAATCTAGAGTTATCTTCATGGACCTACCAATTTGTTTAGAAACATAACTTGTAACATGACAAGCTCCCGCTGATACTGCATAACAATCATTAAAATATATATTTTTCTCCATAAAAAAATCTAATACTCCTGCAGTATAAACACCTCTCATACCGCCGCCTTCAACAACAAGTCCAATATCTTTCATACGTATTATATTCACTCCTTATTTTATAATATGTAAAATATAATTCTTATTATTAATATAGTCAAGCAATCCTAATTTTTCAAAAAATATAATTTGCTTGCAATTTAAAAATGACTTATTATAATTATTTATAATAAGTCATTTTATTTAAATATTATTAGAATTCACAGTTTTTAGGAGTTCTTGGGAATGGTATAACGTCTCTTATGTTTGATACACCTGTTAAGTACATTATCATTCTTTCAAATCCTAAACCAAATCCTGAGTGAGTAGCAGTACCGAATTTTCTAAGTTCTAAGTACCACCAGTAATCTTCTTTATTTAAACCGAATTCTTCTATTCTTTCTAATAGAACATCTTCTCTTTCTTCCCTTTGAGATCCACCGATGATTTCTCCAACACCTGGAACTAATAAGTCCATAGCTCTAACAGTTTTTCCATCTTCATTTAATCTCATGTAGAATGCTTTTATATCTTTTGGATAATCAGTTACAAATACTGGTGCTTTGAATATTTGTTCAGTTATATATCTTTCATGCTCAGTTTGTAAATCTATTCCCCATTCTACTGGATATTCGAATTTTTGTCCTGATTCAAGTAATAATTCTACTGCTTTAGTATAAGTTATTCTTATGAAGTCAGAATTTACTATGTTATGTAATCTTTCTAATAATCCTTTATCAACAAATGCATTGAAGAATTCCATTTCTTCTGGACAGTGCTCTAATACATAGTTAATTATGTATTTAACCATATCTTCTGCAAGTTCCATATTATCTTCTAAGTCAGCAAAAGCTATTTCTGGTTCTATCATCCAAAACTCAGATGCATGTCTTCCTGTATAAGAGTTTTCTGCTCTGAAAGTTGGTCCAAATGTATAAACATTTCTAAATGCTAGTGCCATTATCTCAGCATTTAATTGTCCTGAAACTGTTAAATTAGCTTCTTTTCCAAAGAAATCTTGAGAGTAGTCTATTTTCCCTTCTTCAGTTTTTGGAACATTATCTAAGTCAAGAGTAGTTATTCTGAACATTTCTCCTGCACCTTCACAGTCACTTCCTGTTATTATTGGTGAATGAGCATATACAAAGTTTCTTTCTTGGAAGAATTTATGCACTGCATATGCAGCTACACTTCTAACTCTGAATACTGCTGAGAACATATTACTTCTTGGTCTTAAGTGAGCGATAGTTCTTAAATATTCTACGGTATGTCTTTTCTTTTGTAGAGGATATGAATTGTCTGATTCACCTTCTACAGTTATTTTTGTAGCATGTATTTCAATAGGTTGTTTTGCACCTTCAGTTGATACTAATTTACCTTCAACTAATATTGATGAACTTATTGGTAATTTACCTATTTCTTTAAAGTTTTCTAATTTTTCATCTACAATTATTTGCATGTTTTTGAAAAATGATCCATCATTTAATTCGATAAATCCAAAGTTTTTTGATAATCTAGATGTTCTTATCCAACCAGCAACTTTTACATCTTTGTCAATATATTCTTCTTTGTTTCTATAAAGATCTTTTATTTCCATAAAATCTTTTTGCATAATTTTACCTCCTACATGATATTGAGTCTATTTTTATAAAATATATTATTATAAATATTATAGTTAATTAAATAGGTAAAAAATCATATTAAAAGCATTTTTTTATTTTATTGACTTAATATTGACTATTTATACTTATTATAATATTTATTTTAATCAAAACTATTTTAAAATTTAAAAAAGCCCTTCATCCTATAAAAATAGGACGAAAGACTATACTTCCGCGGTACCACCTAATTTAACTTTTATTAAGTTCAGCTCTACAATGTACTATCATACATCTCCAATATGATAACGGTTTGGTTCCGACTAAATCTACTCTCTAATTAGATTTCTGTTAGTAGCTCTAGGATGTTTTTCATTATATACTTTGTACTGGACTTTCACCATAACCAGCTCGCTAAAACTTAGTAGTATAACTACTCTTCCCTTCACAGCATTTATTTATTAATTTTGATATTTTTAATAATATATTAATTAATAAATAATGTCAATAAATATTTTAAATATTATTATTTAGACATTAAAATAGGGAGGAAACTCCCTATTTTTAAGAATCTTTTAAGTTTTACTTCCGTTATCCACCCAGTCTTTAGCTTCTAATACACTCTCTAATGATGGTATAGTAACTTTACTATCTGGGTATTCATCATCTTTATTTAAAATAGCTGCTGTATAAGCACTATTTACACGAGTAGTAGAATATAGACGTTCATTATCTTTTCCGCTAAGTTGTCTACTTACTCCATGATTTATATTTTCATTTGTATTATTCAAATAGTACCTCCTTTTATATTTTTTATTAATAACCTCCTTTTTATATTTTTTATTTTTATTATTTTTTACTAAATTTTTATAATCATTCACATAAAAAAAATTATTAAATTTTGTTAGCAATAGCATTTATAGTATCTTTAAGATTCAATACTCCAAATCCTTGAGAATCATTTGGAAAAGTATATATAGAATTTTTTGTAGCACCTAACATTAAATATGTTTTTAATACATTAGTAAATAATAATTTCCTTTGATACACTTCCTGTTGTCCAATATATTCTAGTATTAGTGCTAATATTCCAGCTGTTAGAGAACTGCTAACGCCTGTGCCTGTTGATTTTATATAGCTACCATTATTGTATGTAGAAATAATATCTACACCTGGTGCCACTATATCTGGTTTTAATGAGATTTTTGTTCTTACAGATCCTTTTGATGAACCAATCCACATGCTATCAGTTTTATCATTAAAAGCTCCTACAGTTATTACATTTTCCGTGGATGCATATAACGTTATTGTTGCAAATGAATTTGGGTCTAAAAATCTAGTATTGTTAGGTATTAGATTACCATTTGGAAGATACATATCAAACTCACCACTAGTTTCAAATTCTAAATACAACCTTAATGTCCATATACCTGGCTTTATATCTTCAATTAATATCTCTACTTCTTCATTTCCTGAAAATAGCCATGGATAAAAAATTTGAATTGTATATTTTGAATTTTCTAGGTTAAAGTTTCCACTAAATGCTTCTTCATCAGGTGCATATTGTACATTATAACTTAGTTCTCCTGATGGTGATATGACTGAAACATCTCCTCTCCCCGGTCCATTTGCACATATAGTTATAAGGAGATTTTTTTGCTCTCCAACTTCTAAAATTACATCTGCATATGGTGATGTAACGAGCATTGCATTTCCTTCATAATGTATATTAGTATCGCCTTCATTTCCTGCTCCTGATACAATAACTACTCCTGATGACTGCAAATAATCAAAAGTTTCTAAAAAATTAGTGAGTATTACAGACCTTGCTCTTTCACCTATTGTTAAATTTATTATGGTTAGCACGTTCAAATTTTGAGATACATCACAAACATATTTAATTGCAGCTAAAAAGTCTGTATTTAAATAATTTATTCTTCCTTGCATGTAAGTTCCTTCATACTGCTTTAATTTTACAACTACAAGTTCACTTTTGGGAGCCACGCCTTTATACAATGGATTTAATTCACCTCTACCTGCTGCTATACCCGCAGCTATTGTTCCTGTTCCTATATTATCTTTTGTTAGATTACCATTATCTTCTGCAATCGCCCTATTTATATCCTCTCTAGTAAATTCACTTCCAAAAATAGCTCCTTTTGGTGGTGGATTAGTAGTTCCTTCTTGATCCCATATGGAAACTATTTTACTAGTTCCATCTTCATTAATAAAATCTGGATGTAAATAGTCTATGCCAGAGTCTATTATTGCAATTAAAGTTCCTCTTCCATCTACAGCTATATATGGATTATTTTCTATATAACTAGTTCCAGATGCATTTGTTACAGTTTCTCCATTTACTACTCCATCACCTATTTTTATTAAAGAACTCATTGGACTTGCCTTTTTCCATATACTAACTTGCTCTATATCATCTAATATTGTTGGATCAAAATCTTCATTTGTATATACTACTACTAATTTATCATTTAACACCATATAATTGTTTATATTCTTTTCTCGTAATCCTTGGCCTATATCACCTTGATATACAATAGTATAAGATTTTTCCATAATAAATATTTCTCCTATCTAAAAATTTCAAAAGTAGATCTTAAATTTAATAATCCATATCCAGTACTATTGTTTGGATATACTACTCCATCTAATCTATTGGCACCTGCTCTAAGTAATGTTCTTATTTTTTGAACAAAGGCTTTTGTAGGATAATTATTATCTACTAATACATATTGCATAAACATTGCAACACATCCAGATGTATAACTTGCTGCAGGAGATGTTCCTGTTATAGTAGCATATCTTCCTCCTGGATATGGTCCAATAATATTTACTCCCGGTGCTACAATATCTGGTTTTTGTAATCCTGAAATAGTCAACCCTCTAGATGAACCTTGCCATAGACCACGATTTCTACTATCATAGGCTCCTACAGTTATAGTATCATTATAAGTTGAAGGATAATTTATTGTATTATTTGGATTTGGATTGCTAAATTTAGTATCAGGTTTTATAAATACTCTATTTGGTAAATATATATTATAATTTCCATTAGTTATATAATCGCCCGTTAATCTAATTTTCCATATGCCCTTTTTCACATTTATCAAACTTATTATGGATTGTTGTTGACCAGAAAAAGTTGTCGGATATATATATGTTATAGAATATAGCGTATCTTCAAAATCAAACTTACCTTGAACATTATTATAATCACCTACATCAGCTATTTTACTTACTTCTCCAGTAGGACTTACTACAGCTACTTTGGCGGTATCTGGTTTATCAAGCCATACTTGAATTTCAATATTCTCCTCTTCATTTACTACTTCAAGTTCTATATCTTTAACGTCTCCATTAAATTGTAATCTTCCACTTGTATGTGTCTGTGTATTTCCTTCATCTCCAGCTCCAGATACTAAGCAAAGACCTCTTGTATAAAAAGGCTTAATATTTAACATACTCTTATATGATACTCCTACTAAACTATTCGTACCTACTACTGTATTTATTATTAATGATCTTTGAATTTCTTGAGATTTTTCATAGGCATATTGCTGTCCCATATATAACATAGCATTGATATAATATCCATCAATCTTATCCATCTTTACTATTATTAACTCTGCATCTTCTGCCACACCTGTATATTCTGAGTTTACATTACCAAGACCTGCACATATTCCAGATAAAATCGTACCATATCCTTCTTCATCTGTTGACAAGCTATTATCATTATTTCTTATTGCTTCATTTATTTCTTCTCTTGTATATTCTCTTCCTATCTTATATCCATTAGGAGGTGTTCCTTCCTTTGTCTGATCCCATAAATAAAGTATTTTTGATGTTCCATCTGGATATATAAAATCAGGATGTAAATAATCTATTCCTGATGAAACTATTGAGATAAGTACCCCTCTTCCAGTTAAATTAATGTCCGGATTATTTTTAAAAAAGTTGACACCAATTTCTTCATTAGCATTTACACCACCTATTGTTCCTTCAACTATTTTTCCCAAAATAGATATTCTTGATAAGGGGTCTAATCTATCTATAAATTCATTTGATATAATTTCTCTTGTTATGTTTAGATCTAAATTATTAAAAAATACGATGCCAAAATTATCACTTAACTGCCTAAATTCTATATTATCACCATATTTATTTAAACTCTCTATAAAGCCAGGATTAAAAAATATATTTACACCTGGTCTAATATTTCCTTGTCTAAATAAACTTAAATTTATAATATCACTTTTATCTTTTACTCTAAATTTACGCTTTTTTCTTTTTTTTCTATAAAGATATTCCATCTCACTATTTATATTTTGAATTTGACTTAATTCTAATGTGGATAAATTAAGAAATCCATAACCTGATCTGTTATTAGGATAAGTAGTATTATTATTTCTTCTTGCTGATTTTAAAAGAAGTGCTTTTAATTTAGCTGAATATAAAAATTCATCATTTTTATTTACTATTCCCCATTGGTGAAATAAAGAACATACACCAGTTATATGTGGTGTTGCCATGCTAGTTCCTGTTAATGCACCTTGATTGCCACCTGGTAGATAGGAGATTATATCTTGACCTGGTGCTAAAATATCCGGTTTAAATACACAAAAATCTTCATCTCCTTCCCCAGAAAATATAGATATTACATCTGTCCTTGCATTATAACTTCCCACTGTAATTACTCTTTTTGATGTCCCTGGAACTGTTACTGTAAGCTCTGTTGTTGGAGTTAAAAATTGTGTGTCTCTACTAAGTCCTTCTGACGTAGGAAGATAAATATTTATTGTTCCATTTACAATGTTTACTGGTACAAATACTATTTTCCATATGCCTGGAGTTATGGTAGTGCTTGTAGTTAATTGAAATGTAACTCTTCTTTCCAATGAATATGGTGCTATTGGATAAAAATATCCCTTTATCCTTGTACTTCCTATGGAATTTCTAATTTCTCCCGATGTTAAAGATATGCTTTGTGTCCTTTGATTTGATGGATTTACTAAATAAACATTAAAATCATCAGCAAAATTAGGCCATATATTTATATTTATGATAGTTTCATTTTCTCCTATGGTAAGTTCCACTTCTTCTGTTTGATTTGTTAGTTGTATTTGTTTGTGTCCCCCCTTAGATCTATTATTTCCTGCAGCTACAACAATATTATTTTTCCAAAACAAACACATATCATCAATATATTGTTCAAACAAAGATTGACCTCTATGAGAACCTTCATTGCTTCCATAGCTCATATTTATACTTACAGGCATATTTAGTTCCAATGATTTATCTAAAATAAATTTAATAGCCCTCATAAATTCTGTGCTTCTAGAATAATAATCCACATTTCTTCTTCCAACCTTTACAACTATCATACTTGCTTCATTAGCAATTTGGGCACATATTCCAGCCACATGTGTTCCATGTGTAGCTCCTGTTGATATAGGTATTTGTAATTGTCCGTTTATAGCATTATTTATGTCCTCATTAGTGTACAAAGTACCTTCTTTAAAACCTTCTGGAGGATTTCCATTAATACCTTGATCCCAATAATATAATATTTTAGATTTCCCATTACTATCTTTAAATACTGGTAAAGTATAGTCTATTCCAGAATCAATTAAACCTAATATTGTTCCCTTTCCAGTTAAACCTGACGTATTTTTAAAATTAGTAATACCCGTACTAGAAAAACTATTCGTATCTTGCGTTTCTAGAATAAATGGTTTTTCAATATATTCTATTTCACGATAATTTAGTAAATTATCAAACTTAGTGGGATCATCTGAAGTTATTATGGCATATATAGAACTTAATATTTCCACACTTACGCCCAATTCATTTTCTAATTTAAGAATATCTCCATTATACTTTACTATTACTTCATAATCTATTTTAATCACCTTCCTAAAATAAATATCTGAAATACCATTATTTATTAATTATATTAAAATTCATACGACTTTATGAGTTTCATCAAAAAACAAAAGCCTCAGCAATCTGAGGCTTCTACTTATGTGTATCTTGAATTTTTTTACCTAACCTTCCTAACATATTCTTTGAAAAGCTAGAAATCTCTTTTGGAACACATCTAGAATTTGCTAATAAAGTATAAATTTCCAAAGCTCTCTTATAGTCTTTTTTACCTGTATAAGCTTTATAAGCTTCTTGTGCCAATTCCTTTGATATTATATCTATTCTTTTTCTTCTTCTTTCCAAAATAATTCTCCCCTAATTATTCTTTTACTAAATATATATTAAAATTTATATATATTATGAATAATTTGAGTTACGGTTTTTCTATCTTTTCTTCTTCCTTTTTCTCTTCTTTTTCAATAGTATCTCTTATACTTTCAATATTACTTGGTTTTGAAGTTCCTTCTTCATTTCTACCTACAACATAAATATCATAAGCAATTTCCTTTGTATCTTTATCTATATCAAAGCTTATAAAAGTATTAGATTTTTCCAAAAAATCTTCCTGTGTAATTGACTTGTATAACTCATATTTAGAACTATCACTTAATTCATTTTTTATATAAATATCATAATTTGTAGCTCCATTTAATATATCCCAACTTAAATTAATATTAAGTTTATTTTCTTTTATATCATATTTTGCTACTAAGTTTTTAATCAAACTATTTTTAAGAGTACTTTCTTTTACATGTATAGTTATCACTTCTATTCTTTTATTTTCACCTTCACCACAACTTATAGTTATCTTCTCACTACCTTCCCTTATTCCTAAAATAGTACCATCAGGTTCAAAAGTTACTGATCGTTGCACAGGAAGTTTTGATTGAGAAAATTTATATGAAATTTTAGGAGATCTTAAATTTCTTGGATAAGTTATAATTTTAGGTTTTAATTGAATCACTTCTCCTACTTCTATCTCAAAATTATTATCAATTTCTATGCTCTTTACTCTTGCCACAATATTTAGCCTAATAGCTTCTACTTTATCCTTTGATTTTGCATAAATAGTTGCTCTACCAACACCAACTGCTTCTACTTTATTATTAGCAATTCTCAAAACGTTTTCATTAGAACTTTCATAAGTTACCTTATAAGTATTGTTGAATTCTTTATAGTCTACTTGCACTGAACTGCTAAGCTCTGCTTTATCACCCACGTATTTTAAATCACCATCTAAGCATACATTTAAATCCTTAACCTCTGGATCCACTACAAGAATAGTTACTTTTTGCAGTACCCTAGAATTTTTCATAACTGCAACAGATGTATATCCTGTTTTTACAGCTTTCAATATAACTGTATTTTCTTCATTTTTATAATTATCTTTTAATTTAATTGTTTTTGAGTTATCTAAAATTGAAAATTTTATTTTTGGATCTTTAGCATATTGAGGAATTTTTATATAATCACCAGCAGATAAAACTACATCATCTCCTAGCTTAACTACATATTTGTCTATATCTTGTATATATTCCCCTTCTATAATCTTAATATTTACACCTTTAATCATAGGTGATATTACTCCTACTTTAAAAACATAGTATTGAGCAACAAATAATAGAGGGATAAATAAACATAATAATATAATTTTTTTATCTTTATTTAAACTTTTCATCTCAACCCTCCCTGATAACTATTTACTATAAATCAAATAAATATATCTACTATTATTACTATTATTTATAATTTATATAAATCCTTGTTTAACTTAAATAAATATTATTTTAAAATAATATTTATTTTCCTATAAAATCTCACTATTTTTATTGCTTTAATTTATAATCATTATTCTCCATATTCCCATTATTATCAATAATTAATTTTTTTAAAACTAAAATATTTTTCTATAATTTAATATTAGTATTTGTATATAAATTTAAAAATTATTATAATATTTGTAAGTATAATTTTGTTGAGGGAGGATTTATTATGGGGAAAATTAGTAAAAAAAGGAGTTTTAAACAATTTGCTAAAGACAAAAATATTGAAATATCAGTTCAAAGATATTTAATTGATGCTCTAAGCTATATGGCTCTTGGTCTTTTTGCATCTCTTTTAATTGGAACAATTTTTAATACACT
>OGRO01003118.1_pt1 | contig 12218 bp, 9 predicted proteins | sample 1553451 | NCBI WGS metagenome assembly OGRO01 (sample SAMEA2580021, study PRJEB22360) | human gut metagenome
TGCCGAGGCCGGGGTCATTCAGACGGTAGGCGCACAGCTCCACGAGGCCTTTCCGGCCTGCGATGTAGCCGCCCGTGGGGGCAATGCCGCCGCCGGGGTTCTTGATGAGGCTGCCCACCACGAGGTCGGCACCGGCCTGGCAGGGTTCTTCCGTCTGGGTGAACTCGCCGTAGCAGTTGTCCACAAAGACGATGATCTCCGGGTTGGCGGCGCGGGCGGTGTCGGCGATCTTCCGGATGGTGGCCAAATCGAACGCATTCCGCTGCAGATAGCCCCGGCTGCGCTGGATGTGGCAGACCTTGGCCCCCGGTGCCTTTTGGGCGATGAGGTCATAATCCGGGGTGAAATCCGCTTTCAGCGGGGCTTCGTCGTACTTCACGCCGTAGTCCATCAGAGTGCCGGTGCCCTTGCCCTTGCCGTCCAGACCGATGACGCCTTCCAGCGTATCGTAGGGGCGGCCGGTGGCAGCCAGCAGGGTGTCCCCTGCCCGCAGCAGGCCGAACAGGGCCACGGCCAGCGTATGGGTGCCGCTCTGGAACTGGCTGCGCACCAGTGCATCCTCTGCGCCCATCACCTCGGCAAAGATCTGCTCCAGCTTGGCGCGGCCGGTATCCCACAGGCCGTAGCCGGTGGTGCCCAGCATATCGGTGGAGGACATCTGGGTGTCCGCAAAGGCTTTCAGCATCTTGAGCTGGTTGAAGTCGCGGATCTCCTCCATGTGCCGGAAATAGGGCTGGCAGAGTGCCATGGCCTGTTCATCCAGAGCCAGGGCTTCGGGTTTGAAATCAAAAAAATGGCTTAACATTGACATATTAGATCCTTTGGGTTTCTTGTTATTTTTTACGTGGAGATATCCCCGCCGATTTTACTTTGCGGGCGCTTCATAGCGCGCATACTCGCCCAGTTTTTCGAAGCCGAGGCGGGTATAGAAGTGCACCCGTTCGGGGGCGCAGAGGAAAACAGGCTGGAAGCCTTCTGCCGAGAGTTCGTTCGCCAGCCGGACGATGAGCCGCCCGCCGATGCCCCGGCCCCGCAGCGGTTCGGCCGTTTCCCCGCAGGCCATGTAGGCCTGACCGTTGGCAAGGGCATAGGCCCCGACGGTGCAGGCAAGCGTCTCCCCCTGCCACAGCGCCCAGACGCGGGCCCTGCCCCGGCTGCGCTTGGTGCACAGCTCGGAGTAAAAGTCATCCCGCCGGGCAGGCCGGGCCGGAAAAAGCGCCTCTGCCACCGGGCGGGCCAGAGGGTCCCGGTCAAAGGTCAGCGAGGCCCAGAGCGCTTCGTCGGCCTCTGGCTCCGGAAGCTGCCGCCCCGGCGTCAGGCCGAAGATGGTGTGGGATCTTGCACGGGTCCACCCGGCGGGCGGGGCCGCCTCGGCTTCGTCCAGCACAACGGCGCCGCACCCGCAGAAGGTCAGGAACCCGGCCAGCTCTTCGGGGTTGGCGTGGCCTGCCATCCAGGCCGTGCTGCCGCCGATGTCCAGCGCCAGCGTAGGCCCGGCAAAAAAGCGGCCCGGCTGGCTCTTGCCCAGCAGCTCCAGCGCCAACGGCATCGTGGCCCCCAGGCAGAGTTTGCCCCGGCAGGCGTTGTAAAAGCGCAGTTTTGCGCGGGGTGTCGTGGCCTGTCGGATCATTTCAGCTCGTTGACGATCTTCTTGAACTCGCGGCCGCGCACCTCGAAGTTGGGATACAGGTCGAAGGATGCGCTGGCCGGAGACAGGATGATGATATCGCCGGGCTGTGCGGCGGCGCGGGCCAGCTCGACAGCGTGCTGCATGGTGTCGGCATGCTGGATGGTCAGGCCGGACGCTGCAAAATCCGGATGCTCACAGACGGCCTTCTCGATGCGGGGGCCGGTGGCACCCATCAGCACAAGGTTCTTGACGTGCGCGATGACCTCCGGGGCCAGCGGCTCATAGGGGATGTGCTTGTCGTAGCCGCCTGCAATGAGGATGACCTTCTGGTCAAAGCTGCGCAGGCCCGCGATGGTGCGGGTGGGGCTGGTGCCGATGGAGTCGTTGTAGTAGGTCACGCCGTCCAGCACACGGACCGGCTCGATGCGGTGCTCCACGCCGGTGAAGGTGCTGCCCACCTTCTGGATGGCCTCAACGGGCACTTCACCCCAGACGGCGGCGGCAGCGGCCAGCAGGTTCTCGATGTTGTGCAGGCCGCGCAGTTTGATGTCCTTCTGGGCCAGGAACGGGGTCACGACGCCGTCTTCGGCCATGCAGAGCATCCCGTCCCCGCGCAGGAACGCGCCGTTGTCGGTGTCGTGCAGGCGGGTGAACCAGACCTGTTTGCCCTTGCAGTCGGGCACCATGCTGCGGGTGATGTCGTTCTCATAGCCCAGCACTTCGCGGCAGGGCGGCACCTGATGGAGCAGGATGTTCCGCTTGGCGTCGATGTACTCCTGCATATCCTTGTGGTGGTCCAGATGGTTCGGGGTCACGTTGGTGACGACTGCGATCTTCGGGCTCTTGCGCATACTGATGAGCTGGAAGCTGGACAGCTCCACGACCGCCACATCCTCCGGGGCAACGTCCGGCAGCATGGGCAGCAGGGCTGCGCCGATGTTGCCGCCCAGATGCACCTTGCGGCCCGCAGCCTCGTAGAACTTGGAGATGAGGGTGGTGGTGGTGGTCTTGCCGTCCGAGCCGGTCACGCCCACGATCTCACAGGGGCAGTAGTCAAAGAAAAGCTCGACCTCGCTCGTGACCAGCGTGCCTGCGGCGATGGCGTCCTGCAGCGGCTTCTGGTAATATTCAAAGCCGGGGGTGCGCAGGATGATGTCCTGGCCCTGGAAGCCGTCCATGTAATGCTCGCCCAGGCTCAGGTCGATGCCCAGGCGGCGGATGGTCTCAGCGTAGCTGCCAAAGTCGTCCACGCTGTTCTTTTTATCGCAGAGGGTGACATGCGCACCCAGGCCCACGAACTCCTCGATCAGGGTCTTGTGGCTGACGCCCGCACCGATGAATGCGACCTTTTTGCCCTTGACCAACTCTGCGAGCTGCTGCTGTTCTTTCTGCATAAAAACAGAACCTCCTCTATAAAGTGTTTCTGTAACAAGCTCTTGCTGTTCTTCATTCTACACCTTTTCCGCACAATACGCAACGCCCAACCAGCACAGGCCGCAAAAATGCACTGAAAGGTCATCGAAATTCACAAAAAAATAATTGTCTTTTTCGACGCTTTCCGTTATACTGGACGTATCCATCATCATCTGCAAGGAGCGCTTTTTTTGAAACACCGTTTCCGCCTGGCCGCCGCGGTTCTGACGGCCCTTCTATTCCTGACCCTGACCGGCTGCGGTTCAGGCTCCAACAGCTTTACCTGGTTCGTGGACACCATCCCCGCGAACCTTGATCCGCAGGTGGCTTCGGCTGCGTCGGACGTCATCGCCTGCGAGAACCTTTACAGCGGCCTTGTCCGCAAAAACCCGGACGGCCAGCTGGAACCTGCCCTGTGCGAACGGTGGGAGGTCTCCGCCGACCGGAAGACCTATACCTTTTATCTGAAGGACGGCCTGACCTACACGGCTGCCAAGGGCACGGCTGCAGACTGCGCCATCACGGCGGAGGATTTCGTCTTCGCCTTCCGGCGGATGTTCCGCGCTGCCACGAACTCCCCCTACGCCGTGGAGTTTTCGGCCCTTGAGAACAGCGCCGAAGTATTGGCCGGGCAATTGCCGGAAAGTTCCCTCGGTGTTTCGGCCAGCGGGCCGCTGACGCTGGTGTTCCGCCTGAGCAGCCCGGACGAGAATTTTCTCTCCAAGCTGACGCTGCCCGGCGCGATGCCCTGCGACGAGGAGTTTTTCAACTCCACCCGCGGCACCTACGGCCTCACTGCCAAGACCACCCTTTCCAGCGGGCCGTTCTACCTCTACAACTGGACGTCCGGCGGCCTGTTCCTGCGGCGGGAGCCTTCCGGCACCCGCATCGACAGCCTGCGCCTGGTCCAGAACACCAACAACGCCGACCAGTCGGCCATTGAACTCATCAACAGCGAAAAGTGCTCGGCAGCGGTGGACGCCACCGGCAGCACCACCTCGCTGTCCTCCATCTCCTACTCCGACACCACCTGGAGTCTGCTGTTCAACTGCAATACGATCTTTTCCTCCACCGAGCTGCGGCAGGCGCTGGCCGGGGTGGCGCGGGACGCCGCCGAGGTGCCCTCCACCGAGCTGTTTGCCGCAGCGGACAGCCTCATCCCCGCCGGGCTGAATGTAGACGGCATGAACTACCGCGACACTGTGGGAGACGTCTCCCCCGCCGCCGTGGATGTCAAGGCGCTCTACCTTGCCGCGCGGCAGGGCATGGCAAACTCCGACTTCAATAAGATCACCCTGATGCTCCCCGCTGGGTGCGGCCTGAACGAGGCCGCCGAGACCATCAACGGGGCCTGGCAGAAGGAGCTTTCCCTCTTCTTCTCCATCGAGGAGGTGGACGAAGAGACCTTCCGCAAGCGCCTGGCCGAGGGAGATTATACCATCGCGCTGGCCCCCGTCAGCGCTGAGAGCGGCAGCGTGTACAACACACTGGCCCAGTTCACCCCCGCAGGCGGCGGGCTGACCGGCTATTCCAACGCCCTGTACGCCACCCAGCTGGAAGCCAGCACCCACGCCAATGGTTCCACCCGCTGCCGCCTGCTGGGCGAATGCGAACGCCAGCTGCTCAGCGACTGCGTCGTGGTCCCCCTCTTCTCCCAGCAGAAGCGTCTGTTGATCGCTTCGGGCGTCAAAAACCTCATCTTTGACCCCTTTGGCCCGGTGCTCGACCTGACGTATGCCACAAAGGAATAAAAACGCAAGGCCCCCTGTGCGAACGGCACAGAGGGTCTTGTTGTTTCTTCAGGTTTTGATGCCGAACAACCGGCGCAGGATCCCGCGCAGACACTTCGGGCTTTTGATGACGACGACCTGCATCCAACTCCCGCCTTTCGTTGTGTGATACCACAGTATAAGCGGCAGCGGCGCAAAACGTGCATCGCTCAGCGCAGGATGGGCGTATCCGGCAGGGTCTCGACCACGACCAGCGCCCCTTTGCGGGTGGAGATGGTGATGCGGTCCGAGCCTTCGGCGTACTCGTTGCTGACGCCCAGCGGATATCCTGCCGTGAGGACGGCATCCGTCAGCTCATAGTAGGAGCCGTGCTCACAGACGCCCTCAGCCCGGCCCTCCAGCGGGAAGACGGAAACGTAGAAGAACTCCGCCTTCGGGTAGGTTCGCTCCTCGCCGGCGCGGACGAAGGTGATGCGGCTGCGCTCATCTTGCAGCGTGGCGCGCACGCCCCGCTGCTCCAGCCCCAGACCGGTGCAGAGGTTCGCAAGGGTGTGTTCCAGCCGTCTGCCGCCCAGCGCGCCCAGCAGCAGCACCTCGGAGCAGCCTTTTTCGGAGGCAAGCTTCGCCGCATATTCGGTGTCGGTGTCGTCCTTGACGTGGGGCAGGACGATGACGTCATCCTGCTGCTCCGGGCAGGGCGCGGTGTCGAAGTCGCCGACGATGATGTCCGGTTTGCAGCCCAGCGGCGCACAGTTGCGGTAGCCCGCGTCGCAGGCGATGATGAGGTCATCGGGCCGCAGCAGGCGCTTCAGCTCCGGTGAGACCGGGCAGGCAGATACGATCACACAGCGTGACATAAGTTTCCTCTCTTTACTCGAAGAAAGCTCCCCCGGCCGGAGGAGCTTTCTCTGGTTTGCAATGCAGCGGTCAGAACTTCGGCCGCTGCCAGTCCTTGACATCCTTGACTTCGTCGTACATGGCGCAGTAGCTGTCGTACCGGGTCTGGGAGAGCTGGCCCTCGGCCAGTGCCGCGCGGACGGCGCAGCCCTTTTCCGTGCGGTGGGAGCAGCCCGTGAACTGGCATTCACCAAGATACGGCCCAAACTCCGGGAACGCATGTTCCAGGTTCTCCTTCGGGATGAACCCGGCGCGGTTGGCTTCCAGGCTGGCGAAGCCGGGCGTGTCGGCGATGCGGCCGCCGAACGCCTCAAAGATGGTCACCTCGCGGGTGGTATGGCGGCCGCGGCCCAGTTTCTGGCTGATGGCGCTGGTCTCCCGCTCGGCCTCCGGCAGCAGGGCGTTCAGCAGCGTGGACTTGCCCACGCCGGAGTTGCCGCAGAAGGCGCAGAGCCGCCCGGCAATCCACTGCTTCACCTCGTCCAGACCCTCGCCGGTGTCGTAGTAGATGGCGATGAAGGGCAGGGTCGAACGCTCGTATGCTTTGCGGAGGAACTCCGCCTCGCCGAGGTCCGCCTTGGTGCAGACGATGACCGGCTGGACGCCCTTGTCCACTGCGATGGCCGACAGCTTATCCAGCACGAGGGTGCTGGGGGTGGGCTGGGTGGTGCTGGCCACGAGGAACAGCACATCCAGATTGGCCACCGGCGGGCGGACGAAGACGTTTTTGCGAGGCGCGATCTCCGCGATGACGGAAGCGCCGTTCTCGGTCTCCACCGTCACCTCGTCGCCCGCCACGGGGGTGATCTTCTGTTTGCGGAAGATGCCGCGCGGCTTGCACTCGATGATGCCCGCTTCGGTCCGGACATAGTAGAAGCCGCCGATGCCTTTTACAATATAACCGTTCATGGCTCCTCCGTTACGACAGCAGCGAACTCCACCAGTCGCTCAGGCTGGTGCCGGAGCTGGAACCGGAAGAGTCGCTGGAGGAGGAAGAGCTGCCGCCGCCCACAAGGCCGCTCCACCAGTCGCCGCCGGAGCTGCTGGCGCTGGAACTGCCGCTCTCCGAGGTGCTGCCGGGCTCCTCGGCCGGGGTCTCCGGCACAGGTTCTGGCCCTGCGCTGACGGTCACGCTGACGCGGCTGTTCACCTTGACGGTGGAACCGGCGGCAGGGTTCTGCCCGATGATGGTACCGGCAGGCTTGTCGCTGTACTGCTCGGTGGTGCTGCCCAGGCCCAGCTTGTTCTGCACCAGCAGGGTGCGGGCATCGTTCACATTGGACAGGCCCACCAGAGACGGCACCTTGGCGGTGGTGCTGACCTGCGGGCGGCTGACGTAGACCACAACGGTGGAGCCCACCGCCACCTGGCTGCCGGCGGCAGGGTCGGTGCGGATGATGGAGCCTGCCGCCACGGTGTCGTCCACGGCCTGGGTGATCAGCACCGAGACGCCGAGGCTCTTGAGCTGCTGTTCTCCATCGGCCTGCAGATAGTTGGTCACATCCGGCACGGTGACGTACTGGATGCCGAGGCTGATGGTCAGGGTCACACTCTGGCCCTCGCGGACGGTGCGGCCCGCCACCGGCGACTGCCGGTAGACATAACCGGCCGCGTAGTCGTTGCTGTACGACTGCTCCCAGTTGACGGTGATCTGGCCGGAGGAGACCTGCGGCTGGGCGTTCACCTCATCCTGAGTCATGCCGCTGTAATCGGCCAGCACGATGTCGGCCTTTTCGCTCATCAGGGTGCTGGAATCGTTGAGGATGGTCCAGCACAGCGCCATGCAGGCCAGCGCGAACGCAACGGTGATGCCGAACAGCACCGGCAGGAAGATGGGCTTTTTCTTTTTGCTTTTGCGGGTCTTTTTCGGTTCCGGGGCTTCTTTTTTGGTTTTCACGGAGTGCTCCACCACCTTTTCAGGAATTTCATCGGGGAGATAGGTGTAATTGAACACGATGGACGGATCTTCCACGTAGGCGTTCAGTGCCCCCAGCATCTCGGCGGCGCTGGCGTAACGGTTTTCGGGCCGCTTTGCCATGGCGCGTTCGGTGATCTCCACCAGGCCGTGGGGCACGGTGGGGGCCAGCTCCTGCAGGCTCTTGGGCTTGTCGGTGATCTGCTTGATGGCCACCTCCACCACATCGTCGGCGTCAAACGGCAGATGCCCCGAAAGCATCTCGTACATCATGACGCCCACCGAATAGATGTCGCTGGTGAAATCGGTCTCGTCGCCCTTGGCCTGTTCCGGGCTGATATAATGGACGCTGCCCATCGCCTTGCCGCCGGAAAGCTGGTTCTCGGCGCGGGAGATGCGGGCAATGCCGAAGTCCATCATCCGCAGCTGGCCGTTGTCCAGCAGCATGATGTTCTGGGGCTTGATGTCCCGGTGCACCACGCCGTTGCGGTGGGCATGGTCCAGCGCTTTGAGGATCTGGGAGATGAAATGCACCGTCTCCCGGCTGGTCAGCCTGCCGCCGCGCTCGTTGAGGTACTCCCGCAGCGTCATGCCGTCCACATATTCCATCACGATATATTGCAGCTTCTCGCTGACCGAGACATCGTACACCTTGACGATGTTGGGGTGATTGAGCAGCGAGATAGCCTTGGATTCGTTCTTGAAGCGGCGGACGAGGTCGGGGTCGTGCATGAGCTCCTGCCGCAGCACCTTGACGGCTACGACCGTGCCCTCCGGCACCGGCCCGCCCGGCCCCACGACCGCCTTGTAGACGTTGGCCCTGCCGCCGGTGCCGATCAGCTCCCGGACGGTGTACAGGCCATCGAGGGTCTTGCCGATCAGATTATCCATGCTCCACCTCCGTCGGCTCCACAGCCAGCAGCAGCGCCGTGATGTTATCCGAGCCGCCGTGGGCGTTGGCTGCCTCGATGAGGCGGTCGGGCAGGTCGTAGAACGTACCCTGCGCCAACAGCTCTTCCATCTCCTCCACCGGCACCATGTTGGTCAGGCCGTCGGTGCAGAGCAGCAGCCGGTCTTCCCGCTTGAGCTTCGCGGCGGTGAACTCCGGCTCCAGCCGGTAATCCACGCCCAGAGCCTTTGTAATGATGTTCTTCTGGGGGTGATGCTCGGCTTCCTCCTCGGTGATGGTGCCGCAGTCCACAAGCTCCTGCACGTAGGAGTGGTCGTGGGTAAGCTGGGTCAGCTTCCCGTCCCGGATGAGGTAGGCGCGGGAGTCGCCTGCATGGCAGAGGTAGACATTGCCGCTGCGCACCAGTGCGCAGACCGCCGTGGTGCCCATACCGGCCAGTGCTTCTTCATGCGCGGCCTTCTGGAACACGAAGCGGTTGGCGTAGAGGAGCGCTTTTTTCAGAAACGGCTCCTCCTGCCCTGCCCCGCACTGGGCGTATTGCTCCTGAAAGAAATTCTCGATGACATTGCACGCTCCCTGCGAGGCTTCGCGGCCGCCCTTTGCGCCGCCCATGCCGTCGCAGACCAGCGCCCACACCGCGCCGCCGGGCAGCTCCCCGGCCCGATAATCGTCCTGGTTCTCCTGACGGACGCGGCCGACATCTGTTTTTCCTGCAAGTTTCATAGGATTCTCCTTTTGTCAGGCTTTGCCGTTCATCTCGTCGCGGCGCAGCTGGCCGCAGGCGGCGCTGATCTCGCTGCCCAGACGGCGGCGGACCGTGGCGTTGACGCCGAGGCTCTCCAGCTTCTGCTGGAACCGGCGGACGTTGGCGGCATCGGTGGCGGAGTAGGGGCTGCCGTCCACCGGGTTGATGGGGATGAGGTTGACATGCGCGCCCATGCCCCGGATGAGGTTTGCCAGCTGCTTTGCGCAGGCATCGGAATCGTTGACGCCGCGCACCATCGAATACTCGAAGCTGACCCGGCGGCCCGTGGTGTCCTGATAGCGGCGGACCGCCTGCATCAGCTGCTCCACGGGGTAGGCATCGTTCACGGGCATCATGCCGCTGCGGATCTCGTTGTTGGGCGCATGGAGCGAGACGGAAAGGGTGAGCTGCAGCTTTTTCTCGGCCAGCTGGTCGATCTTCGGCACCAGACCGCAGGTGGAAAGGCTGATGTTCCGCATCCCGATGTTGACGCCTTCGGGCGAGGTGATATTCTCAAGGAACCGCATCACTTCGTCGAAATTGTCCAGCGGCTCGCCGATGCCCATGAGCACGATGTGGGAGATGCGCTCCCCGATGTCCTTCTGCGCGGTGTAGATCTCGGAGCAGATCTCACCGGCTTCCAGGTTGCGGACGCGGCCCGCCTGAGTGGACGCGCAGAAGCGGCAGCCCATCCGGCAGCCCACCTGCGTGGAGACGCAGACCGTGTTGCCATAGTGGTAGCGCATGACGACCGTTTCGATGCAGTTGCCGTCGGCCATCCGCAGCAGGTACTTGACCGTGCCGTCCTTGGCCTCCTGGCGTCGCTCGATCTGCGGGGCCGCGATGTAGAAATGTTCCTCCAGCGTCGCCAGCAGGGTCTTGGGCTGGTCGGTCATGGCGGAAAACTCCGTGACCAGCTTCTGGTGGACCCAGTGGAAGATCTGCTTGGCCCGGAAACCGGGCTGGCCCAGCGCCTTGAGCTCTGCGGCCAGTTGTTCCAGCGTCAGGGAGGAAATGCAGCGTTTTTGTTCCATGGTGTTCTCCTATTGATACGATTCAGGCGGCCGCCTCATTGCGCTTTTTGCATCGTGCAGAGGAAAAAGCCGTCCATTCCGGTGCGGGTAGGCACCGAAAGGGCTCCGTGCTCCCCCACCGTCATCCCGGCCGGGAACGGCACCTCTGGCGTCACGACGGAAAATTCCGGGTGACGGGCAAGGAAGGCCGCCACCTGCTCTTCATTTTCGGCCGGGTCGATGGTGCAGGTGGAGTAGACCAGCCGCCCGCCCGCCTTGAGCAGAGAGGCCGCTGTGTCCAGAATGGCCGACTGGGTGGCCAATAATTCATCGTGGCGGGCCTTGTCCAGCGTTTTGTAGCGGATATCCGGCTTTTTGGCCAGGATGCCCAGGCCGCTGCAGGGGGCGTCCACAAGGATGCGGTCGGCCTGGGGCAGGCTGGGGTTCTGCCGGGTGGCATCGTTGCAGAGGGTTTCGACGTTGGCAAAGCCCATCCGCTCCACTGCCGTGCGGATGAGGCGGACACGGTTCTCGGCTGCATCGCAGCTGACGAGACGGCCGGTCCCCTGCATTTCCTCGGCCAGCAGGAGCGTCTTGCCGCCGGGGGCCGCGCAGAGGTCCAGCACCGTTTCGCCGGGCTTTGCCTCCACGCAGAGCGCCGCCAACTGGCTGGCCTGCCCTTCGACGTGGTAGTATCCCTGCCGGAACCACGCGTTCTCGGCAGGGCTTCCCTCAAATGCGGCCAGCACACTGCCCGGCACAAGGCCCGGCTCGGCCGCTGCGCCCAGCGCCGCCAGCTTTTCGCAGAGGGTGGCGGCATCGGTCTTGAGCGGGTTGACCCGCAGGCTGGTCTTGCCGCCGTCGGCCGCATAGGTCAGGATGCCCAGCGCCTCGTCCGGGTAATGGATGCGGAGGAAATCCGCCACATCCTTCCCGGCAGAGCCCAGCACCATCAGCCGTTCGGTCTCATTCCGGAACCGGGCGGTGCTCAGGTCGTAGGTGCAGGCGCGGCGCAGCACGGCATTGACCAGCCCCGCTGCGCTGGATTTTCGGAACGCACGGGTCAGCTTGACCGCCTCATTGACGGCCGCCGATGGGGGCACCTGCATATACCGGGCCTGGGCCAGAGCGGAGCGTAAAATCTCCCGGACGGGAGCGTCCAGCCTGGCAAGGCCCTTGGGCAGGAACTGGCCGAGCATATAGTCCAGTGTGCCCCGGTGTTCCAGCACCGTATAAAAAATGGCGCTGGCAAACGCTTTGTCGCGGCCTTCGAGCTGCTGACGCTTCAGTTCGGCATCCAGGACGAGGTTGGAAAAGCCGTCCTGCTCCTGCTTCACCAGCGCCGAGACCGCCGCCGCGCGGGGATTCGGCCCGCTCACAGGCAGTCCCCCGCTTTGAGCCGCAGACCTGCTGCAAACGAGGTGCCGTCCATGGGCTTCTTGCCCTCCGGCACCACATGCAGCAGCTGGATGGCACCCTCGGCGCAAGCCACAGTCAGGGGCCGGGTCGCCAGCACCGTGCCGGGCGCTTCGCCGTGGGAAGGCACCGCGCGGCACTCGGTCACCTTGACCTTTTTGCCGCCGGTGGTGGTGAACCAGGCCATGGGCCAGGGGTTCATGCCGCGCACCCAGTCGTGGATGTGGGCGGCGGAGTCGGTGAGCCGGAACTCGGCCAGCTCCTTGTCGAGCATGGGCGCGAGGGTCGCATGGGCGTGATCCTGCGGCTGGGGCCGGAGGGTGCCTGCCGCGATCTGCGGGATGGTCTCGCAGAGGACGCGGGCACCGACTGCCGTCACCCGGTCGAACAGTTCGCCGCTGGTCTCTTCGGGGCCGATGGCCATCTTCTCACAGACGAGAACATCGCCGGTGTCCAGCCCTTCGTCCATCTGCATGATGGAAACTCCCGTCTCGGTGTCGCCGTTCAGGACGGCCCACTGCAACGGGGCGCTGCCGCGGCTGCGGCGTA
>OGRO01003121.1_pt1 | contig 12203 bp, 24 predicted proteins | sample 1553451 | NCBI WGS metagenome assembly OGRO01 (sample SAMEA2580021, study PRJEB22360) | human gut metagenome
CACCCTCGCACATCAATGTTCCTGATCTTGTCAGACGTTGAAGAGAAGAAGAACATACGAACAGGGTCAATGTACCATCCTTCTGGTCTGTAGTCGAGTGAAAGATAGACATCTTCACTGTTTCCATTTGTGTATGACCAGTCTGCTTTATCGTCAAGCAGGGCACACAACCAACCACACACCTTCTTGATGATGGCGTCGTCGATAAAGCCATAAGACTTCATGACGATAAACTTGTTGAAGTCTTTGTCAAAGACAACCCAAGCTCTGCCAGTGATGTTCTTTCCTTGGCGATTGTAGATTACACCAGTCAAGGGGCAGAGAGCGATGTCAAGCGGCCCCTTACTGTTGAACCTTCCAACCGTAAAGCAAGATGAGAAGCTGCTGCTACTACCAGCCGACAGCATCGTGAACATATCCATGCTGAAACCATACGTCGCTTTCTTGATCGACGCAATCTCAGAGTAGATGTTCTGAATGATGGCGGAATAGTATTCGTAGTCCTGCGTGATCACAACTGCCTCAGCACAGTCAGAGTTACTGACAAAGGATCTGGCATCAGGTACCTTCGGCAGTTCTTTGTTCAGCTTAGAGCGGAAGGAGCTGGAATATAATCCGCTAAGAAGAATCTTCGCGGTCACATTGCTGTTGGTCTTGGCATAGGACAAGATACGTTTGGACAGCTTCATTTGGTTAGACGTTCTGTTCGTAATGAACTCGTCAAACGTAGGCTGCTTATCTTCCGGCATGACCATGCAGACAAGCTGATAAGAGAGCGCAAAGCGTTCATTCAAATCAACCGTTACTTCTTCCTCGACAGTCAGCGTGTCAGGAAGACCGAGCTTAGTAGCCAGATTAGCCTTGTTCTGCTTGCTCAGTTTGTAGATGTTCTCGATGTAGGTACCAGCTCCATCAGCAGGAAAGCCTACATAATAAGACAAAAGAGATGGCCATTGCTTACTCAGATCAATGGACATACAAACCTCCAAAGAGACCGGCCCATGTGCACTATGTTCTTTCGGCATTGACCCATATAGAGTCGGGGCTTTCTCGAAGAGTACACATGGGCCAGCAGGCTTAAAGATTAGAACAGGCGATACATCAAGGCAGACTGTTCTTCACGAATCTTGGCAGCGTGAAGGTTCATGCCTACGCCCTTGAGCAGAGGTTCGATCTTGCTGATGTTGTCAGCAACAGGAACCATCTGGAAACCAAAGTGCTGCTCGATCACATCCATCGGTACTTCCTCATGTCCCCAAATCAGCTTGCGCTCAGGCCGAGACACACGAGCCTTACCTTCATTCGTCAGATTGATGAGGTTGAAGAGGTTCTTGGAGGAACCGATTCGACTACCAGCAGCATCCTTAGCATACACACCAGTCGCTTCACGCACCAGCATGTACAAGTCACCGACCTTCTCGCCGCTGACAGCACGGAGCAGAGCACCACGCTTGACAGAAGGACGAACAGGGGCGGGCATGATGATGGAGGAAGACATGGAGCAGAAGCAGGAAGTGCAGTTACACATATAAGAAACCTCGTGAGTTGAAACGTGATGAGTACCAAAGGTCATGGTCACAAGTATACGCTTAGACTTGATAAACATGACTGTACTGCGTCGGCAACGCTAGGTGAATAGCACATTGATCTAATCCCTAGATGCATAGCAGGACTCACACAACCCACACAAGACAACCTTATGTGGAGGTGCTGTCTCTACACAAGACCCCGTTACGCGATTAGTCGCACCTAGTACGTATGAGTCCCGCTATGTGCTAGAGGTTAGTTCTTCTTGTCAAGGGCCTTAACCGCATCGTTGGCATAACCAACAGTGGTGATGGCACACAGGCCGGCCATCAAAGCGTAGAACATGAACCCGGCAATGCGGGTAATCATTTGTCACCTTCCTTCTTTCCAAACATCATCGTGTCCAACGATCGTACGCCAGCATACATGTACAGGCCAGCGGCACCGAAGGTCAGGAAGCTAACACATACATGCTTGAGTACGCGCCACATTACTTCTTACCGCCCTTGTTGTTCTGCTGCTGAGGTTTGGGCTGCTTGGTTTCCACCTTGAGTGCAGCATCACTGGGAACCACATCAGCAGCGGTGGGAGCAGGGGCCGGAGTGGGAGGAGTCATCTCCACCACACCAGCGTCAACAGTCACGGGAGCAGGGGCAGGCTGGTCGATCTGCATACCGAGACGTTTGGCCACGGACTGGATGACACGCTTCGCTTCATCGGGATTGTTTCCCGCAACAGTGTGCAGTTCCTGCATGATGTTGCCGGAGCCACCAGTGGTGGGGCCGATGGGAGTCACGTTGAAGACGGGGCGAACATTGCGACCAGTCCACTTGCCCACAATCCAGTCGAACCCTTTCTGCACACCGGCGCAAGCCAACGCAGCGATGGCACCACCAACGCCGGTGACAATGGCACCCTGAACCTGCTGGCCAAGGGTACCGGACTGCGAGGGATTGACCGAGGTGGCAATGGTGATGCCTTCTTTCGGGCCGTTCTGATTGCCGCCCTTCTGTTTCTGCTGGTTCTGGTTGTTGTTCTGATCACCACTCATGTTGTGAACTCCTCTTCTGGTTTACGCTGGAGATGATAGAAGTCAGGGCATCCCGGCAAGTCTCCAGTAATATCATAACCAAGATGCTTATAAAAAGCAAGGGCTTCTGTGTTAGCTTTCCTACAGGAAAGTGAAATCCAGTACGTTGGAAACTGCTGATGCAAGTGTCTAAGTATCTGCCCACCAATACCGACACCACGGTAGCGCACCCCAAGCCATGATATGTATACAAAAGGTAATGGTTCATCCTTCACATACACATCATAGATAGCAGCACCGACTGGATAGCCTTCATCATCGTACAGAGTGTAGGAGAGGTTGTCACGGCTTGACATGACATCCTCGATCCTATCATCGAAGACTTCACATAGGATGTCCAATGCATCCTGATCAACACTCATGACAACCTCTCCAAGTTAAGGTTTAAAGAAGGGGACTAGTCCTTCTTGTCTTCCACCGGCTTGGTGTCGATGGTCTGGTCGGAGGCCGGAGCGGGGAACAGAGCCTGCTTCCCTTCCTTGTAGGCGAAGGAACCAGCGACCGTGGCAATGACCGCATACACAAGGGGTTTCAGGAAACGAAACATAAGTTTCTCCCTTTGTTAAAGTGTGACAGGAAAGAGGCAAGGAACATCCCTGACTCTACACCTATCACACTTCAACCCTGCTACTCATTGAAGTCGTATGCTTTTCGTTGCAGGTTCTTGTCGAAGTTGGTGTAGTCCACATGATAACATGTCCCTTGCTGATAACACATCAGCAGTTTACCACAGTTGCTTCTCAAGAGACTGGTGCCAGACTTAGGGCAGGCGATAAAGTTACCTGCATTCTTCAGCTTCCACTCTTCCACCTCTTCTTCGGTGAGTTGAGGCGACTTGGCTGGTTGATGTCTCGGCATAAATGTATTCTTTGCATACCAAGAATCAAGCTTTTCCTTGTACGTAGACATAACCTTTCTCCTTATAAGTAAACGGACTGAGGTTAGCAGAGAGCAGCCAACCCCAGCCCGAGTAGATGTTAAAGATATGAAGCTAGAACGCTGACGTAAACAGGGCCTTGAGCCTCTTAAGTCCAGTCAGAGGTTGTACCTTGTTTGCGTGCAAGGCATCCAGCAGCATTTCCTTTACGGGGGTTCTTCGCAGTGACCGAACAACGAGGTGTAAGACATACCATCTACTCCTAGTTGTAGCCATAGCTTCGATGAGATCAGCCATCACCAAGCTGGTTTCACATGTGAACGCAACGGTTCTCATGATGATACCCATCGAGTACAGCTTGTTAAGTTCCTCAGTCAACACGTGTCTGCAATACTTGTACTCTCTATACCGTGCCAGAGTAAAAGCACACAGTCCCACGCCAACCACCAGTGCACCACCATGCAGATAGACTTGTCGCACTGCAGGGCTGGACACCATGAGTTCTCCTAGTATATCAAACATGACTGGCTCCTTGTAGTCAGTAAGTTGATCTTATGAAGGACATGATGCACATTGCTAGATTATCTTACCTGCCATATTCAGTAACAACTTCGCGGCATGGCTAGCCGGTACTCATGTTACTTGCGTCATCCACTAGCTCTGTGTTCGACCCAAAACACAAGTTGTGTATCCGTAGTTTGCTTTGATGTGCCGACATTGAGCACAGTATCAGCAGCCATCGAGGATTCTACACCTCACTCTGATACACAAGTTTGCAAAGCGTTTACCTAACCAACAATTCATTAGCCACCCTAAGTCTACACGTTCGGTGGAGCGTACCTTGTGCGGAGGCTGCAACCTACCAGTTGCGCTTGCTCTCATGTACACGACAGTGTCTGCCTTACTCCTTTCACTTGCAACCTAGTTCCAAACAAGGCCGAGTTGCCCCGGCCCTGCTTGTTATGGGTTACATGGGATGGGTGTTGACGAGAGGCTTGATCTTGTCCATCACATCCTTGGTCAGAATCTTGGACATGATGAACTCTTCAATGCCGGAGGCTTCACGCAGAGCGTCGACAGACGCAAGCGTGGCCGCGTCGATGGCCGTCAAGAAGTACTTGGCTTTCGGATCGTCTTCACCTACGTTCGAGACAAACGCACCGCCCATGATGGACAGAGCCTGAGCCAAGCTGAACTTGAACAGAGCTTCGTTCAGCGGGTTGGACTTGATGAACCCGCCCATGCCCCAAGGCAGGCCGGACGCAATCACATCGGTCACGTTGTTCAGAACCAGCCGACCAGCGGCGAGCTTGGTGATAACTACACCAGCTTCTTTGGTCTTGTCGATCTGCCGGTGCATGGTGGGAGAACTGGTCACGCTCTTGGCAAGGCCAATGACCTTAGCACCGAAGCCAACCGGTTCATGTGCCGCTTCCATGTCGAGAATGATCTCATTGTTTTTGTTCATAGACTACATACCTCCGTGAGTTTCAGTGTGTTACTTGCTGGCCTTGGCGATCTCGTCAGAGATCTGCTTGCACTTGTTCTGCAGGGCGATGCTGCGCTTGCGCAGGTTCTGGATGCTGTTGCGCTTTTCTTCCACGGCCTTCTCGGCGCCGGACTTGATGATGGGGTCGGTGATCTTGTTGATGGTCTTTTCGCTGGCAGCGAGGGCCTTTTCACCTTCACGCAGTTCAGCTTCCACGTTGGTCAGTTCATCGGTGGCTTCAGCCAGACGCTGTTCCCGCACCTTGTTCATGCGGTCATCGTTCTTCCGCTTCTGGATGGCCTTGGTCACCACGTCACGGTGGAACTTGCAGAGGTAGCTGCCTTCCAGCTTGCGCTCATCATCGGTGATGTACTTCTGCGTGTCCTTGTCGGTGGGCAGGTGGAAGGGCTTCTGTTCAGCCACCTTGCGAAGGACACTGCCGCAACCTTCAAAGGCGCAGCGCAGCACAGGCTTCTCGGTCTTGGCATCCTTGCCGTCCTTGGTGGGCAGGAGAACAGGCGTAGCCACTTCGGGGCCGACCTTCACGGACACGGGTTCAGCGGTGGTTTCTTCCTTGGCTTCGATCTTGTTGGGATTCTCGATGGCGTTGGCAGTGACACCGGCGGGCTTGGCCTGCGTGGAGAACCGGGGCTTGGTTTCCTTGGTGCCGTCACCCTTGGGCAGAACACCGAGCATCTGGAGGAAAGGCTTGGAGTCAAAGGTTTTGGAAACCACAGCCTGCATGTCAGCCGTCGCGCTGTCTTCGGCGGTGCCCTTCATCTGGAACACGCCCGCCTCGTCGCACACACGCAGGAGTTCATCGGCGGAGTCCATCGTCATGCCGAGGCCAAGGTAGTGCAGAGCTTTGCCGTGCGCGGTGTCCGGGTCAGCGAGGGACGCAGCGGTCAGCACAGCGGAGGACGTGAGCACACCCTGCAACACGGTGGGGTTGGCAAAGAGAGCTTCCTTCGCAGCCTTGCCTGCGATGCGAGCGGTCACGAGCTTGCCAGCTTCAGCGTTGGAATCAAGGATAATCTTGAAGATGTTGCGCATGGACATAGTAAGTACTCCTAATGTTTGATGGTTGCAGTTCAGTGTGTATATGGTATAGTAGCAGGTGCTACTTGCCCAGCTTGGAGATGTAGGCTACGGCATCAGCCTCAGCCTTTCCGATGTCGAGGACAGAAAAGCCGACAGACTTTACCGGGATGTCGTCGTCAGGTTGCGACAGTTCCATCCCCATGCCGGGATACTTACGCTCAGCGTACTTGGATTTACCCCGGCGTTGACGTTCACGAGCGATAGCAGCGGCTTGCGATCTGGTCTTGCCACACGCAGGACATTTGCACGTGGGGCACAGGCGTTCGTACTTATCACCAACAGGTACGAGTTCCAGCCTGCGCTTGACACGCTCAATGATGCGAGCCTGCGGACTGCCATGTCCGTAGAACTCAATCAGTTCTTCAAAGAACTTGACAATCTCGTTGTCAAGAATAGCAGAACCAACAGGTGTTCCCATAAAATGTATCTCCTTGTTGTTCATTTGTTTCTTTGTAGATGTTTAGCCAGTCTTCCACAAGTTCCATAGCCTGCGGTCGGTCGGACTCAGCACAGAGCCCAGACCTGAGCATGAAATCAAAGATAGCTTTGTAGTCTACCTCCATGTTGAAGTCCTTATGTATATGACGCCTGAGTTATTCAGGCTCTGTCGTGTCACGCATGTAGTACGCAGTCTGATACGCGGTGATTTGCGGATGCACAAACGTATACAGTATGGGGGCAGGGTATTTTGCAATGAGACACTTGAGCGCAGCCTCAACTGCGTGCGCCCTCATATGGCACTGTCTGGTGCGCTTATGATCAATGTTCGTCAAGATTTTCTTTCCGTCCTTTTCCTCGAAGCGGTAGCAGTATCTTGCTTCCATTGCGAAGAACGACCAGAGGTACAGCAGTTCGTTGAAGTCCCGAAGAGAAAGCATCTCTTGCCTCCTTACACATGTGTAGTACGTCCTGCCATGTTACGTTTAGATGTTTATCAATGACGCGAGCACAGCAAGCTATAGTATCATCCAAAGACACAAGCGACTTAACGTACACCTGCTCGTCCATGTGCTGCCTTTTCTTTTGAAGTTCTTTCTTGATGTCCTGCGCTTCACGCAAAAGATTGAAGGCTTGCCCTACTTGTTCTGAGGTATACATCGTACTTACTCTTTGTTGGAGAAGTACTCCATGCAATCTTCCAGCACACCGATAGCAGGAGTAATCTTCCTCAAGAAAGGATGCCTCTCAGCAGGAACCATCTTTGCAATGGTTTCGTCACGGTACACACGAAGCAGTCCAGCGGCACTGCGAAGGATGTCTGCATCGTTGAACCTGTCATCGCTCCTGACTTTACTGGAGTTCTCCGAAGGAGAAAGAACATTGACGTATTCTTTCAGTTCTTCGGGAGAGATGTTAGCCGAAAGAGCTGCGAGTGCCAGCATGGAATTGATCAATTGGGTTTCGTTAGTGTTCATATGCTACCTTTCCTGATGTTTAATAAGTTCGGAACGAATCCACCAGAAGCGAAAGTCCTCTGCCGCCTGAAAGCCGTACTCTTTCTTGATGAATTTGTACAGGTCAGTGTTTATGAAGTAGCCTTCATCGAACAGCACCTTAGCTCTGGCTACCAGTGCCGGGGGAAAGTACCGATAGTCTTCAAAGAGCCGTCCTTCTGGGTCACGGAAGTCTTTTACAGTTTCCGTATAGCCCAGTGAAGGCAGGACAGCAAGCAAGACTGCGCTGCATAGAATGCCAGCACGAATATGTTTTTTACAATATGCCACCACAAAAACCTCCTGCCTTTGATGTATGGATGCTGTGACAGAACGGTACTAAACTGAATGATGTGGTCATAACAGTAGTTGTAGTTCTGTGCATACCAATCCTTATAAAAGAATCGTTGTGCACGTTGTGTCATACAATCCGTAGCCAGTTTGCTAACCATTCGGTCAAGGTATGGTTGTAACATTTGGTAATCCTAGCGGAGCAGAGGGCCGATTGACGACGCCCAGTTCATCAGGGCTTGGATTGCCGAGTACTCAGCTTGTCCACGTACCGACCAGTTGGCACAACCAGACAACAGGATGGCACACATGCCAAGGAAGAAGATGAACAGCCAGAACGTTGGGTTAGTGTACCACTTCATGTTTGCCTCCCCCAATTACGCACAAGGAACAAGCCCTGTGCGTAATAAGAACGAAAGGCATTTCGTCTATCCAAGTGCCTACGGAACAGCATCATGGAACAACAGCCGAGGCCAAACGACGACACCATAATGACAATGACTTCAAACATTACGACCTTCCCATATAAGCGTGCGCATTCTGTTCTTGCCCTTGGGAATCTTGACTCGCACTTTAAGTTTAAGCTCCCAGACATTACCTTTCTTAAAGTAGAACTTAACACTAGTCGGATGAATATCCGGCCTGTTGATTTGTTCTCTTGCCCACTTGATTATGTTCTTCTTAAAGTAGAATGTCTTGAAGGCACACAATTCCCCGATATAGCGGCCTGTCTTTTCATGCAGGCGACTACCATAGACAGCGACCCTATAGTTAGCGTTAAGCATAAGCACACCTCCTATGGAAGCCCCGAAAGACTCCGGGGCTTTTAAGAATGTATGCTAGAACGAGCAACAGTCTCGCTCAAAGCGCAGTTCGAGAAGTACATCCTCCTCTTCCGTAGTAGGAATGTCCTGTACGTCAAGAGGGTGTTCAGGTTTACCGTCATACGTTCTGCCATACAAAGGACAAAGGATGCACGTCACCGCGTTGAGACAAACCTTTTCCATCTAGCAACACTGCCTTTCAAGGATGTAGCCTTGACAGTTATGGTTTAACTGGATGCAATAAGCATCCTTTGAAACAAGCTGATGTCCAGCCTGTTTCTTAGATGCTCATCTAATAAGCGAACTTTCCCTGTAGATGATACAGGTAGTGATTTGCTCCATGAGTTCGAGCAGACGTTGCGTTTTCCAGTCCGTAGTAATGGACTGTGACAGTAGAAAGGACTCTGGCAGATTGTCTACAAGGCGCAGGTAACGCCTTGAAAGAAACTGTTTGATGTCTGGCATGGTTTACAATTCCGTTTGTACAGTAAATGTGCTGTCAGGTTCAGCGTACAGCCACCACGAAACACCGTCAGAATCTTTAAACAGAAAGGTTTCGTCTATCTGTTGAAGGTCTACACCTAGGCAGAGGCAGAGCAAACGTGCCTCATAGAAAGTAAGCAATTGACCGTCATACAATTGAGCGGCATCCCTGAATGAATCAAGCGTGGTGTTGTTATCATAGACAGGACGCAAGACAGTTCCCATGTTGTCTACTCCTTTGTTAGATTCATGGCACAACAAAAGCCCCGATAAGAACTTGCCTATCGGGGCTTCAATGTGACGTGAATGTAGGGGGCTTAGAGTTCGATACCCTTTTCAACGGCGGCGTTCAACAGGGTATTGTAGATGTATTCTTCTTCGGCAGACAGGTTTGTGGTATCGCAGTTAGATACCATCTTAAGCAGGGACGTGAAGGGCAGACGTTCCCCCTTGAGCAGACGCACCTTGGTGAGCACATCTTCGCTCATGTCGTTTTCGTCCGCGTTTTCCAGCATCTGGATGTAGTACTCCAGACCATGCGGCGTTTCAATGCCGGGGAACTTGCGTACGTCATGCACGCCGGACGCCTTCGCCTGTTCCAACAGCTTGTTCAGCTTGTTGGTGATGCTGGTGTACTTGGTCATGACTTCTTCCTCGGTCAGAGGCTTGTCACCACGACCACCAGACTTTTCACGCTTCCACGTATCGAAACGCGGAGCCGAGCGCAGGGAACCAATTACATAGTCACACAAGCGCATCATGCCCGCAGGGTCGTTGACGTTCCCGCCCTTATCACGAGCGAGCTTGTCAATTTCGGCGGCGTCGCACAATTCGTCGCAACGCTTAGCGACCAACTTGATGGACGACTTGAGGTCAACAATCGTCCCGTCGTCAAGCGTGATAGAGCTGGCATCCTTCCCCCCGGACAAGGCGAAGGGCGCGAAGTAGAACAGCCAAGCCGTCCACGCCGGGCGGAGCTTTTCCGAAAGGTTGCCAAGAATGTAGTTCAGAGGCTGGTTGTTGCTGTTCATCATGGCGGCGCGAACAGCGTACAGCGTGCAACGAGTGACCCCGTTAACAAACTCCTTTTGGGAGTTCACAAAGACATTGACCTGCGCCCTGAAGTCTGCCTCTGTCCAGTCCGTAATCTTGGCGGGAGCAGTGGAAATTTCAGCAGTAACGGGAGCAATAGGCGTAGCAATAGCGGCGTTCATAGTAATACCTCATATTTTTAAAGGTTTATAGTCGTGTGGAATCCATTGCCTTATTGCAAAAGCCTAGTTGTCTAGGCTCTTGTGTATAAATCAACGGAAACGGCGGGATGAACGAGTGACTGCCATATCAAAATCGTCTTCCCTGTGCACTATGACCTTAGCATGACGATTAACACGTCTAACCTTTTGTGGCTTGTCAAGGGTCACAAGAGCGCAGGAATAGCCGTTTTGCTTATCCATAGCCTCACCTCTGCCCACGTTTGTAGTACGATACTTAGCGCGTGGGCGCTCGCTTGTACGTACCTTGCGGATGTTGATATGCTTGCCATGCTTGCCAGTTACGGACTTGTTTTGTCCATATTCAGCGTACAGGAAAGGCACATCCGCCAGACCGGGGAGAACAGGGAAGAATACTTTCCTTTCTGCTGGTGTCAAATCAGCGTAACGCTTAATAGTACCAGCAAAATCAGACCATAGCAGAGTTGTTACATCCAGAAACTGGCCATGCTGGTTTCTATAGCCTACACATTCCCCGTGCTTGTTCCAAACAGGACTATAGCGCAGGTCTTCCCCTTCCGTTTGATAGAGGTTAGTCAGGCCCTGATTCCTACAGATATTCAGGGCATTAGCCTGTCTCTTATAACCTTGCGGCTTATCGTGCATGACATTTCTCCACAGCTTGCGTCTGCTGTTCTTCAACGGCAGTTTTAAGTTGTTGAGTTTTATAAGCGATGTGACCTGCCCATACGTAAAAGTCTATGGCATGGTTGCCTTTCATGAGCATATTGACATAACGTTGGGAAAGATACTTTAACATAAAGTTCTCCTTAAAGTTGTAAAAACAATTTGACTGGTTGCAAGGGCATAACGCACCCAAGGCACCCCATTCCCCTGCAACTGTCAAACTGTTTACAGACTCAAAACACTTTACCTAATATTTATAGCCGTTGTACTGTCTCCAACGCAGGATGGAACGCATCCTTTTAACGCCAATACTCTACGGCTGTAACTTTTCTAAGGTTACTTTCAGTCTACCCTTTGAGCCGACTTATCGCATTGCTAGGTTGTAAATCTGCAACACCGTTTACGGTTTATCGGTAGACTATAGGCTTGCTGTAAGTAGGACTTACCCCTAACCTACCTTGCACACATGCACAAGGCCGCCAGTTAGCTTGTTCCGTCCTCTTGCTTATACGTCGCACCTGTAGTTACAGGAGTATATAAGCAAGCCTCGTTTTTCTGTACATCGGAGCACTTCTTAGCTTGAACTAACAGGTAAACCGCACCCAAGGCACAATTTGCAAGTAGCATAGACAAGCTAAGTTTTACGCGCATCCAACGCAAAACCTGCAATCCGATTTTCCAAAGAGTCATATTAAACTCTTGGCATGATTGTAACTTGTGTATGTGCTACAATCCTAGCAGGACGACACACTAAGCTAGTGCCGTTAAGTAAATCTAGCTAACTCGCAAGCCTACGTTTTCAGGCGGCTACGCTCTTGTTCCCACGGCGGCAGTAAAGCGGCTATGGTACTGTCCCTGACAGTCTCCGACCGTTCAAGGCGGCCTCTATTGAGTTAGCTTGTTGAAAGCAGTCTCTCACAAGGTTTTGCGCTTGTCAAGAGCTTTTTTGCCTGTCCGTGTGGCTCATTATTCCGGCTCTCACCTACTCTATAGAGTGCCGTAGCACTCGCAAGCAACGCATACCAAAGGCATGTAACGGCGGCCTATTTCTGGTAACTGGACAAGACTATAGCTCTTGACAAAGACGCTATGCACTTGTGAAAGAACACGTTCATCGTTGAAATGGACTCTACGCGGCTTATGTGGCCTTGTCAAGCACTTTTTCAACACTTTCTAAAAGAACGTATAGT
>OGRO01003140.1_pt1 | contig 12142 bp, 6 predicted proteins | sample 1553451 | NCBI WGS metagenome assembly OGRO01 (sample SAMEA2580021, study PRJEB22360) | human gut metagenome
TTCAAGCGAAGCTTTCAAACGGAATCAAAGGGCAGTACGCCCCATGGGCTAACCCCGAACCCCGAATCTTCTTTTCTTTGTTGCCTTCTTACATACTTATATGCTAAAATTAGATATTATTCAGAACTATCAATCTATGGGGTGAAAAAACCTATTGAATGGGTCGTTTATATTTCACAGGAAATATAGAGAAGGAGGAAAATATTGAATAAATTTGTAAAGAATGTGGCCCTCTATGTGCTTCTGATCATTATAGCAGTCTCCATATTCAATACCTTTGTTCATCCTCAGGAAAAGCACTCGGAAATCACCTACAGCGATTTCATTTCGCAGGTCGAGAAGAAGAATGTCGACTCCGTGACGATGACGAACAATTCCATCAGCGGCAAGCTGAAGGATGGCAGCGAATTTGCTACCTATGCACCGGACAATGACGCGCAGCTCCTGCCGAAGCTTTCGGAGGGCGGTGTCATCATCACTGCAAAACCGCCGGAACAGCCGTCCTGGTGGATGAATCTGCTCTCTTCTCTGCTTCCGATCATCATCCTGGTCGGCGTGTGGTTCTGGATCATGAACCAGACACAGGGCGGCGGCGGACGTGTCATGAGCTTTGGCAAGTCCAGAGCGAAGATGACCGCTGAAGGCCAGGTCCACGTGAATTTCTCTGATGTCGCAGGGGAAGACGAAGCGAAGGAAGAGCTCTCCGAAGTGGTGGATTTCCTGAAAAATCCGGGCCGCTATACGGCGATCGGCGCGAAGATCCCGAAGGGCGTGCTCCTTGTCGGCCCGCCAGGGACAGGTAAGACCCTGCTCGCCAAAGCAGTGGCCGGTGAAGCGAAGGTGCCGTTCTTCTCCATCTCCGGCTCTGACTTTGTAGAAATGTTTGTCGGTGTTGGCGCTTCCCGTGTCCGTGACCTCTTTGCGCAGGCGAAGAAGAATGCGCCATGCATCGTCTTCATCGATGAAATCGATGCGGTGGGCCGTCAGAGAGGCAGCGGCCTCGGTGGCGGACATGACGAAAGAGAACAGACGCTGAACCAGCTCCTGGTCGAGATGGATGGCTTCGGCTCGAACGAAGGCATCATCACCATCGCTGCGACGAACCGTCCGGATATCCTCGATCCGGCGCTGCTGCGTCCGGGTCGTTTCGACCGCCGCGTCGTCGTCGGCCGTCCTGACCTCAGAGGCCGTCTTGCGATCCTGCGTGTCCATGCGAAGAACAAACCGCTGGAACCGGATGTCGATCTCAATACCATCGCCAAGAAAGTCCCGGGCTTCACAGGGGCTGATCTTGCGAACATGCTGAATGAAGCGGCACTTCTGGCTGCTCGTCAGAACAGAAAGACGATCTCCATGGCCGATCTGGAAGAGGCCAGCGAAAAGGTCAGCTACGGACCGGAAAGAAAGAGCCATAAGGTGAGCGATGAGGAAAGAAGAATCACCGCGTACCACGAATCCGGCCATGCCATCATGGCGACCCTGCTGAAGGATGCGGATCCGGTGCACAAAGTCACCATCATTCCGCGCGGACAGGCGGGCGGCTACACCATGATGCTCCCGCATGAAGAGCGCTCCTTCATCACGAAGTCGCATCTCCTTGCCCAGCTGCGTGTTGCTCTCGGCGGCCGCTGCGCGGAAAAGATCATTTTCAATGAAATCTCCAGCGGTGCGTCCGGCGACCTGCAGCAGGTGACCGGGATCCTCCGCAAGATGATCATGGAATGGGGCATGAGCGATCGCTTAGGACCGATGATCTTCGGCGAACATCAGGAACAGATCTTCCTCGGCAAGCAGCTCGGCTCGGAAAGAAACTACGGCGAGACTGTAGCCACCATCATCGATGAAGAAATGCACAAGTACCTCGATGAAGCGTACAATGATACCATGCAGACACTGACGGACAATATGCCTGTCTTGGAAGCGATGGCGCAGGCGCTTCTCGAGGTGGAAACCATCGATCATAAACAGGTGGAAAACCTCTTCAAGTATCACTCCCTCTATGCGCCGGGAGAAGAACCGAAGAAGGAAGAAGACGAAGAGTCTCCGCTTCCGCCGATGCCAAAAGATGAAGGGCCGGCTCCTTCCCTCTATAGTGAATAATACGATAGAGCTTCACAGAACGCCTCCGCATTGCGGGGGCGTTTTCTTTTGCTTTTCGCAAAAGTTTTAGCACGTTTTACGAACGTGAGATGAAAAACGTGGTAACATAGGGGTGACTGGTGAGAGCAGCCCTGTTAAGGAAACACTGATTTAATCAGCCCTGTCCTTAAACTACTCTTCTGAACCTATTCCCCCTTTTCTATCACTCTTTCTACAAGGAGATTCTATACAATGACACTTGACGAATTACAAATCGGCCAGTCGGCCACGCTCACGACCGTCGGCGGAGAGGGCGCGCTTAGACAGCATTTTCTGGACATGGGCCTCATTCCGGGAGAAGAGGTGACGCTGGTGCGCTTCGCGCCTTTGGGCGATCCCATGGAGCTCATGGTGCAGGGCTATGAGCTGACACTCCGAAAAGATGATGCGCGAAAGATCGAAGTGACGAATGCGCATGAGGTAGCGGTGAAAGCAGGAAAGCAGCTGCGAGTGGATGCGTCCCGATATCTTCATCCCGGTCTCGGTGAGCCGGGCAAGTATCATGAAGAGTCGAAGTACTCGGAGGTAAAGCCGATCGAAGGCAGACTGACTTTTGCGCTCGTCGGCAATCAAAATTGCGGCAAGACGACGCTCTTCAACCAGCTGACTGGCTCCAACCAGCATGTCGGCAATTTCCCCGGGGTCACGGTGGATCAGAAGACGGGCGTGATTCGCGGCTATCCGGAGGCAGAGGTGGTGGATCTGCCGGGGATTTATTCCCTCTCTCCGTATACGAGCGAGGAAATCGTCTCTCGTGAATTTATCCTCAAACAAAAGCCGACGGGAATCATCAATATCGTGGATGCGACGAATCTCACGCGCAATCTTTATCTCACCATGCAGCTGATGGAGCTTGATATACCGATGGTGCTTGCGATCAATATGATGGATGAAATGGAAAGCAACGGCGGCTCGATTCTGATCAATGAGATGGAGCGTCTCTTGCAGATCCCGGTCGTACCGATTTCTGCTGCCCGAAATCAAGGCGTGGGCGAGCTCGTGAAGCATGCGATCCATGTCGCACGCTATCAGGAGAAACCGGGCATCACGGATTTCTGCGACAAGAATGACCATCATGGGGCTCTCCACCGCGCCCTGCATGGCATCATGCATCTCATCGAGGACCATGCGAAAGCGGCTGGCATCCCGCTACGGTTCGCAGCATCCAAGCTGGTCGAGGGCGATCCTCTCGTGGAGCAGGCGCTCGCTCTGGAGCCCAATGAGAAAGAGCTTTTGCGGCACATTCTCGCGCAGCTTGAAGAAGAGCGCGGCCTTGACTGCGCGGCTGCGATGGCAGATATGCGCTTCCTCTTTATCCGCCGTCTCTGCGAACGGACGGTGGTGAAGCCCCAGGAAAGCAAAGAGCATGCGCGCAGCCAGAAGATCGACCGCATCCTCACGGGGAAGTACACCGCCATCCCGATCTTCATCCTCATCATGGGACTGGTCTTCTTCCTCACCTTTAATGTCATCGGCGCTTTCCTACAGGACGCTTTGGCAGACGGCATCGATCAGGTGACAGAGTGGGTGGATGCATGGCTCACGGCAGAGGCAGTAAATCCCGCCATCCGCTCGTTGGTGGTGGATGCTATTTTTCAGGGCGTCGGCAGCGTTATTTCCTTCGTGCCGGTGATCGCCGTCCTGTTTTTCTTCCTGTCTCTTTTGGAAGACGGGGGCTATATGGCCCGTATCGCCTTCGTCATGGATAGGCTGCTCAGAAAGCTGGGCCTCTCCGGACGCAGCATCGTGCCGCTTCTTGTCGGCTTTGGCTGCACGGTCCCCGCCGTCATGGCGACGCGGACGCTGCCCTCGGAGCGTGACCGCCGCATGACCATCATGCTTATCCCCTTCATGAGCTGCTCGGCCAAGGTGCCGATCTATGCCTTCTTCACGGCGGCCTTCTTCCCGCGAAATGGGGCGCTCGTCATGACAGGGCTCTATCTTTTCGGCATCGGGATGGCGATCCTGACCGCCCTCCTCTTCAAGCACACTCTTTTCAAGGGGGAGCCGGTGCCCTTCGTCATGGAGCTTCCGAATTACCGTATGCCCGGTATGAAAAATGTCCTGCGCCTCATGTGGGATAAGGCCAGAGATTTCCTCGAGCGTGCATTCACGGTCATCTTCGTCGGTACCATCATCATCTGGTTCCTGCAGAACTTTGATGTCCGTCTCAATATGGTGGCGGATTCCCAAGACAGTATCCTCGCCTTCCTTGCCGGCGCTGTCGCGCCTCTCTTTGCACCGCTCGGTCTTGCAGACTGGAAGCTTTCTACGGCGCTCATCTCCGGATTCATGGCCAAGGAGAGTGTCGTCTCTACCCTGACGGTCCTCTACGGGACGGAGGAAGCTCTCTCTTCGCTTCTGACACCGGGCATGGCACTCACCTTCCTGACCTTCTGCCTGCTCTACACGCCCTGCATCGCGGCGATCACTTCCGTCAAGCGGGAGAATGGGACGGGATGGGCTGTGGGGATGATTGCCTTCCAGTGTGTCGTCGCATGGATCGCCGCCTTCGCTGTGCATCTCATGCTGTCTGCTTTTGGCGTGGCATAAGGAAACGCTGATTCGATCGCAGAATCGGATCTCATATGGGTTTTTATACATAGTGTCGTCGATATTCTCCTTACATAGCTCGGAAATACAAACTTTCATACGAAACTTTTTGCGGATATGGGCAAAGGGTCTAGCATGAAAGTTTTTTGCTTTTCTATGCGAAGAATCGCACAGAAATCCACTTGGGTACTGCAGAAACGAATCACCGGTTCTACAGCTATCGCATGAAACGGCAGGGGCGGAGCTGGTCCAGCGAAGGAATGGAGTGCATGGTCTGGGTACTGACCGCCCGGAAGAATAAGACGCTTAGGCAAGCCCTCTTGTACCATGCTAATGGGAAGAACTACAAAAAGATGGATAGAGCCATGCACAAAGCCGTGGTGCAGGCAGAGCGCAGAATGAGAAACTATAGGCCAGGATGCCTGGAAGGGCGTATAGGCGTTTATGGAGCTTCTTCTTCCCCCATGGGAAGACTTGCCAGAGCGATACAGAAATAGTGATTAAACCGAAGCCACGGAGATAGTAATTATCGACAGTCAAATGGATTACCGAGGAAAACTTGACACTTACAATTCTTTATTAATGTCTTGCGGGGGGGAACTAATGTGCTATAATTTTATCGATGTTATTCACAAGAAAAATACTAACATCTTTTAGTCGTCAATTTATTCTTTATTGTATTATGGGGGACCTAATGAAAACACAACAAAAACAACTTCTAGCTAAATTAATTACTTTTAGTATGATGTGCATGGTGCCGGTAAGCACTAATGCAGCTGGCGTCAGTGCAATTACGAGTGGAGGTGTTATAGATGCTCTTGACGTTAATGTAACAGGGTATGATAGTGATGATAACGGCATACTGTTATCTGGTAGTAATAACCTGGTGGTAAACAACGGCGGCACTATTCGCGTTAATACTGTTGCCAATGCCAGTGGTATCACAGCAGCTGACAGTTTTTCAGGTGCTACGAATGTAACTGTTAATGGCGCAAAGTTTACTATTGATGTGGGCTATGCCAAACAGGGAGCCAGTGCAGTTGGTGTCTGGAGCCAGACCATGAGAAATCAGGTTGGTGATAGCAGCCAACCGCAGCCGGAATATCAAGGCGGTAAGGTAACTCTTAATGCTTTGGAAAATAAAATTAATGTTACCAGTCATCAGGTAGGTTATGGCTTATTATCCGGCAGTGATTTTGGTGGCAACAGTAATCAAGGCGGCAATATTATCTGCAATGGTAAGTTGGACATAGATGTTAACGTCCTGACTCCTGACGGAAAAAATTCTGATAGCAATTATCTTAACAGAGCCATGGGTGTTGTTGCTTATGGCGGTAATGCCTATATCAATAATGATGCTAATATTCATATCAAATCTCAAGCAAATGGTGGTGACGGTAAAGACGTGGCCGGTTTATATACCGGCTATGATGGTCACATTAATGGCAGCGCTGACAGTACTATTAATATACATGCAGAGGGTATTGGTAAGGTTACCGGTATCACCAACGGCACTTATGATTTTTTTGCCCAATACTATAATGTAAACTACACCCCGTCTACTATTAATTTGCGCGGAACAACTAACATTTTTTTGGATGGAAAACGTAATTATGGTATCTGCTCTGATATTAAATCAACCTTTGAAGCAAGTACCGTAACTATCAACTTTACCAATGACAGCAAAAATCTTACCTCCGTCGGAATAAAAGCAACTGATGAGGGTAAAATTAAAATTGATAACCTTTTCGTTGGAACAGACGCAACTGCATTGAACCAGGCAGATAAAATAACTGCATTACAGACAGGCAGACTATATTCTGGTTCCTATAATATAAACAGAAATCCGCAAATCAATGTCAATACTAATGAGCAAGGCACAGTACAAATTAACGGTTCTATTGAGAATAACTCAAGAGGAACCATTGACTTACGTTTGACTAATGCAAATTCTTATCTTTATTCCAATTTTTATTTAGAAACAGACTGGGATGGGAATCCAGAGGCAACAACCAATTTAACATTGAAAAATGGTGCAGTTTGGAAAAATTTCAGTGCTTATGGTTGGATGGACAGCAATCTTACTAACTTCACATTAGATAACCATGCTCGTTTGGACATGACGTATAACGAATACAGTAGTAACAAGCTTTTCCAAGATATCTACATCAACAATAACATGTCCGGTACAAACGCTACCATTAACATGGACATCGACGCAGGCACTAATACCAACAACAGCGACCGCCTGTACATCGCAGGCACTCACACCGGCAACCATTACATTACGCTCAATAACGTCAACTCTGAAGGTAAAATAGACGGCGCAGCAGGCACTGTCCTCGTAAGCGTAAATAACGAACAGGGCAAGTTCTTCGCCAATGACCATGAGGGTTCTCTTTACTGGTACAAATATTCTCTGGACAGCAAACCCAATGAACAAGCAGGCTCAATCTATAACACTGACTGGTACTTGAAGAAGGTCGAGGTTATCCATGCCCTGCCGCTTGGTCCTGCCTTCGCCACAAAGCCTAAACCGACCACCAGCGTAGATGCAGTAGATGCAACCCAAAGACTGGCTTTTGCCAACTGGGTGGAGGATGACAAGCTTATGCAGCGCATGGGCGACCTGCGCCACGAAACCAATAATGAGGAAGGCGTTTGGGGGCGCGTCAAAGGCGGCAAATACAGCGGTGATGGCTTCAGCAACCGTCACACCATGTACCAGCTTGGCTATGACGATGTTGTAAAAAATACTGATAAGCTGAAACGTTATCAGGGCGTAGCCTTTTCCTACGATGACGGCAAGAACAGCTTCAACCGCGGCAGTGGCAAGCTGAAAGCCAAATCTATCGGCTTCTACAGCACGGATATACGCAATAAAGGGCATTATCTGGACCTAGCGTTCAAGATTTATGATGCAGATAGTGACTTCACAGTATTTGATACCGAAGGCAAGAAGATTACCGGTGCGTTTGAAAACTCTGGTATCAGCTTGAGTGCGGAATATGGTCGTAAGAAGTATCTTGACGAGCATTGGTCTATTGAGCCACAGGCACAGCTGACCTTGGGTTATTTGGGCGGTGCAAGATATACCACCAGCAATGGCATCCACGTAAGCCAAAGCGATCCCAACAGCGTTTTGGGACGTATCGGCTGCAACTTTATGTATGACATGGACGAAAAGAATACTGTCTACCTGAAGGCCAACTGGCTGCATCAATTTGCCGGTAATTACGGTGTAACCTTGACTAACGGCAATGACAGCCTGCGTATTGATAACCATGACCATGACACCTGGTTTGAATACGGCTTGGGCTTTGCCTGCATGATTGGCAAGAACAACCACCTGTATGCAGACGTAGAGCGTTCTACCGGAGGCAGCCTGCGTAAGGACTGGCAGTGGAATGCCGGTATATTCTGGACGTTTTAAGCTGATGTAAACTGGCCTTTAATATCTACAATATCATTTAATAAATAGTGAAGAAAAATTCGTAACGGATTTTCACGTCTGTTGCGTATTTTTTTACGCAAAAGAAACGAATCACCGGTTCTACAGCTATCGCATGAAACGGCAGGGACGGAGCTGGTCCAGCGAAGGAATGGAGTACATGGTCTGGGTACTGACCGCCCGGAAGAATAAGACGCTTAGGCAAGCCCTCTTGTACCATGCTAATGGGAAGAACTACAAAAAGATGGATAGAGCCATGCACAAAGCCGTGGTGCAGGCAGAGCGCAGAATGAGAAACTATAGGCCAGGATGCCTGGAAGGGCGTATAGGCGTTTATGGAACTTCTTCTTCCCCCATGGGAAGACTTGCCAGAGCGATACAGAAATACGGATTAAACCGAAGCCACGGAGATAATAATTATCGACAGTCAAATGAATGACCGAGGAAAACTTGACACTTACGCTCATCAATATCCCTCTTGACAGAAATGCCAAGGGAGATTATGATTACATCAACAACATAAACAAACCGTTGAAGCGGAGATAAAAACAGTACGTGCACTTACAGGGAGTCGGGGCAATGAGAAGCCGGCAGAACGCAGATTGTTAAATGGACCGCTGAGGGCGCAGTGAAAAGGGAGACCCCAGTAGCTTGCGACGTAGGGCATACGTCAGTTGCCGGAGATATGTTGGTATCTCGCTAAGAGCAGGGGTCATACCCTGAAGCAAGGTGGCACCGCGGAATAGTATCCGTCCTTGACAAGTATTTGTCAGGGACGGATTTTTTATTTCTCCCTGGGAAGGAGCGGCGTATGAATACGATTCGTCGATGGTTTGGAAAGTGACTGGTGACTTGCATACCACTTTGGGGGATCACCTAATGAATAATTGCGGCGAAGCCGCCACCACAACCTTGAACCTTGAACCTTGAATCCTAACTAGAAACGGAAGCCCCAATCATGATTAAAGAAGCGATCCAGAAAATTGTACGAAAAGGCGATCTCACGTATGAAGAAGCCTACACCGTGATGAATGAGATCATGGACGGCAAGACCACGCCGACACAGAATGCGGCCTTTCTCGCAGCGCTCTCGACGAAGAGCACGCGGGCAGAGACGATCGATGAGATCTCCGGCTGCGCAGAAGCGATGAGAGAGCATGCGACGCCAGTCCCGCATCCGGGCATGAAAGTCTTGGAAATCGTCGGTACCGGCGGTGATGGCTCGAACAGTTTCAATATTTCCACCACCGCCGCCTTTGTCATCGCAGCGGCGGGCGTGAAGGTCGCCAAGCACGGCAACCGCGCGGCATCCTCGAAGTCCGGCACGGCGGATGTGCAGGAAGCCCTCGGCGCGAACATCTCGCAGAATCCGAAGAAAGCGCTCGAGATGCTGGAAAAGGTCGGCTTCTGCTTCCTTTTCGCACAGATATATCACGCAGCGATGAAGTATGTCGGCGGCATCCGGAAGGAGCTGGGTTTCCGCACCGTGTTCAATATCCTGGGCCCCTTGACGAATCCGGCGAATCCAGACTATTTCCTCCTTGGCGTCTATGATGGCTACTTGGTAGAGCCGGTCGCCAAGGTCTTGGACAAGCTCGGCGTGAGGAATGCGCTCGTCGTCTACGGCGAAGACCACTTGGATGAGGTCTCACCTTCTGCGCCGACGCTGGTCTGCGAGCTGAAGGATGGCTATTACCGCACGATGACCATCTGCCCGGAGGACTTCGGCCTCACGCGGGGCAAGAAGGAGGAACTCGTCGGTGGTACGGCCTCTGAAAATGCGGAGATCACCAAGGGCATCCTGACCGGGAAGCTCCGGGGGACGAAGAGAAATGCAGTGCTCATGAATGCCGGTCTTGCTCTCTACGCAGCCAAAGCGGTCCCCACCATGCAGGAGGGCATCGCAAAGGCGGCCGAGATGATCGATAGCGGAAAAGCGTATGAGAAACTCGAGGAATACGTCAAGGTGTCAAATCAGTGACTGGTGACTGGGGATGAGCGGCTAGGGATGAGGAGCCTCAAGTGGCTGGTGACTTGCATACTACTTTCGGGCATCGCCTTTTATAAAAATCGACGCAAAGCGTCGTTCTTCCTGAGCCTTCCCCGCATGGGCAATGCTATTAAGTTAAGGAAAATGTTAGCGCCGTAACGACTTGCTTCCCCCTTCGGGGGAAGTGCCGAAGGCAATAGGGGCATGCCAGCGGCCATCGAACAATGTTGGATATACCGTAGTGCTGCCTCCTCAGCCCTCCGGGCAGCTCCCCCGATGGGGAGCCAAGAATGATCTGCCGCTTAACTTAATAGCATTACTCGCATGGGGAAGGGGGACCGCGTCAGCGGCGCTCGGGTACTGCCGTAAATCGTCTGCTTGAAACGCATTTCCCCTCTCTTTCATACCGCCGGTGCCCTATTCGCCCCTTTGGGGCACCTTTCCCTCGAGGGGAAGGCTATTCATACTCGCGGCGAAGCCGCCACCACAACCCCGAACCCTATCCCGTTTGAATGATATTTGATTCTACCGATAAACGGAGTAATGATTTCCATGATACTAGACGACATTGCTGCCGAGACCAGGCGGCGGATCGAGCGGCTGAAAGCGGACGGCTACTATGGACGTCTGGATGAAGAAATGAAGCACTTCACGCCGCGGACGGATGATCTGTTTTACAAGAATCTGGCAAGTGACGGGCTCTCCCTCATCTGCGAGCTCAAGAAAGCGTCTCCTTCGAAGGGGACGATCAGCGAGGACTTCCCCTTTGCGGCGATCGCAAAAGAGTATGAAGCGGCGGGGGCTTCAGCAATCTCCTGCCTGACAGAGCCGAAATGGTTCAAAGGCGATATCGCTTACCTGAAGAAGGTGGCGCAGGAGGTGAAGATCCCCGTGCTCCGCAAGGACTTCATCATTGACCGCTGCCAAATCGAAGAGGCGGCGCTCGCAGGGGCTTCGGCCATCCTCCTTATCGCAGCCATTCTCTCCGATGAGGAGGTCAGAGAGTTTCTCTCCTACGCTAGGAGCCTTGGCCTTGGCGTCCTGGCAGAAGCACATGATGAGAAGGAAATGGAGCGGATGCTTGGCGCAGGGGCCCGCATCGTCGGCGTGAATAACCGCGATCTTCGCGATTTCACCATCCATCTGGAAAATACCGAGCATCTGGCAAGGCTCGTGCCCAAGGACCGTATCCTTGTCTCGGAAAGCGGCATGATGTCAGAGGCGATCGTGAAACAGATGCGAGAGGCCGGCGCCGACGCCATCCTCATCGGCGAGATGCTGATGAGAGCGGGGGAGAGAAGAGGAAATGTGATCCGAACATTGAGGGAAGAGAATCAATAGTGGGTTAACCCTGAAGTTTGAAAGCGGGGATGAGTAGCTGGGGATTAGTGGCTAGGGATTAGGAGCCTCGAGTGACTGGTGACTGGTGACTAAATGCCGCTTTCGAGCATCGCCACTATCTATACTCTGCGGTGCTTCCATATTTTTATGCGCCGCACCAGCACTCCTCACTCCTAACTGGCGAGCAAAGTTTTCATCCACAATCAGTGGACGAGCCGCACCAAGGGGCTAACCCTGAACCCATACAAACAACCAACAACGATCGATCAACAAAGCGAGGTACCAACTATGAATACAAGATTTGGCGAATTTGGCGGACAGTACATTCCGGAAGTCCTGATGAATGAAGTCCAGAGAGTACAGAAAGCATTCGAAGAATGCAAGAATGATAAAAGCTTCCAGGATGAGCTGCATGATCTCTATGTGAACTACACCGGTCGTCCGTCTATGCTCTATGAAGCATTGAACATGGAAAAGAACCTGGGCGGACCGCGCATTTTCCTGAAGCGTGAAGATCTGAATCACACGGGCGCGCACAAGATCAATAACTGCATCGGGCAGGCGCTCCTGGCCAAGCGCATGGGCAAGACACGCATCATCGCAGAAACAGGCGCGGGACAGCACGGCGTGGCAGGCCGCACTATTGCCGCGCGTTTCTGCGCTCTCGC
>OGRO01003141.1_pt1 | contig 12139 bp, 8 predicted proteins | sample 1553451 | NCBI WGS metagenome assembly OGRO01 (sample SAMEA2580021, study PRJEB22360) | human gut metagenome
ATATAATGTACACCATACTGCTCTACAGCACGACGATAGAACTCATCAAAGTTCTTACCTGGCGTACGAACATCAATATAAAATACAGTAACGTCGATATCCGGATGATGATCCTTTACAAGCATTGCATGCTTTGCTGTGTACATACAGCAGATCTTTGAACAGTAAGACTTGTCTCTGCAGGAATCTCCTCTGGAGCCTACACACTGTACAAATACAATCTTCTTTGGATGTCTTCCGTCAGACGGACATACAAGCTGTCCCTTTGTCGGGCCTGCTGCGTTCATGATACGCTCAAACTCTAAGGAAGTAACAACATCCTTGCTCTGTGAATACAGATACTCATCAAACTTAACAGGCTTAATCTGATTGTAACCTGTTGCAACTACAATTGCACCGTACTCCTTGGTGATAAACTCTTCCTTCTGATCATAATTGATCGCTCCGGCACCACAAGTTCTCACGCAAAGTCCGCACTTGCCAGTCTTGAAGTGAATACATGCATCGCGATCGATAACTGCTAACTTCGGAACTGCCTGTGCAAATGGGATGTAGATTGCCGGTCTGTTGTCCAGACCCATGTTAAACTCGTTTGGTGTCTTCTTGGACGGACATTTCTCGGTACAAGCACCACATCCTGTACATTTTACCGGATCAACGTAACGCGGCTTCTGCTTGATGGTTACACTGAAGTTTCCTACGAAACCTGAAACCTTATCTACCTCACAGTAGGTATACAGATGAATCTTATCGTTTGCACCTGCATCTACCATCTTTGGTGTCAAAATACATGCCGCACAGTCAAGTGTTGGGAATGTCTTATCAAGCTGAGACATCTTACCACCGATTGTTGGCTTCTTCTCTACGATATCAACCTCAAAACCAGCATCTGCAATATCCAGTGCAGTCTGGATACCAGCGATACCGCCTCCGATTACAAGCGCACGCTTTACAACTGGGCTTGTCTGAGAGGTAAGAGGTGCATTTAACTGAACTTTTGCGATTGCGGAACGGCCTAAAATGATTGCCTTCTCAGTTGCTTCCTTGATATCCTTATGAATCCATGAACACTGCTCACGAATGTTTGCAATCTCAAGCATGTATGGATTTAATCCCGCTGCCTGTACGGTCTTGCGGAAGGTTGCCTCATGCATACGAGGAGAACAGGAACAGATTACTACGCCGGTCAGTCCGTATTCCTTGATGGCATCCTTAATGATGTTCTGTCCGCTGGCAGAACACATATACTGATAGTCGGTTGCGTATACTACGCCCGGCTGAACCTTTAAGGCTTCAACCACAGCCGCAACATCGACAGTTGCTGCGATATTGCTTCCGCACCAACATACAAATACTCCTATTTTCTGCATATGTAAACCAGCCTTTCTTTATCTCTTATACTTGCGGAATGCGCTGACAATTGCCTGCTGTGGAAGCTCTGGATCAAGCAGCTCTGGAATTGCTTCCTCGCTTAAATGATTCATGCCCTGCTGACGAATGACAGCCAGACGAATTGCTTCTACTAATTTTCCAGGTTCAACGCTTCTTGGACATCTCTGTACACATGCCATGCAGCTTAAGCAGTTCCAAATGGACTTAGACTGCATCAGTGCCTCGATTCTTCCGTTTTCTACCATATCAACAAACTGATGTGGATGATAATCCATTGCATCAAATGCCGGACAGGTTGCAGAACATTTTCCGCACTTCATACACTTGCGCGGGTTCACACCACTGATATCAGTAATCATTTCTTTATTGATATTCATGCCTGCACCTCCTCTTTTACGCCAAGCGCCTCTGCTAACAGCTCAGTGAAATAGTAAACTGGAATCTGGTTTTCAGTTGCATTGGCTACGAGGTTGTAACGGCAAAGAGGACAGGCTGTGATCATGCAGTCTGCCTGCTGCTCTAAAGCAGATGCTACAACCGCATTGCTTCTCTTTTGTGCCAGTTCCTTATCATTTAAGGTCATGTATCCGCCGCAGCACTCATTGCGCTGTGAGAAGATAACTGGAGTTGCACCAATAGCCTTGATGAAATCTTCCATGATCTTTGGATTCTCTGGATCATCAAACTCCATCACTTTGCCTGGACGAAGTAACAGACAGCCATAATAAGCAGCAATTTTCTTTCCCTTTAACGGATTTACAACTGCCTTCTTTAAGTTGTCAAAGCCTACTACATCGCGCAGCATCTCGAGGTAATGAATTACATTGGCCTCACCATTGTATTCCATATCAGGTGCCATGTAATTGTTAGCTCTTGTACGGAAATCCTCGTTGTTTCTCATGTCATTATTGACACGCTTAATTACATTATGACAAGCGGAGCACAGAGTCAGAAGATCCTGTCCCTTATCTCTTGCCTGAGCCAGAGCTCTGACGGAAGAAAGCTTATTAGCAATCTCATCTGTAGCGGTAGAATATACGCCGCCGCAGCACTGCCAATCCTCAATCTCCTCCATCTCAATGCCCAGTGCCTTTGCAGAAGCAATGGCATAGTCATTGAGCTCTTTTGCCTTTGTCTTCAGGGTACACCCTGGGTAGTAGCTATACTTCATAGTTCCTTCCATTCTGCCACATAGTGGCTATGTTTTTGTGCCGCAGCCAAGACAGCTGCGGCGTTACCTGCGGCTTATGCCATCTCTTCCGGATGGAATACCTCATCAAACTTCTCTGCTGTCAAAAATCCTAACTGTACACAGGCTTCCTTCAAGGAAATATTCTCCTTGTATGCCTTCTTAGAGGTCTTTGCTGCGTTGTCGTATCCGATGTACGGATTCAAAGCAGTTACAAGCATTAAAGAGTTGTGCAGGTTGTGCTTCATCTTCTCTCTGTTTGCCTTGATTCCAACTGCACAGTTGTCATTGAAGGAAACGATGACATCAGACAGAAGTCTTACAGACTGCAGGAAATTGTATGCGATAACCGGCATGAATACATTCAGCTCGAAATTACCCTGGCTTGCAGCGAATCCGATAGCAGCATCGTTGCCCATTACCTGAACAGCAACCATAGTCATTGCCTCGCACTGAGTCGGATTTACCTTACCTGGCATAATAGAACTTCCCGGCTCATTCTCCGGAATTGAAATTTCGCCAAGACCACATCTTGGACCGCTTGCCAGCCAACGAACATCATTTGCGATCTTCATAAGATCAGCAGCAAGTGCCTTTAATGCGCCGTGTGCAAATGTAATATCATCCTTTGCTGTAAGTGCATGGAATTTGTTCTCAGCTGTAACAAACTCTTTTCCTGTCAGCTCGCTGATTACCTTTGCAACTTCTGGTCCAAAGTTCTTTGGTGCATTCAGTCCTGTTCCAACAGCAGTACCGCCAAGTGCCAGCTCCTTTAAGCCCGGAAGAGATGCCTCTAACATCTTCTTTGTCTTCTCAAGCATATTTCTCCAGCCACTGATCTCCTGAGAGAAACGAATCGGAACTGCATCCTGAAGATGAGTACGACCACTCTTAACAACATCCTCATTCTCAGACTCAAGACGCTTTAAGGTCTCAGTCAGCTTATCCATAGCCGGGAACAGATTGTCCTCGATACTCATAGCTGCTGCGATATGAAGTGCAGTCGGGAATGTATCATTGGAGCTCTGTGACATGTTAATGTGATCGTTTGGATGAAGAAGCTTCTTTCCCGCAATCTCATTTCCACGGTTTGCGATAACCTCATTGCTGTTCATATTAGACTGTGTGCCGCTTCCGGTCTGCCATACAGCAAGTGGGAAATGATCCATCAGCTTGCCGCTAATTACATCGTCTGCTGCCTGGCAGATGACGTTCTTTCTTTCCTCATCCAGCTTACCAAGATTGAAATTTGCAATTGCAGCACCCTTCTTTAAGATACCAAATGCATGTACAATTTCAGTTGGCATCTTCTCAATACCAATCTTGAAATTCTGATAACTTCTCTGAGTCTGAGCAGCCCAGTAGCGATCTGCCGGAACCTGCATCTCGCCCATGGAATCTCTTTCAATACGATACTCCATAGTAGTCCTCCTTAAATTTGTAAATTCTGCTAAATGTAGAAAAAAAACATAAACAGACATAATTCTTTGGCGACGCCCCACAAGGCCCCGCCAAAGGTTGTTTGCTGCTTTTTAATTACTCAATATCCATTTCCTTAATAACAGCCTTAAGTGCTTCTGCACTTGCCTTAAACTTTGCAACCTCTTCATCTGTCAGCGTTGCCTCGATCTTGCCCTTTACACCGTTTGGTCCAATTACAGTTAAGCAACTGGTACAGACATCATCTACGCCATACTCACCATGCATCATGGAAGATACAACTGTTACAAGATCCTGAGCACCCATCAATGCCTCACAGACATCAACAACAGAATTTGCTACACCATAGAAGGTAGCACCCTTTCTCTTGATGATTTCGCCGCCGGACTTGCGTACATAGGTGATTACTTCATCCGGATCAAAATCATTTGCTTCAATGCCAAGTCTTCTTGCACCCTTTGTGTACTCATCAAGCTTGATGCCTTCAACTGTTACCATACTCCACGGAATAAAGGAAGTATCTCCGTGCTCGCCGAAAACGTAGCCCTTGATGCTTCTTTGTGCAATTCCAAGTTCCTGAGAAAGCTTGTAGGTAAGACGTACTGTATCAAGCAGTGTACCAGAACCAATTACCTGATTCTCCTTCATTCCTGAATACTTTAAGAATGCATAAGTCAGTACATCTACCGGATTTGCTACGATGATGCACAGTGCATTCGGTGCATGCTTTGCTACCTGAGGTGCAATGCTCTTCATGATTGCAACATTGGTCTTTGCTAACTCAATACGGGTCTGGCCAGGCTTTCTTGCTACACCAGAGGTAACAATCACAATATCAGAACCTGCTGCATCCTCGTAATCACCAGAAATCATAGAAATCGGATCTCTAAAACCAGTTCCCTGTGCCATATCCATGATCTCACCGTCTGCCTTATCCTTAAGGATATCGATCATGACGAGTTCTGATACATATGGCTTCAGTGATAAAATATGAGCAATTGTAGAACCAACGCTGCCTGCTCCAATAATAGTAATCTTACTTCCCATTATAAACTCCTTTCGTATTTCGCGAGATTGATATTTCATTAACGAACTTGTTATAAATATAACAAATCTTGCGTCAAATATCAAGTATATGAATATAGTTTTTTATTTTTCTGTAAAAAACACCGATACACATGCGAAAATCGTATTCATTATAATTCATTTTGCAGAATCACGCAAGTGTTTTGTACATATTACCATTTATATGGCGTCGCCTGATAAACATAAAAATTCAACCAGTTCGTATACAGCGTGTTAGCATGCCCTCTCCATGTAAGAAGCGGAGTTGTGGATGGATCATCGTTCTCATAATAATGAACCGGAACCTCTGCATCCATGCCTTTTGCCAAATCACGCTTATATTCTGCGTCGAGTGACATGCGGTCATACTCTGGATGACCAAGCAGATAAATATTTCCCTGATCGTCTTTAATCAGATAGCAGCCTGCCTCATCTGATTCTGCAAGCAGCATAAGATGTTCATTTGCTAACACATCATCTCTTTTTACGCCAAAGTAACGCGAATGCGGTGCGTAAAACACATCATCAAAGCTTCGCACAATAGGCTCACAGCGGTCAAGAAGGCGGTGGCTATACACACCTGAAAGCTTCTTTCCTGTCGGTGTCTTTTGAATACCATAATGATAATAAAGACCGGCAAGTGCTCCCCAGCAAATATGAAACGTGCTCGTAACGTTTGTCTTTGACCATTCCATAATGCTCGCTAATTCCTCCCAGTAAGAAACTTCCTCAAACTCCATTGTCTCGACTGGGGCACCAGTTATGATCAGTCCGTCAAAGTACATATTTCGTACGGCTTCAAAGGTAGTATAAAATTTATTGATATGGCTGGCAGATGTGTGCTTTGACACATGACTGCTCACATTCATACAGGTAACATTGACCTGCAGCGGCGTATTTGACAGTGCCCTAAGAAGTTGGATCTCATAATCCTGCTTTAGCGGCATCAAATTCAATATTACTATCTCGAGTGGACGGATCTGCTGCGTATCTGCACGCTCCTCTCCCATCATAAAAATATTTTCAGACTCGAGTACCTCCCTTGCAGGCAGGTCATTATCTACACGTATTGGCATAAGTTATTCTCTTTTCATATTTATTGAATACATTTTTTACGTTACTCGCCAGATTCCTTTTTTTTGCACAGATCAAGAAAATCCTCTTCTGAAAGGATAGAAACACCAAGCTCCTTTGCCTTTTTGTTTTTGGAAGAAGTTGATTCTTTGTCGTTATTAATAAGATAACTTGTCTTAGCTGATACACTCCCTGCCGCCTTACCGCCATGCTTTTCAATATAGTTTTTCAGCTCATTTCTGTTTGCAAAATGATGGACAGATCCAGTAATCACAAATGTAAGGTTTTCAAGATACTGTTTTTCATTATTTTCTTCCAAAACAAGTTCCAGTTCCTTAAGGAGCGAATCTAACTGTTCCATTTTTTCTGAATCGTTAAAATAATCGCAGACAGCCTGTGCCATAACATCGCCAATACCATCAACCGCAGTGAGTTCTTCTGCTGTGGCTGCCCTAAGCTTATCAAGATCTTGGTGGAAAGCACGCGCAAGCACCTTTGCATTTGCCACACCAATTCCTGGAATACCAAGTGCATAGATTAATGCTGGAAGCTTAACCTTTCTTGCCTTATCAATTGAGGCAATCAAATTGGAACATGACTTTTCACCAAAGCCATCCATCTTGCAAATTTCATCTGCATGTTCCTTTAAATGGAAAATATCAGCAAAGCTGTGAATAAAGCCAGAGTCGATAAACTTTTCAATGGTCGCTTCTGACAAACCTTCCATATTCATGGCATTTCTGCTCACAAAAAGTTCAAAGGCTTTTGTCTGCTTTGCCGTACATGCAGGATTTTCACAGTATAGACATGTTACCTCGTCATTAGTAACAAGCTTTGTTGGTCCGCCGCAGACTGGACAGACAGACGGAATTGTTAAGTTACTGCTTTGTGTCAGATTCTCTGCAATCTGAGGAATGATCATATTTGCCTTGTAAACAGTGATTGTATCACCAATTCCAAGTTTTAAGCTTTCCACAATCGAAACATTATGGACGCTCGCACGCGTTATTGTTGTTCCCTCTAACTCAACAGGGTCAAACACGGCAACAGGATTTATAAGTCCCGTGCGTGATGGACTCCAGTGAATTTCTCTAAGGGTAGTCTCTGCCGTCTCGTCCTTCCACTTAAATGCCATGGCATTTCGTGGAAATTTAGCTGTGTTTCCAAGACTTTCACCATAGGCGATATCATCCATCAAAAGAACTAGTCCATCTGATGGCAGTTCATTTGATTCAATATGATTTGCAAACCACTTCACAGAATCAGGAAGATCTGTCGAAGTTACCATGCGGTATGTCACAACATCAAACCCCTGCGCAGCAAGCCATTCAAACTGGCAGCGTCTTGAATTATTAAAGGTCGTATCCTCTGCCGAGACGAGCGCAAATGCGATAAACTGAACATGACGGCCTGCTGTTACCTGACTATTTAACTGGCGCACAGAACCTGCACACAAGTTCCTCGGATTTTTATACTTTGCATCCGCATCAGGATTTTCCTCGTTGATTCGCTCAAAATCCTTATAGGAAATAACTGCCTCACCACGCAGCACCAGACGTCCATTAAATGGAATCTTAGCTGGAAGATTTTCAAACTGTCTGGCATTTTGTGTGACAACCTCTCCTGTGATTCCATTTCCACGTGTCACAGCCTTTGTCAATGTACCATTCTCATATGTTAATACAATAGTAAGACCATCAAGCTTCCAGGAAAGTATGCCTGTCTGATCTTTTAAAAATTCCTGAAGCTGCGACACTTCCTTCGTCTTATCAAGAGACAGCATTGGTGATGGATGATTTTCTTTTGGAAGTGCACTTAATACCTCATATCCGGCATGTGCAGTCGGGCTTTTTGCAAGCACTGTTCCAGTCTTTTTTTCAAGTGCGGCAAGCTCATCATAAAGCTCATCATATTCCTTATTGCTCATCAGCTCTTTGCTTTCCTGATAATATGCTCTCGCCGCCGCATCAAGCTGCTCTACCAGCTCCTTCATACGCTCCAAATCGGACATAATAAACCTGCCTTTTTACAAATAATTACAGTGTTTTAATAAGCTTATCAAACTCTGCGTCAGTCACATTACGGAAGTTTCCCTGCGGAATATTTCCAAGATGAATGTTCATGATACGGATACGCTTTAATGTCTCTACACGATAGCCACATGCTGCGCACATACGACGAATCTGACGGTTTAAGCCCTGCTTTAAAATAATATGAAATTCTCTGTTTCCTGTCTTTGTGCAGACGCATGGCATAGTATCTGCATTAAGTTCCTCAAGATGCATACCTCTTCTCATTTTATCTAAGAAGCTCTCTGTTACCTGATTATTAACTGTGACAACATATTCCTTTTCATGAGAATTGCTTGCCTTTGAAATTTCATTTGCCAGATCTCCAAGATTAGTCATTAAAATCAGACCCTCAGATTCCTTATCGAGACGGCCAATCGGATAAATTCTAGTAGGATATTTTACCATATCCACAATATTTTTCTCACCCTCAAAACGAGCTGTCGTACACACGATTCCTGCCGGCTTATTGACTGCAATCAATACTGGCTTAACCTGCTTTGTGCTGACCTTTTTTCCGTCCACAACGATCTCATCTGCACTGCTTACCTTCTGTCCCATAACAGCACACACGCCATTGACCATGACCTTTCCCTCATCAACAAGACGGTCTGCCTCACGGCGGGAACAAATTCCTTTTTCACTCAAAAATTTGTTTAAACGAACTGTTTCTTCCATATATAAATATCCTTTCTTAGTGAATAAACATCGCATCGCCAAATGAGAAGAAACGATATTTCTTTTCAACAGCTTCCTTGTAGGCTGCTAAAATATGCTCTCTTCCAGCAAGTGCAGAAACAAGCATTACGAGCGTAGACTTTGGCAGATGGAAGTTTGTAATTAAGGCATCTACCATTTTAAAATGATAACCCGGATAAATGAAAATATCCGTCCATCCACTCTGCGCCTTCAAAATACCATCCTCTGTAGATGCTGACTCTAACGTGCGGCAGCTTGTCGTTCCGACTGCAATGACACGTTTTCCAGCCTTCTTTGCCGCATTGATTTTCTCTGCTTCCTCTGGCTCGATACGATAAAACTCTGAGTGCATATGATGCTCAAGAACATTTTCAACCTTTACAGGTCTGAATGTGCCAAGACCAACATGAAGAGTTACGCTTGCGATAACAACACCCTTTTCCTCAATCTTCTTCAACAGATCCTTTGTGAAATGAAGTCCTGCTGTCGGTGCTGCTGCTGAGCCTTCATACTTTGCATAAACAGTCTGATAACGATTCTTATCCTTAAGCTGGTGTGTGATATAAGGCGGCAGCGGCATCTGTCCAAGCTCATCAAGAATCTCTTCAAAAATTCCCTGATAAGAAAAACGAATCTTTCTGTTTCCATCCTCTACAACTTCAAGCACCTCTGCCTTTAAACGTCCATCACCAAATGTAATGATTGTTCCCGGCTTTGCCTTCTTTCCTGGCTTTACAAGTACCTCCCAGACATCATCCTGCTCTCTCTTTAGCAAAAGCACCTCAATGTGAGCACCAGTATCTTCCTTAACACCCATCAGACGCGCTGGAATAACCTTTGTATTATTTATAACAAGACAGTCACCTGGATTTAATTCATCGATAATATCTCTGAAAATCTTATCCTGAGTCTTACCTGTCTTTTTATCCAGTAAAAGCAATCTTGAACTGCTGCGGTCCTCAATCGGATCCTGTGCAATCAGCTCCTCTGGCAGATCATAATCAAAATCTTTTATATCCATCATACCTGTTTGATGTGCTGCAGATTCTGTCTCATTTGTTGTATTTACTTTTGTTTCCATAGTTTCCATTATTAATTGCCTCCAAATATAAAAAAGCCCTCTAATACTCATGTAGCATATCATAATTTTTTCGCAAATACAAGAACTGTATCAATTTAAAAACTTTTTACGTGTATTTTGGATTTTTCGTTGATTTGTTTTCTCTGCAATGGTATGATTATAAGGAAAATAATAGTTACAATTCACGTGGCTAAATAACAGGGAGGTTTTCATTATGCCAAAAAAAAGAATCGTCGTTGCGCTTGGCCGCAATGCATTTGGAAAGACGCTTCCAGAGCAAAAGACTGCTGTTAAAGAAGCAGCAAAAGCTATTGCTGACCTTGCAGAATTAAAATATCAGATTGTTATCACACACAGCAATGGTCCTCAGGTTGGTATGATTCACATGGCTATGACCGAATTTGGCAATGCACATCAGGATTTTACAGTTGCACCTATGGCAGTCTGCAGTGCTATGAGTCAGGGCTACATTGGATACGACCTTCAGAATGAGATCCGTACTGAGCTGCTTCGCAGAGGTATCTTTAACACAGTATCCACCATTATTACACAGGTTAAGGTTGACCCATTTGATCATGCATTTAGTCATCCGCTGAAATCTATCGGCCGTATCATGACAGCTGAGCAGGCACAGGCAGAACGTGACAAGGGTAATTTTGTTCGTGAAGAGGAAGGCGGCTTCCGCCGTATCGTTGCATCTCCTGCCCCGATTGAAATCTATGAGATTGATGCTATTCGTGCACTTGCTGATGCCGGACAGGTCGTAATCGCAGCCGGCGGCGGCGGTATTGCTGTATTAGAGCAGGGTCCTGTTTTAAAGGGTGCCAGTGCTGTTATTGAAAAAGACCTTGCAGCAGGCAGACTTGCAGAACTTTTAGATGCTGACATGTTAGTCATTTTAACAAGTGTGGACAATGTATGTCTGAATTACGGCACAGAGAATGAGAAACCTCTTTCGACCATGACTGTTGCAGAAGCAAAGAAATACATGGAGCAGGGACAGTTTGGTGAGGGCGATATGCTTCCTAAGATAGAGGCAGCCATCAACTTTATCGGTGACTCTGCGATCAGGTCCGTTCTGATCACAAAATTGAACAAAGACGGTTCTAATATCCATGGCGGTATGGGAACCATGATCACAAAATAATGTTTTTAACATAATGTTTACAAAAAGAGCAGGTTTTTTTACAAAAGAAAGCTTGCTTTTTTTATGTTTATTTCGTATAATCTGTCCGTAGATGGAGTCGCCGTACCAAAGAAGAAACTTAAAATTTATTATACATTTTTCACAAGAATACGAATAAAAACGGAGAGAAGAGACTGTATTATTGTGAAAAGTGTATAAGTTTTAAGTTTTGAAGAGATTGGTTCGCCGGCTCCGTGCTGATTTAGGGAGATTGTTAAAACTATAACAGAAATCAGGAGAGGCATACGCATTTCGAATGAATAAAAATCAGCAGGAACACTTGAAAAATGAAACCATAAAAAGAAAGGAAGAATTTATGACAAGAAGAACAAAAATTATCTGTACGTTAGGACCATCCACCGACAATGAAGCGGTGATGAGAGCATTGATCGAAGAGGGAATGAACGTTGCACGTTTCAATTTCTCGCATGGACCGCATGATGAGCAGATGGGAAGATTAAAAATGCTCCGCAAACTGCGCAAAGAATTGGGAAAATATGTTGCAGCTTTACTTGATACAAAGGGACCGGAAATCCGTCTCGTAGAATTTGAAAAAGGAAAAACGGAGTTAAAGACAGGCCAGACTTTTACACTGACAACCGATGATATTCTTGGAACAGATGAGCGAGTATCTATTACTTACAAAAATCTTGCAGATGACGTAAAGCCGGGCGATCATATCCTGATCGATGATGGTCTGGTAGGTTTGGAAGTTGTAGAGATCAAACCGGTTGCAAAACCAGTGAATACCAAGGTCAACGCAAGAGATATTGTCTGTAAAGTGTTAAATGACGGTGTGATTTCCAATAAAAAAGGCGTGAACGTTCCGAACGTTGACCTCACGATGCCATTTATCAGTGAAAAAGATTACGGAGATATCTGTTTTGCGGTAGAAAATGATTATGATTTTATCGCAGCTTCCTTTGTCCGTACCGCAGAGGATG
>OGRO01003147.1_pt1 | contig 12124 bp, 6 predicted proteins | sample 1553451 | NCBI WGS metagenome assembly OGRO01 (sample SAMEA2580021, study PRJEB22360) | human gut metagenome
GAATACTTTATAAACAAGGCTCCGTGCCGACTGAAGGATATTCACGAGCTGTTTATGGACACCGGTCTGGGCAGAGAGGGTTACTCCATTGTCGGACAGGGTAAGATAGACGAAATCCTGAGCAACAAGTCGGAGGACAGACGCCAAATTTTTGAAGAAGCGGCGGGAATAACCAAATACAAGTACAGAAAAAACGATGCGGAGAAAAAGCTGGAACGCACGAACGAAAACCTTGTCCGCGTCCGTGACATAATGTCAACACTGGAGGAGCAGCTCGAGCCGCTGCGGATTCAGTCGGAAAAGGCGAGAAAGTACCTTGCGCTGCGCGATACGCTGCGCGGGATAGAGGTCAATATGTCGGTCGCTTCCATAGGTCGGCTGCGCGGCGAGCTGAAACGGACGGAGGAAAACCTTGACGCGGTTTCGGAGAGCATTTCCGCAGTTCAGAAGGAAGCGGACGAAATCGAAAGCCGCACGGAAACGCTGCGCGATACGGTGCGCGGCTTTGATACGCGCACGGAGGAATGTCGTGAGGAAAAGCTGAACGCGACCCGCGACACGGGCGAGGAAAACAACCGCATAAGCCTTATGCGGGCGAATATCGGACACTGCCGCGAGAATATCGAAAGAATAAATTCCGAGCTTGAAAAAAGCGCGCGCGGCACGGCGCAGCTTGAAAGCCTTATAGCCGAGTACGCAAAGGGTCTTGACGAGCTGACCGAAAACGGAAAGCGTATCGAGGACGAGGCAAAGGCGCTTGACGCGGAATACGAACGCGCAAACGGCAGCTTTGAGGCGGAGAATGAGGAAATAGAAAACATTAAATCGGATATAATAGAAAAGACATCGGAAATCAATTCGCTGAACGGAAAAATTGTGAACAGTAATATCCTGACAGAAAATTTTAAAAAGGGTTACGACAGCGCGAAAAACGAGCTTGAATCAAAAAGCGCGGATTTTGAGCGGCTGTCGGGGAACACCGAGCGTTTGGGCGCGGCGGTACGCGACCTCGGCGGCGAGCTTGAAAAAATGCGCGCGGAGCTTTTGGACGCGGAAACGGACTACAGGCAGAAGGGCGACCTTTTGCGGGAGCTGCGCGAGAGCTACAACAATGCTCTTTCGGAACTGAGCCGAAAAAATTCGCGGCTTGGCGCACTGGAGGATATGGAAAACGACTTTGAAGGCTACAGCCGCAGCGTAAAGGGCGTAATGTCGGCGTACAAGGAGGGAAGACTCCGCGGCGCGGAGATATACGGTCCGCTTTCCGCACTTATTACAACCGACAAAAAGTATGCGCTTGCGATTGACACCGCGCTCGCGTCTGTCGGGCAGAACATTGTAACAAGGAACGAGCAGGACGCGAAACGCGCGATAGAGTACCTTAAACAAAACCGAATGGGCAGGGCAACATTTATGCCCGTTTCCACGGTTAAGAGCCGCGGCGCGGACATGAGCGCGGCAAAGGGAATGAAGGGCTATATCGCGGTTGCGAAGGAGCTTGTGGATTTTGACCCGATGTATGACGGAGTTGTGGGCAACGTATTGGGCGCGACCGTTGTTGCCGATAATATCGACAATGCGATAGCTATGGCGGCAAGGTGCGGACACCGTTTCAGAATTGTTACGCTTGAAGGCGATGTTATGCAGGCGGGCGGCGCAATGAGCGGCGGCTCAAGCGGTAAGAACTCCGGTTTTCTGTCGCGCAGCGCGGAGATTGACGCACTGAAGGCGGAAACCGCGAGCCTTAAAGCGCGGCTGAAGGATACCGAGAATAAAATTGCGGAGAACAAGAGCGGACTTGCCGCTGCTGCAGAGAAAATAGAGAAGCAGCGCACGGCGGTTGCCGCGAAGAATACCGAATATATACAGACAAAGGCTGACTTTGAGCACAGCGAAAGATACCTGAGCGATTTCAGCGAGGCGCGCGACAGGCTGATTTCCGACATGGAGTCGGCAAAGGCGCGGATAGCCGAGATAAATGCGGACATTGAAAAAAGCCGCGAGGGGATAAAGAAAGCGGAGGGCGAGATTTGCACGCTTGAAAACGCGGTTGCGGAGAAGGAAAACCGCTCCGAGGAAACGCGGCGCGCGGTCAGCGAAATCCGCGAAAGGCTTATGCAAAAGAGCATGGAGCGCACCGCAAACCAAAAGGATATCGAGATGCAGGAGGAGCGCCTGAGCGGCGTTAGGCGCGAGTGCGAGGAAATAAACCGCGAGAGCGCCGCGCGCCGCGCGGAGATTGCCGCTCTGGAACAGGAGATAGAGAGCCTTAACGCGCAGATAAAGGCGGGCGAGAACGCAAGAGCGGAGCTTGACACGCGGGTTGCGGAGCTTGACAGGGAGCTTGCAGACCTTGCGGAAAAGAAGGCTGCGGCGGAAAAAGAGTCGGAAACCCTTCGTATAAGCGAAAAGGACGTCCGCGAAAGGCAGCTGTCGTTAAATCAGCAAAAGGTGAAAATCGAGGCGCAGAAGGCGAAAACCGAACAGGATTTGGACGGCATATTCACGCGGCTTTGGGAGGAATATGAGCTTACATATTCACAGGCGGCGGAGCTTTGCACCGACGAGAATGTCGATATAGCAAAGGCGGCGAAGGAGGTAGCGGAGCTTAAAGGCAAAATCAAGGCTTTGGGCAACATAAATATTGACGCGATAGAGGAATACAAGGACGTTAAGGAACGCTTTGACTTCCTGACCGAACAGACGAACGATTTGGAGAGCGCGAAGGCGGAGCTTGAAAAAATCATAGAGGAAATGCTCGCCATAATGAAAAAGCAGTTTTCGGAGCAGTTTGCGGTTATAAGCCGAAACTTCAACAGCGTATTCCGCGAGCTTTTCGGCGGCGGACAGGCGAATCTGAGCCTTGCCGACCCGACCGACATTCTGGAAAGCGGAATCGAGATTGAGGCGCAGCCGCCGGGCAAAAAGCTGCAAAGCCTTACGCTGCTTTCGGGCGGTGAGCGCGCGTTCACCGCGATAGCGCTGCTGTTTGCGATACTAAAGGTCAGACCGACGCCGTTTTGTATACTGGACGAGATTGAGGCGGCGCTTGATGACGTAAACGTCTACCGCTATGCGGACTACCTTAAAAAGTACAGCAACAAAACGCAGTTCATCGTTGTGACCCACAGACGCGGCACAATGGAGGCGGCAAACATACTCTACGGTGTAACGATGCAGGAGAGAGGCATATCAAAACTATTATCATTAAATATAGACGAGGTGACAGAGTAAAATGGGATTTTTCGGAAAACTGAAGGAGAGTCTTAGCAAGACAAAGGAGTCAATCAACGAGAAGTTTGACAGCGTAATAAAGGTGTTCAAGAAGGTGGACGACGAGCTTTTTGACGAGCTTGAGGAGGTGCTTATAATGTCCGATTTGGGCGTGAACACCTCGTGCGAGATAATCGAGCGGCTACGCGGCGCGGCGAAGGAAAAGCACATAACCGAGAGTCACGAGCTGAAGACGGAGCTTGCAAAAATTCTTGCGGAAATTCTGACAGAGGGCGCAAGCGAGCTGCGGCTTGAAGGCACGCCCGCGGTGATTATGGTTATAGGCGTGAACGGTGTGGGCAAAACCACGTCGATAGGCAAGCTCGCCTATATGTACCGCCGACAGGGCAAAAAGGTTGTTATCGCGGCGGCGGACACGTTCCGCGCGGCGGCGATAGAGCAGCTGGAGGTCTGGGCGGAGCGCGCGGACGCGGAGCTGATAAAACAGCAGGAGGGCAGCGACCCCGCGGCGGTTATCTATGATGCGGTGTGCGCGGCAAAAAACCGCCATGCGGACATACTGCTCTGCGATACGGCGGGCAGACTTCACAACAAAAAGAATCTTATGGCGGAGCTGAAAAAGATTTACAGGATTCTTGATAAGGAGCTGCCTGATTCGTCAAAGGAGGTTTTGCTCGTCCTTGACGCCACAACCGGGCAGAACGCGGTTTCACAGGCAAAGCTGTTCCGCGAAACGGCGGATATTACCGGAATAATTCTGACCAAGCTGGACGGCACGGCAAAGGGCGGCATTGTCTTTGCGATAAAGAACGATTATGACATACCCGTAAAGCTGATAGGTCTGGGCGAAAAGATTGACGATATGGCGGAGTTTGACGCGGAGGCGTTTGTCAGCGCCATAGTCGGTACGGATGACGAAAACGGCGCGGAGGAATAAAACGGGCGGCGCACAGAGCCGTATGCAGCGTAAGGCAACGCGGGCGGCGGCAGAGAGGAATAAAACCAAATGATTGATGTAAAAGAGTTCAGAAACGAAGGAAATGGCCCTGCGAAAGGCTTTGGACGGCGCAGCGTGCTGTTTGTTTCGCTTGCGATTTTGATAATACTGCTCTATAATGCGGTCGGGTGCTTTTTTGAGTACACCGACCTGCGCGAGATTGGCGCGGAGTATACATCGGTGTTCTTTACACGGCTGCTGACGGGACTTTCGGTACGTGCGGTCAGCTTTGCCGCGCTTTTTATCGCGGCATTTTTAAACCTTTTGTTTATAAGACTTAATTTGCGCCGTGCGGGAATAGAACGCGGAATTATAACTACCAAAACGATGTCCGCTCTCCTTTGCGTGCTTGCCGCACTGCTTATGTGTACGGCTTTGGGCGAAACGCTTGCCGAAAGATATCTTATGTTTGCAAATCCCGAATGGTTTGGCAGGTGCGACCCGATTTTCGGTAAGGATATAGGCTATTATATATTCATGCGGCCGTTTTTGATGTCGCTTACGGAGTCGGCGGTCGGCGCGTGGTTTATCATAGGCTGCATGACATTTGTGCTTTACTGGGTGCTCGGCGTTGTGTTCGGCGGCAGAACTCTGCGCGAGGTGTTGGAGCTGCGCGGGGTAGGACGGCATATTGCGGTTAATGTGGGAATATTGCTGATTCTTAACTGCTTCACCTTTGTTTTCAGAGCGGAGGACATACTTTACCGCAGCTTTGGCGAGCTTCGGGGCGCGGGATTCACCGACAGAACGGTATGGCTGACCTATTACCGCGTTGCGCCCGTGCTTGCGATTGTTCTGATTGGACTTATTGCGTATTTTCTGTACAAGCGCAAGGGCAGATATGCAATAACGGCGGCTCTTGTATACCCCGCAGTGTGGCTGCTTGCGTGTGCGGCGGCGTTTGTGGTGCAGACTGTGGTAGTTTCTCCCAACGAGGTTATCCGCGAGAAGGAGAGTATTGCAAACAACATTGAGTACACCCGCGCCGCATACGGACTTGACGGCATAGCCGAGCCGGAGTTTGACGTAAAAAACGACCTCACTGCGGCGGATTTGAGGGAGAACGAGAGCGTGACCGGCAACGTAAGAATTGTTGACCTTAACGCAAACCTCACAGTTCTCAATCAGATACAGGGGATAAGAAATTACTATAAATTCAACGAAACGGATATTGTTCCGTACGATATAAACGGCAAAAAGACGGCTGTCGCGGTAACCGCAAGGGAAATAACCAAAGAAAATCTGAGCGACAGCGCGGACACCTATATAAACCGCAAGCTGCGCTATACGCACGGCTTCGGCATCGCGATGAACACCATAAACTCCGTGACAGAGCAGGGGCAGCCGGAGCTGCTTATCAAGGACATACCGCCAAAGTCCGCGGATGGGATTCAAACGATAAAGCAGCCGCGGATATACTATGGCGAGCTTACGGACGATTACGTTATTGTCGGCAACAAAAAGTACAAGGAGCTTGACTATTCGGAGGGACAGGAGGACATAGAGTTTTCCTATGACGGCAGCGGCGGACTGCGGCTCGGATTTTTCAACCGTGTGATGTTTGCCGCAAGGTACGGCGATATACGGCTTTTGATTTCGGATTTGGTGAGCTCCGACAGCCGCATACTGATAAACAGAAATATCACGGAGCGGCTGAAGGTTGCCGCGCCGTTTCTCAGCTATGATGCAGATCCGTATATCGTGATTGACTCCGACGGAACGCTGAAATGGGTTGTTGACGCGTACACTGTGTCAAACGCATACCCGTACTCGCAGAGCTACGGCGGCTTTAACTATATACGAAATTCAATAAAGGCGGTGGTTGACGCGTATAACGGCGACGTTACGTTTTACGTAATTGACAAGAACGACCCGATTGCCATGAGCTATGCAAAGATTTATCCGGGAATGTTCATCACGGACGAGATGCCGGAGGGGATCAGCCGCTACACCAAGTACCCGGAGTATCTGTTCGGAGTCCGTGCGGCGGTCTACGGCAAATACCACGTTTCAAATCCGACTTCGTTCTACAACAAGAACGATATGTGGGTTGTGGCAAAGGAACGCTACGGCACGTCGACCGAGGAAAAGGATATTGCGGCATACTACAACATGATGAAGCTTGACGACGGAAGGGACGAGGAGCTGCTGCTTTCGATTCCGTACACACTGGCGAACAAGGACAACATGGTTGCGTGGCTTGCGGCGCGGAATGACCGCGAGGGCTACGGCAAGCTGCGCGTGTACAAATTCCCCAAGGACATAAATGTTTACGGGCCGATGCAGATAGAAAACCGAATAAACGCGCACATGGAAATATCAAAGGAGCTTAATCTGTGGAGCCAGGGCGGGTCAAAGGTTATCCGCGGCAACATGATTGTCGTTCCGATAAATAACTCGATTATCTATGTCGAACCGATATATATAACCTCGACAAACCAGACAACGCTGCCGGAGCTGAAGCAGGTCATTGCGGCGTATGATGAAAAGATAGTAATGAAGGATACGCTTTCAGAGGCTCTTTATGCGCTGTTTGACGAGAAGGCTCCGGAGCGGAAGGACGAAGGCGTGCTGTTCGGCGAGGCTGACTACCGCGAAGCGGCAAAGCGGGTGATTGACGAGTTCAGGCGCATGAAGGAGAGCGCGTCGGGCGGCGACTGGAACGCGTTTGGCGGCTCCATGCAGCAACTGGAGGAATCGATAGACGAGCTGGAAAAGAACATCGGCGAAACAGGCGGCGCGGAAAATACGGACGGTTTAGGCGATGAAAATATCGGCAGCGGCACGGACAATGCGGAAGGCATGAATGGCGCGGACGGCGCAGCCCCGATGCGGAAAAACAAAGCGGACAAATGACAAAAAATGCTTGCTATGTAATAAAATTTGTGATAGAATGGTACAAGGCGGAAAACGCTGCTGCGCGGTCGAACGTATAGATGCAGCGCGCGACGGAGTGCGGAAGGAATAGCAAAATTGCCGCGAAACGCCGAATAAGAGCGGAGGAGCGGGGACAAATGATACTCGGAGTGGATTTCGGCGACAGCCGTACAGGCTATGCGGTTTCGGACGCGCTCGGACTTTTTGCAAGCACTTACGAAACATATGCGGAAAAGGATATGCGGCGTGTGGCGGAGCATACCGTGCAGATTGCGGAAAAGACCGGCGCGGAAAAAATCGTGCTTGGATTTCCAAAGAATATGAACGGCACTCTGGGTGACCGTGCAAAAAAGACAAAGCGGTTTCAAAAGCTGCTCGGCGAGCTTTGCGACGTTCCCGTTGTGCTGTGGGACGAGCGGCTTACTACAGTTTCGGCTCATAATCTTATGAACGAAACGAATGTCCGCGGAAAAAAGAGAAAAGACAGCGTTGACAAGGTGGCGGCGGCGTTTATATTGCAGTCCTATCTTGACAGTGCGAAAAAATAGGCGTATCGGATTTGGATTCGCTACAGCCGAAAATATAATCAGAAAGGCGGTATCAGACAATGGCAGAGGATTTTGAAAAGCGCGAGGGTATTGAAAACACAGAGGGAACGGAGGAAGAGGACTTCCTTATCGACCTGTTTGACGAGGACGGCAACCAAAAGACGTTTGAACATCTTGATACGGTACAGGTTGACGGCTGCGACTATGTTATCTGTATTCCTTATAAAGAGGAGGATGACGGCGAGACGGACGAGGTTGTAATTCTCAAAATGGAGCAGGACGAAAACGAGGAATATATACTTGTTCCCGAGGAGGATCTTGAAATACTTGACCGCGCGTATGAGCTGTTCAAGGACAGGAATTTAGACCTTTTTGAATTTGAGGACTAAATTTTCAGACAGCAAATAAAAGAACGCAGCTTGTTGGGAAGCAGCTTTTTGGGCGCTTCCCAACATTTTTACTTTTGTTTTTTGTAAAAGGTGGTTTTTAAGATAAAGCTGATTATTGCGGAGAAACCCAGTCTGGCGCGGAACATATGCGCCGCACTGGGCGATATGAAAAGACATGACGGATATTTTGAAGGCGGCGGCTGTATTGTAACATGGGCGTTCGGTCACCTTTTTTCACTGGCGGATATAGAGAGTTACTCACCGCCGCCGGAGGGGAAAAACTATTGGTGCATGGACAATCTCCCGTGTTTTCCGGAGAAGTTTCGGTTTGAGCTGAGACGCGACAAAAACAAAAATCCCGACAGCGGAGTTGAAAAGCAGTTCGGGATAATAAAGAGCCTGTGCCGCCGTGACGATGTTGACACGGTTGTGAACGCGGGCGATGCCGACCGCGAAGGCGAAATCATTGTCCGTTTGTGCATATCGCACGCGCTGGGCGAGGACGGGAGCGGAAAGCGGCTTATGCGTATATGGCTGCCCGACCAGACCCCCGAAACGGTGCGCGAGGCAATGGCGGCGCTTAAGGACGAGACGGAGTATGACAACCTTGCAAACGAAGGCTTTGCAAGGACGTATATGGACTGGCTCTACGGAGTGAATCTGACGCGGTACGCGACACTCAGAACGGGAACGCTGCTCCGCGTGGGGCGTGTTATCGTGCCGATTGTCAAGGCGATTTACGACCGCGATATGGCGATACGGAATTTTGTTCCCGACATATATTACGTTGCGGCGAGCAAAGCGGAAACGAACGGCTATCCCATAGAGCTGACAAGCAAGAAGAAGTTTGACAAGACCGAGTTTGACAAGGCACAGGCGCTTTGTGACGAATACAATGCCTGCCGCGCGTATGTCAAGTTGAAAAAGAGGAAGAAGGACACTCTTGCGCCGGGAAAGCTGTATTCGCTGTCAAAGCTGCAAAACTTCCTCGGCAAAAAGTACAAAATGCCTATGGAGGAGAGCTTGGCAAACGTCCAATCACTGTACGAAAAGGGGTATGTGACATACCCCAGAACAAACTCGGAATACCTTGCGACAGCGGAGCAGGGCAAGATAAAGAAGATAATCGAAACGGTCGGAAAAATGGGGTATCCCGTTGCGTTCAAATTTTCAAAGACCATTTTTGACGATTCCAAAATCGAGTCGCACTCCGCGCTTACGCCTACATATAAAATACCCGACAAAACAAAGCTGACTGACGGCGAGTTGAAGGTGTATTCCGCGATAATGCGGCGGTTTGCGGCGGTTTTCTGCTCCGAGGAATGTGTGGCTGAAAAAACGGAGATTACGATTGACGTGGGCGGACTGGAGCAGTTCACGCAAAAAGGAACGGTCATAATAAGTCCCGGTTGGACGAAGTATGACGATTACACCAAAAAGGACAAAATCCTCCCGCCGCTTGAAAAGGGCGACGAGGTCAATATCGACTTCAAGCCGTGCGAGAAGGAGACAAGCCCGCCGCGGCATTATACGATAGAAACACTGAACAACTACCTTAAAAATCCGTTTCGCGAGGAAAAGGCGGCGTCTGCGGAGTCGGAGGACGATTCCGAGGAATACCGCGCGATGTTCGAGGGACTTGAGCTTGGCACAGAGGCGACGCGAACGGGAATAATCGACAATGCGCGAAAGAGCGGCTACATATTGCTTAAAAAGGACACCTACACCATATTGGAGGGCGGCGAACACCTCATCGAGTCGCTTACGCGTATGAATATTATTATGGACAAGTTCAAGACCTCGCAGATGGGCGCGGCGCTGAAAAAGGTCTACCGCGGTCAGCTCACGGTTGACGGGTCGCTTGCACTGGTCAGGGACGAGATTAAATCGGTGTTCTCGGAAAGCGAAACAAACCGCGCGGCATTTGACGGCTTTATAGGCGACGTTGTGGGCAAATGCCCGCTGTGCGGCGCGGAGGTAAGACGCACAAAATTCGGCTACGGCTGCAGCGCGTACCGTGACGGCTGCAAATTCGGGAGCGGGAACATTATCTGCGGCAGAGTCATATCGCGCGATGACATGAGCTGCCTTTTGGAGAAGGGCGAAACGCCGCTGCTTGAAGGGTTTGTTTCCAAAAAGAGCGGAAAGACGTTCTCCGCGCGGCTCGCACTTGAAGGCGGGCGCGTCGTGTTTAAATTTTAAAAAATAAATCCGAACTCCGTTTTGGAGCTCGGATTATTTGTTATGCACACAGGAGTTAAACCCAAGATGCTATATAATTGAAAAAGCATAATTTTTTTATATCGTTCTCCTCAAGTGAGTATGCCAAACCCGCCCGAAAAGGTATAATTCGGCTTGTCATCTTGGCGGGGCGCTGCTTTACAAAAGCCATATTTTGTTGCGGGGCGCTGCTTTACAAAATTAAATTATCCGCGCCTAACGACAGGCGTCAATGCCGTTTTGAATTATTCCGCGCGCCCAATCCGCCTGTTCGCGGGTTACATCCGGAGTGTCGCCGAGAGGATAATCGATTCCCAGTTTTTCGTATTTGTATCTGCCGAACGAATGATACGGCAGCGTTTCCACCTTTTTCACGTTGGAAAGCGTTCCTATAAACTTGCCGAGCCGGAAAAGCTCGTCCTCGTCAAGCGTAATATTCGGCACGACAACGTGTCTTATCCATACGGGTATCTTTCTTTCGTCAAGATATTTTGCAAATGCTAAAATATTTTTGTTTGACTGTCCCGTGAGCTTTTTGTGTTCTTCATCGTCTATGTGCTTGATGTCAAGCATAACAAGGTCGGTTACGTCAAGCAAGGCGTCAACCTCGGCGCGGTTATCACCGCGGAACATTATTCCCGAGGTGTCAAGACAGGTGTTTATGCCTTTTGCCTTTGCCGCGGCAAAAAGCTCGGTCACAAACGGCATTTGCATCATCGGCTCGCCGCCGCTGACGGTTATGCCGCCCTCTTTTCCCCAGTAGGTCTTGTATTTAAGAGCCTTTTCCAGTACCTCGGCGGCGGTGTGGGTTTCGCTGCCGCGCTGCCATGTGTCGGGGTTGTGGCAGTATTGGCAGCGCATAACGCAGCCGCTTACAAAAACCACAAACCTTACTCCCGGACCGTCAACCGAGCCAAAAGTCTCGAACGAGTGAATATATCCTATCATAGGCTTTCTCCTTTTTATTATGAAATTTCTCATATCATTAGATTACCCAAAATACCGTTTTATAAAGCACTTGCCATCGGTTATATCAATTCAGCCACCGACACAGAGTGCCGATGGCTGAAACGGTAAGATACTAACGGATAAAACCGTACTAAACGCCAAAGTAAATCGTAAACCGTCCGAATAATCGGAAATTACATTGACTTGTGGCAGGTTCTCTTGATTACGTCCTCCTGCTGCTCGCGGGTCAGGTCGATGAACTTAACAGCGTAACCCGAAACGCGGATTGTGAAGTTTGCATATTCTTCCTTCTCCGGATGCTCCATAGCGTCAATCAGCTTCTCCGTACCGAATACGTTTACGTTGAGGTGATGTGCGCCCTGACTGAAGTAACCGTCAAGAACATGAGCCAGATTGTCAACACGCTCGTCATCGTTGTGACCGAGTGCGTCAGGGCTGATTGTCTGAGTATTCGAGATACCGTCAAGCGCCCATTCGTAAGGCAGCTTTGCAACCGAGTTAAGCGATGCCAAAAGTCCGCTCTTCTCTGCGCCGTAGCTCGGGTTTGCACCCGGTGAAAGCGGCTCGCCAGCACGTCTGCCGTCAGGCATAGCGCCTGTAGCCTTGCCGTATACAACGTTCGATGTGATTGTAAGAATCGAGGTTGTCGGCTCGGAATCACGGTAGGTGTGACGCTTCTTTATCATGTCAAGGAAGGTTCTGAGCAGCCATACGGCAATCTCGTCTGCACGGTCGTCATCGTTACCGTAGCGCGGGAAGTCGCCCTCTGTCTGATAGTCAACAGCGATACCCGTTTCGTCGCGGACAACCTTTACCTTTGCGTACTTGATGGCAGACCGGGAATCCGCCACCACGGAAAAACCAGCGATTCCGGTCGCGAACCAGCGGCG
>OGRO01003148.1_pt1 | contig 12122 bp, 10 predicted proteins | sample 1553451 | NCBI WGS metagenome assembly OGRO01 (sample SAMEA2580021, study PRJEB22360) | human gut metagenome
CTCGGCATTCTGCTGTATACGTTTGAAATCTATTTTGATTTCTCCGGCTATTCCGACATGGCCATCGGCATGGGGCGTATCTTCGGCTTCAAATATATGGAGAACTTCCGCCTGCCGTATACCGCGAAGTCCATCACCGATTTCTGGCGTCGCTGGCACATCTCGCTCTCCTCCTTCTTCCGCGATTACGTCTATATTCCGCTGGGCGGCAACCGCTGCAGCAAGGGGCGTGTGATCTTCAACCTGTTTGTGGTGTGGTTTTTGACGGGCTTCTGGCATGGCGCCAACTGGAACTTTATTTTGTGGGGGCTTTATTTTGCAATACTTCTTATAATAGAAAATCTGTTTTTACAAAATATATTGAGCAAACTCCCAGCATTAATTCAACATATATATGCAAAATTCTTTATCATAATAAGTTTTGTTATTTTTAATAATGAAAATATAAAAGATTTGTGGTCAAGTCTTTACAATATGTTTAATTTTAGGGGGTTAGATTTATACAACGATTTTTCTACTTATTATCTAAAAAGCTACACAGTACTTTTAATAGTAAGTGTGATAGGTGCGACGCCCATTTTGAAAAATATTATTCAAAAGATAAACAAAAATGTCACAGGGCAAAAAGTCATATCTACAATAAATCCAATATTAAACATAGTTTTATTAGTTGTTGTGACAGCATATTTAATAGACGGTTCGTTTAATCCGTTTTTATATTTTAGGTTCTAGGAGGGATTAAGATGAACACAAAAATAAAAAACATAGTTATAAGCTGTAGTTTTGGGATTTTCTTGGTTTTATTTATGATAGTAAATATTTTTGCAAAAGACAAAGAAATATCTTATGAAGAAAGACGTAAATTAGCACAACTTCCAGAATTTAAGATAGAAAAATTATTAAATGGAAACTATTTTGAAGAGATGGAAGAATACTTACTAGATCAATTTTATCTTAGAGAAAACTTCAGAAAGATAAAGACTTTTGTAAATACAAAGATATTTCACGAAAAAGACAACAACGATATCTATATAGTAGATAACGGGATTTATAAAATGGAGTATAAATTAAACGAAAACTCAATTTACAACAGTGCTAATTTATACAACAAAATAGCCCAGACTTATTTTAAAAATTCAAATATATACTACACAATAGTTCCTGACAAGAACTACTTTGTAGCACAGAAAAATGGTTATCTACACCTAGATTATGAAAAACTTATAAATATAATGAAAAACAACACTCATAATATGGATTATATAGATATTACAAATGATTTAAAAATTGGAGATTACTATAGGACTGACTTGCATTGGAAGCAAGAAAACCTAACACAAGTTGCAGACAAAATACTGAAATCCATGGATAATGATAAAAAAAGAAATGATGCTTATAGAAAAAAAGTATTTGAGAATTTCTACGGTTCATACTACGGTCAATCGGCGTCTAATATAAAACCAGACAAGCTGACATACTTAAGTGACAAAACAATAGAAAATTGCAAGGTGTATGATTATGAAAAACAAAAATATGTAAAAGTATACGACGACAAAGACTTTAAAAACGTAGATTCATATGATGTGTTTTTAGGTGGGGCGAAATCTCTTTTAACTATCGAAAATCCATCAAACACAACAGGCAAAGAGCTCTATATATTTAGGGATTCGTTTGGGAGCAGTTTATCGCCACTTTTAATAAAAAATTATTCAAAAATACATCTTATAGATTTGAGATATATAAATTCAACGCAGTTTGAAAAATATATAAAAATAAAAGAAAATAGCGATGTTTTATTTATGTATAATACATCAATTTTGAATAATAGCAGTATAATTGCCAAGTTTTTTAGATAAAAATAAACAAACTGCAAGCATTTTACAAAAAATTATATAAAAACATATATAAGTTAGAAGTTTTACAAAAATCTACTTTAGAGATAAAATAAAAGATAGCAGATAATAAGTAATAAATAGGGGGAATATATGAAAAGAGAAATAACATCAAATTATGAAGCAGCATGCTTAAGATGGCAAGAAGTCTTTGTGAATATGGACAAAGACCGACTTAGAGTGCTTGTGCCAGAGCTTAAACTTGAGGGAGATTATCTTACAATATACCACTTTGGCAGAAAGTTCGGTATACATATTGAAACTGGGGAAATTATTTCAATGGAAGATGATCTTCCAATCTCTATCTCAGAAAAATTCAATATATATCTTTTGTTTTACTATGTGAAACCAGGGGCTAAAATAAAAGGCGAGTGGGTAACGTTTGAAAAACTAAAAAATACATCTCAATTTAAGCCCGCATTCGTAAGAACTGTCTTAAAACCTTTTGCAGAAACATTCGCAGGTCATATGGATAAATTACAATACGCATGCGAAAAAATAGGAGCAAAAAGGATAAAAGCATCTGACATGGGGTATGAAATAAATGCATTTGAATGTATGCCGATTCAGTTTTTATTTTGGGATGAAGATGAAGAATTTGAAGCTAGAGCAAGTATGCTATTTGATTTAGGTTCTACAGATTTCATCCACGAAGAAAGCATAGTCACAATTGCATCAGTCGGGGTTGAAAGACTGGTCCAAATAGCAGGGCTCGACAATAACTTAAATGGATTTGAGATGAAATAAATTTTCAAATTTATTACATTATATTACAAAACTGTAATAAATATGGAAAATGATGTCGATTTTATGGTATAGTGGAGCAGATAAAAGTAAAAAATTCAATAAATTAAGGGAAAAGATATATTTATTAATAAAGCATGATTATTTTTAAGGAGAAAAGATGGAGAATATAAACAAATTTCAGAGCTTAGTAATATTATTCATGGTAGCTTTAGGGATACTATTAGGTCAGATAGGATTTGTGCAGGAATATGCAGAGTACCTAATAACACCATTTTTAATGGTTATGTTATTTTTAGTATTTTTACAAATCCCGCTAAAAGATATATTAAAATCATCAAAAAATCTAAAATTTACTTTGACAGCAGTGATAATAAACTTTATCTGGACACCATTTTTAATCTTTATTTTAGGTAAAATATTCTTAGCTAATTATCCAGAATTATTAATAGGATATATAATGCTTATGGTGACACCTTGTACCGATTGGTACTTAATCTTTACTGGTATAGCAAAAGGTAATGTGGCGCTTGGCTCATCAATATTGCCACTAAATTTAGTTTTACAATTAGTATTATTACCGGTATATGTATTTTTAATAGGTGGAAACAGCGTAGATATGAATACGATTGATTTAGTAAAAGGCGTTGTATCGACATTAATAATTCCATTAGTATGCGCAATATTAATTAGAAAAATTATCTTAAACAAAATAAGCCAAGAAGATTTTGATGAAAAAGTTGCGACAAAGGCTTGTGACTACCAAGGATATTTTCTAAATGCAGCAATTGTAAGTATGTTTGCATCACAAGGCAAAATACTTTTAGAAAATATTCAAGTATTGCTTATATTATTAATACCAGTTTTACTATTTTTTATAATAAACTTTTGTGTAGGAAGATTAGTAGGAAAAGTTATGAAATTGAGTTATGAAGATAATGTATCACTAAATTTGACGACATTAGCGAGAAATTCACCTATAGCTTTAGCAATAGCAGTAGCAACATTTCCAGATAAACCATTAATATCTTTAGCTCTTATAATAGGTCCATTAATTGAGTTGCCGGTATTATTTATAATTGCGAAGATATTACTAAATATACGAAGTAAAAAAATAGACATAATAGAAAACTAATAATTTATTTATAAAATAAGTTATATTCAAATTAGGAAGATATATAGAAACAGATAATTATAAATTACAAAAAAATCATTCAAAAATTATTAAAAAGATTACAACTAAAAATATTCATTTAATGCATATCTTAAAATCTATTATTGAGGTATTAGGAATTTTCTTATTTATTGAGAATATAAAAATAATTAGGGGGAAATAATTATGTGTGGATTTTCGGGTTTTATAGATAATATACCGAATAAGAAAAATGTTTTGGAGAGTATGATGGATGAAATAATCCATAGAGGTCCAGACGAAAGTGGAGAATATATAGATGAAAATGCCGCTTTAGGATTTAGAAGACTTAGTATAATCGGTGTAAGCAATGGGCTACAACCATTATACAACGAAGACGGAAGCTTAGCTTTAGTATTTAACGGAGAAATATACAACTACCAAGAATTAAGAGAAGACTTAATCAAAAAAGGACATATATTTAAAACAGAAACAGATAGTGAAGTATTAATACACTTATATGAAGATTGTAAAACTGAAATGGTTAAAAAACTAAGAGGGATGTTCGCTTTTGTAATTTGGGACAAAAACGAAAAAACTCTATTTGCCGCAAGAGACCATTTTGGTATAAAACCGTTCTACTATACTCAAGTTGAAAAAGACGGACAAAAAAGTTTAATATTTGGTTCAGAAATAAAGAGTTTATTGATGCATCCTAATTTTAAAAAGGAAGTAAATAAACACGCTTTAAAACCATACTTAACATTCCAATATTCAGTACTTGATGAAACTTTCTTTAAAGGAGTTTTCAAACTAAAACCAGGTCATTTTATGGTTTATAAAGACGGAAAAATAAAAATAGAACAGTATTGGGATGTAGAATTTAATCAAGAAAATATAGACTTACAAGAAAGTATAAATAGAATAAAAGATGTAGTTAGCGAGTCAGTAGAAGTACACAGCCACAGTGAGGTGCCACTAGGTTCATTCTTATCAGGTGGAGTAGATTCAAGTTATATCGCAAAATGCCTTATGCCACAAAAGACTTTCTCAGTCGGTTTTGAGCAAGAAAACTTCGATGAATCAGACTTAGCAAAAGATCTATCTGACATATTAGGAATAGAAAATGTGAGAAAAATGATAACTGCTGATGAGTGTTTCGATATGTTGCCGACTATCCAATACCACATGGATGAGCCACAATCAAACCCATCTTCAGTACCGCTATATTTCTTAGCGCAACTTGCCAGAGAGCATGTAACAGTTGTTCTATCAGGAGAAGGTGCTGACGAAATCTTTGGTGGATATGAGTGGTATGATGATGATGAAAAACTTAAAAAATATAAAAAACTACCATCATTTATAAGAAAACCAGTAGCAAAAGTTGCTGAAAAAATGCCTTACTTCAAAGGTAGAACAACTCTTATAAGAGGTGGATCTTCTGTTGAAGATTACTTCATAGGACAAGCACAGATATTTGAAGAAAGAGAAGCGGTGGATATATTACAAAGTCCATATACAAAATCGCCATCAATAAAAGAAATAACAAGACCTGTATATAACAATGTAAAAAATGAAGATGATGTAACTAAAAAACAATATCTTGATTTAAAACTTTGGTTAGCAGGTGATATACTTCTTAAAGCTGATAAGATGAGTATGGCTCACTCTATAGAGCTTAGAGTTCCTTTCTTAGATAAAGAAGTTATGAAAGTTGGAGAAAGTATACCAACTAAATATAAAGTTAATGACGAAAATACAAAGGTTGCACTTAGATATGCAGCAAAAGAAGTATTGCCAGAGGAGTGGGCGAAAAGACAAAAGAAAGGATTCCCAGTTCCAATAAGATTCTGGTTTAAAGAACAAAAATACTACGATATGGTTAAAGAAGCATTTACAAGTGATTATGCTAGTGAGTTTTTCGATACAGCAAAAATTGTTAAACTTCTAGATGACCACTTTAACGAAAGATGTAACAATGCCAGAAAAATCTACACTATATATGTATTCTTAGTGTGGTATAAGAGATTCTTTATCGCTTGCTAATTGTTTGTTGTATTTTTCTTTATTTTACATAAAAATTCAAAATAAGCGAAAATACTTATAAAATACTGAAAAATTTGTAAGATAAAAGAGGGAAATTGAAAGTAGTATAGAACATATAGTATTGTGAAGTTAATAAGACAACTAAAATGGTGTTTATTGGCAGAAAAACATATACTAATTAAATAAAAAAACAACATTAAATAATAGGATTTGACGTAACTAAATAATAAAAAATTAGGGGGAATCCATATTATGAATGAAAAACAATTAGAACAAATGAAATCTAAAAAAGGCTTTATAGCGGCATTAGACCAAAGTGGCGGAAGTACACCAAAAGCCCTTAGATTATATGGAATACCAGAGGATAAATACAACAACGACGACGAAATGTTTGATTTAATCCACGAAATGAGAACAAGAATAATAAAAAGTCCTTCATTTACTGGTGATAAAATAATCGGTGCGATTTTGTTTGAAAAAACAATCGAAAGAAAAATCGACGATAAATTTACAGCAGATTATCTATGGGAAGAAAAGGGCGTAGTTCCTTTCCTTAAAGTTGACAAAGGTCTTCAAGAAGAAGCAAACGGCGTTCAACTTATGAAAGACATTCCTACTTTGGACGAACTTCTTAAAAAAGGTATTGAAAAACACGTATTTGGAACAAAAATGCGTTCTGTGATAAAATCTGCAAACGAAGAAGGAATAAAAGCTATAGTAGCTCAACAGTTTGATATAGCTAAAAAGATATTGTCTTACGATTTAGTTCCTATAATCGAACCGGAAGTAGATATCCACAGTGCAGACAAAGAAAAATGCGAAGAAATACTTAAAAAAGAAATATTTGCAAATTTAGACAAACTAGATAAAGATCAAAAAGTTATGCTTAAACTTACTATCCCATCACAAGAAGGGTTCTATTCTGACGTTATTGCACACGATAATGTACTTAGAGTAGTCGCTTTATCAGGTGGATATACAAGAGAAGATTCTAATGAAAAACTTGCGAAAAATCCTGGGCTTATTGCTAGTTTCTCAAGAGCTTTGACAGAAGGACTAAACGCAGGTCAAACTGAAAAAGAATTTGATGATTTGTTAGAAGAGTCAATAGACAGCATTTATCAAGCATCTATAAAATAAGCATATTACAATATAAATTATATAAAAGGAGATATCAAAACAAAGATATCTCCTTTTTTTAAACAGGATTTTAAGAAGGAGGTTTATATTGTAAATAATAGGTATATTAATTATAATGTAGAGAGTGGAGAGGAGGTAGACAAATGAATATAATTGTTTGTTTAGAAGATAAAAATGGAATGATGTTTAACAAGAGAAGACTTAGCCAAGATAAAGTTATAAGAGAAGATATATATAACAATATGGACGGAAAAAGTCTTGTAATGAACAGTTATTCTTTTAAAATGTTTGAAAAAGATAATCCAACGATAGATATTATTGTGAGAGAAGATTTGCCTCTTTGTGATAAGGATAATCTTCAGTTTATTGAAGACAAACAATTGGGCAAGTTTGAATCAGAAATTGATAAAATAATCGTTTACTACTGGAACAGAAGATATCCAAGCGATTTGAAGTTTGATATTGATTTTTCAGATGGTAATTGGGAAGTGATATCTGAGGAAGAATTTTGCGGTAATTCACATGAGAAAATCACCAAAAAAATTATTTTAAAGAAATAGATATTTAAAATTATTAGTATTTATAATAAAACAAGAGATTGTTTATATAGGGGGAAATATGAAAATTTTAAAATTATTAATGGCTTTTATCTTGTGTATAACCTTAGTCGGATGTCAAACAACTACCAACCAAAATAGTGGCGAGAACACAAATATTTCACAAAACAGCAATATAGACGACAATAGAGATAAGGGAATAACATTAGATAATTTGCCAGAATATCCTGGGGAACCTTTTGTTGCATTATATAATAATGTACCTGATTTTGACAACGAAATAGACAAGGCTAAAAAGTCTTTTGAAACATATAGCGATTTGGACAGTTTGGGAAGATGCGGTGTTGCATATGCGAATATAGGAAAAGACTTGATGCCTACAGACAAAAGAGGCGATATAAGCAGTGTAAAGCCAACTGGATGGATAAATAAAAAATACGATACTAGCTTAGTTGATGGCGGATATATCTACAACAGATGCCATCTTATAGGACATCAGCTTGCTGGTGAAGATGCCAGTTCAACCTGGTATAAAAATAGATTACAAAACAGGAGATAGCGAGCTTAATCAAGACGACAACACTACTAGCCAAACACCACAAAATAGCAAAAATACAGAAACTAACTAAGAGAGAAAATTTACAATTAAATAACCAAACTAGTCATTTGATTTATGAATAATTTCTGTCTAATCATATGTTTAAAATAATGCAATCAATAAATTTTAATTTCAGAAATAATCGAAGTATAGATGAGGAAGGAAATAGACAAATGAAATTATTGAGATTTTTAATGGTATTCTTACTGAGTTTAATGTTAGTAGGATGCGAGGCGGATGACACATCTTTAAATAACAGCTTATTAGGAGCAGTAAAAGGCAGTACGACAACTACAGATTCTTCTGTAAATAATATACCAGAGTATAGCGGTGAAGATTTTGTAGCTTTAAACAACAACGTACCTAATTTTGACGAAAAAGATAAAACAACAACATCTTTTGAAACATATAGCCCGCTTGACAGCCTTGGCAGATGTGGTGAGGCATATGCAAATATAGGTAGAGATTTAATGCCTACTCAAAAAAGAGGCGATATAAGTAGTGTAAAACCAAGTGGATGGTTAAACAAAAAATACGACACTAGCTTAGTTGATGGTGGATATATCTATAACAGATGTCACCTTATAGGACATCAGCTTGCAGGAGAAGATGCCAACGAGAGAAACTTAATTACAGGAACTAGATATTTTAATGTTGATGGAATGTTGCCGTTTGAAAATATGATTGCCGACTATGTAAAAGAAACAAATAACCACGTATTATTCAGAGTTACTCCAGTTTATGATGGTGACAACTTAGTTGCAAAAGGTGTTCAAATGGAAGCTTATTCTGTTGAAGATGACGGTGAAGGCGTAATGTTCAATGTATTTGTTTATAATGTTCAGCCTGGAATCGAAATTGACTATGCTACAGGTGAGAGCTGGTTAAGTGGAGAGGAAAGACCTGCACAAACTACAAATAATAAAAATAATTCAAATAGCAATAAATCTAATAATGTAGATAATAAACAATCAACTAATAGTAGTCAAAATAATAGTGTTAATAACAGTAATAATAGCACTAGCAACAATAAAAACACTAATGCTAGCACTAGCAATAAAAACAATAACATTAGCAACAATTCTAATTCAAACCAACAAGCATCAGGCGTGATAAGAGGAAACTCAAAATCAAAAATATATCACTGCCCAGGTCAAGCAAATTATGACGATATGAAAGATTCTGCTAATCTTGTTGTATTCAATAGTGAGCAAGATGCGATAAACGCTGGATATAGAAAAGCTAAGAGATAGATTATTAAAATACCCTATACACAAAGCACATGGGATGCTTTTGTATAGGGCTTTTTAATTTCCAACTTATTATCTAAGCAACGCACTAAGTCATTGGCATTATGAATGTAGTAAATAACTTATATTTACAATTCACTTTTAAAATCTTCTACAAAATCTATAAATTTCTTTATTGAAAAATTATACTTAGTACTTTTGTGTTTTGCTAAAACAACGGACAATTTTATACTTGGATCTAGTGAAATTGTGTTTATATTTTTCTTGTGAAATACTTCAAAATTGCTCTTTGGAAGCAAGCTAATACCTTCATTTATAGAGACGGAGCCGAGGATGGATTCTGTTCTAGCAGTCTTTATTATATTTGCGTTGATGTTATGATTTTTTTCTATCCCCTCAATAAGTTTGTCATCTTCCACCTCAGTAATTTGAAGGTCTATATTTGGGTTTTGTCTTTTAAAATTGTTAAATAACTCGTTTAAATTGTACTGAGTTTGGATTGGAAGAACTGCAATATGTAGTTTATTTTCGTGAGTAGTTTTGAAGTTTTCGACGTTTTTTAATGTATTTTGATAATGTTTTACTAATTGTTTTGCCTCATTATAAAAAAATTCCCCAGCTTGTGTTAAAGTTGCACTTCGAGATGACCTATCAAAAAGTTTTAAATCTAGCTCCTTTTCAAGTTTCATAATATGCTTAGACAGGCTAGACTGTGAAATATTCATTTTGTAAGCAGCATCAAAAAAAGTATCACTTTCTACAACAGCAATAAAATAATTTAGTTGTTCAAAAGTCATGATATCCCCCTAATTTAAATATATTTAAAGTTGATAAATTCATAATTATCATCTTTTATTTGAATGTTTCATTTTCTGAATGAATTATAACATAAGTCGAATTGATTTTCTATATTGCAGATTTTAAACTGATAATTAAGGTAGAAAATTAAATTAATTAAATGTAGAGAACTGAAAAATTAATATAGAAAATTGCAAAGAGAAGGAAATTTATAAGTATAAAAGTATATTTAATATAGGAGGAAAGATGAATAAAGTAAGGGATTTGAGAAGTGCATTAGAATTATTGCAAAAGGAAGAAAATCAATTAATAGAGACGGATGTTGAAGTTGATCCAATGGCGGAACTTTCTGGAGTATATCGACACATCGGGGCGGGCGGAACAGTACAAAGACCGACAAAAGAAGGACCAGCTATGATATTTAACAACGTAAAAGGTCATAAAGATGCAAGAGTTTTGATAGGACTTTTGGCAAGTAGAAAAAGAGTGGCAATGCTTTTGGGCGAAAAACCTGAGAATTTGGGAAAACTTCTTTATAAAAGTGTCGATAATCCAATACCACCAGTGCTTACAGATAAGAAACCACTTTGCCAAGAAGTCGTTCATAAGTCAACTGATGAGGATTTTGATTTATATAAATTAGTTCCAGCACCGACAAACACGCCAGATGATGCCGGACCATACATAACACTTGGGATGTGTTATGCAACACATCCTGAAACAGGATGCAGTGATGTAACAATCCACCGTCTATGTATACAAAGTAAAGATGAATTATCAATATTCTTTACACCAGGGGCTAGACATATAGGTGCAATGGCAGAAAGAGCAGAGCAATTAGGACAAAGGTTACCAATTTCTATAAGCATAGGTGTTGACCCTGCAATCGAAATCGGCTCATGCTTTGAACCACCGACAACGCCAATGGGGTATGATGAGCTTGCAGTTGCAGGTGCACTTAGGGGAGAGGCTGTTGAGCTTTGCAAGTGCTTAACTGTCAACGAAAGAGCTATTGCAAATGCTGAGTATGTTATAGAAGGTGAAGTAATTCCAAATGTAAGAGTAAAAGAAGATCAAAACAGTAACACAGGGTATGCAATGCCAGAGTTTCCGGGGTATACAGGGCCGGCAAGCGACCAATGCTGGATGATTAAAGTAAGTGCAGTAACTCACAGAAAAAATCCAATTATGCAAACTTGCATAGGTCCTAGCGAAGAACACGTATCTATGGCGGGAATTCCAACAGAGGCGAGCATATATGGAATGGTCGAAAAAGCAATGCCGGGCAGATTACAAAATGTGTATTGTTCATCAGCAGGCGGTGGAAAATACATGGCAGTACTTCAATTTAAAAAATCTGTTGCAAGTGATGAAGGACGACAAAGACAAGCGGCATTGTTGGCGTTTTCAGCATTTAGCGAGTTGAAAAACATATTTATAGTTGATGAAGATGTCGACTGTTTTGATATGAATGATGTTTTGTGGGCAATGAACACTAGATTCCAGGGAGATGTCGATATTATCACAATTCCAGGAGTGAGATGCCATCCACTAGACCCATCAAACGACCCTAGTTTTTCACCAAGCATAAGGGACCATGGAATAGCTTGCAAAACTATTTTCGATTGTACTGTTCCATTTGACCAAAAAGATAGATTTAAAAGGGCTAGATTTATGGAAGTCGACCCTAATCGTTGGTTATAGGATAAGGATTTAGATTATATGAAAAGTTTAAATCACGAAATAGATAACTTGAAATAGATAACTTAAAATATATAAAATGAGAAAAAATATAACACTTGAATAATTAATAGTAAAATTTAGATTATTTAGGATTTAATAATAGAAATAAAAATACATTAAATAATTGAGGCAAACGGAAAAATAAATAATAATTAACGCTAATAAAAAATTATATTAAAGCGAGAAAAAAGCTAGTAAAAAGATAATAAAAATCTAGTGGAA
>OGRO01003151.1_pt1 | contig 12114 bp, 17 predicted proteins | sample 1553451 | NCBI WGS metagenome assembly OGRO01 (sample SAMEA2580021, study PRJEB22360) | human gut metagenome
CAGAGCAGTCATGTTGTTAAAAAGGTTAAAATTCTGGAACACCATACCTACCTTTGAACGGTATTCCGGAACGTTTACGTTCTTACTGGTGATGTCAGTTCCATGATAATTGATTTCTCCGGTGGATGGAGTTTCCAGCATATTCAGGCAGCGAAGAAGCGTGGATTTACCAGAACCGGACGGTCCGATAATGCACGTCACATCTCCCGGGCTTACGGAAAAATCAATATCTCTCAGTACCTGATTGCTGCCAAATGCTTTTCCCAGATGCTTGACTTCAAGGATTTTTTCACTCATGATCATTTCTCCTCCTTCTTCTTAGGGTAGGAATACAGACCACTTGTGTGAGCCAGTGTATCCGTTGTGGCAAGGTCATAATTCTGCGGACCTTCCATCTTGTGTTCCAGCAGGCGGAGCAGTCTGGAGCATACAAAAGTAAGGATAAAGTACATTACCATAGCGATGGTAAAGGATTCAAAGTAAGTATAATAGGCTCCGGCTACGCCTTTTGTTGTGTAGAAAAGTTCTACAATTCCAATAATGGAAAGAACGCAGGTATCCTTGATATTGATGATCAGGTTGTTGCCAATCTGAGGCATGATGTTGCGCAATGCCTGTGGAAGGATTACGTTCATCATAGTCTGTACATGCGTCATTCCGATTGCTTTTGCAGCTTCTGTCTGACCTTCGTCAACAGAAAGGATTCCGCCTCGGACGGTTTCTGCCATGTAGGCTCCGGTATTGATAGATACTACGAAAAATGCCGCAAACCACATGGACATGTTGATATTGAACAGGTAAGCACTTCCGTAATAGATAAACATGGCCTGTACCATCATAGGGGTGCCGCGGAAAAATTCCACATAGCAGGCCATAATAAATTTGACAACTTTGATAATTACTTTTTTGGCTGTTGAATCATTTTTGTCCACCGGGATCGTCTGCACAATACCAACCAGAAAACCAATGATACATCCAAAAAGTGTTCCTACCAGCGCCAGCCACATGCTGACACCGGCTCCCTTCAGGAAAGAAGGACCATATTGCTGAAGAAGATATATAATTCTTCCTCCAAAACTCTCAGGCAGCATTTCGCTCCTCCTTTATGATTCTGAAAGTGGCTGTACGGAAATAGCCTCATCCATCATTTTATTATAATCATCTTCGGTCATATCTTTAAGCACGCCATTGATTGCATCCTTAAGTTCATCGTTGCCCTTCTGTACTGAAATACCAATATTGATATCTTCATCAGATACTTCAAATGCTCCGTCTGTTCCACTGAAGTCCAGCAGTTTGAAATCCGGATATGCTACGCATGCAGCCTTTCCTGTAGGCATGTCAGTGACAACTGCATCACATTTGCCGGATTCAAGAGCAACCAGCATTGCCGGTGCACTTTCCTGTGCCGGAAGGATGTTGCCATCCGGGATCTGCGGCAGGCAGGAATCATACCAGATAGTGTTCTGCTGGGAAGTACAGGTAACGCCCTTCAGATCTGCCACACTTTTTGCATCTGCATAATCGCCGTCGCTTTTTACCAGGGTAATAATGGATGCATAGTAGTATGGCTCTGTGAAATCTACCATCTGCTGACGTTCGGATGTAATGGACTGACCTGCGATTACGCAGTCAACTTTTCCAGACTGGACAGCCGGTACCAGGGAATCCCAGTCCAGTTTCACGATTTCCAGATCGTATCCCAGCTCGTCACAGATTTTTTTCGCCATCATAACGTCGTATCCATATGCGTAATCAGAGCTTCCGGAAATGGGAACAGCTCCGTTGGAATCATCTGGCTGTGTCCAGTTGTATGGTGCATAGCTGCACTCCATTGCTACTTTTAATGTTTTCTTCTCTTCTGCCTGTACCATTGTAAGTCCAAGTCCTGGCATTGCTGTCACGGTAACCGCCGCTGCCATAAGACCACTTGTCATTTTTCTCCATAAATAGCTCTTCTTCATGCTTCCGAATATACTTTCCGAATGCCTGCTGCGGCAGCTTCACCCGCTTCTATAGAACTCATGCTCCCTTTGAATGAATCAATTGCAATTACTACTTTCATGTTCTTTTCTCCCGTTTTTTCAAATACGATCTACCCTTCTATTTTTTCACTCCACAAATCCATTCCAATTGCAGAACTTCCTTCTTTTATCGTAATTTTATAATCAGAATCCACCTGAATATCAGACGCTCTGACCACACCCTCGCCGGAGGCCTCGATATAAGCAGTCTTGACCTCATCGGTCTCACTGTTATTCTTGATTGCCAGACTCTTGATGTTCATAATAATCTCAGTAACGTCTTCCTTCACACCAGGAATTGCTGAAAACTCATGACCAACTCCGTCAATACGAATATGACTAACTGCTGTACCCGGCAATGATGAAAGCATGATTCTTCTCAGAGAATTTCCAAGAGTTGTACCATAACCACGCTCCAATGGTTCTACTACAAAACGTCCATATTTCTTATCTTCTGAAATATCTGCAATCTTAATATTTGGTTCTTTAAAATCAAGCACTCCCAGTACCTCCTTTTGGGGTTCAATGCTTACCTGATCTGCGAGTTATTATTTAGAATACAACTCGACGATAAGCACTTCATTTACAGGAACATCAATCTGCTCTCTTGTTGGGATTTCCTTAACGACACCAGAAAGCTTCTCATGATCTGCCTCAAGCCAATCAGGAACAAGACGGCCATCTGTTACTTCAAGGATATCCTTATATCTCTGAGCTCCTTTGTGCTTCTCTTTGATTTCGATCACATCACCCGGCTTAACTTCATATGATGGGATGTTTACACATTTACCATTTACTAATACGTGCTTATGACCTACGATCTGACGAGCTTCTTTTCTTGTACGACCATATCCCATACGGAACAATACGTTGTCCAAACGAAGCTCTAAAAGAATAAGAAGGTTCTCACCTGTTGTACCATATTTTAATTTCTGTGCCTTTGCAAAATCATTTCTAAATGGTTTCTCTAATACACCATAAATAAATTTTGCTTTCTGCTTCTCTTTTAACTGAAGTCCATACTCGCTAGGCTTTCTTCCCTGTCTAACATTTCTGTTGGACTTTTTGTCAATTCCTAAGAACTGTGGATCCAAGCCAAGAGTTCTACATCTCTTCAATACTGGCGTCATATCTCTTGCCATGTCATTTTCCTCCTATAATAATTAATCATCAATTCATTGTCATATAAAAATGCAAATTATACACGACGACGCTTTGGCGGTCTACATCCATTGTGTGGAACCGGTGTCACGTCTCTGATGCTTGTTACGTCAATACCACATGCAGACAACGCACGGATTGCTGCCTCACGACCTGAACCAGGTCCTTTTACCATAACATCTACAGATGTTAAGCCGTGTGGGATTGCTGCCTTAGCTGCAGTCTCTGCTGCCATCTGTGCTGCATAAGGAGTGGACTTCTTGGATCCTCTGAATCCTAATCCACCTGCGCTTGCCCAAGAGATTGCATTTCCTTCTGCATCTGTGAGCGTAACGATCGTATTATTAAAGGAAGACTGAATATGTGCCTGTCCATGTCCGACATTTTTCTTGACACGCTTCTTGCCTGTCTTCTTTACAACTTGCTGTTTAGCCATTGTCAAACCCTCCTGTTAGAATTTGTACATACTTACTTATTATTATTTCTTCTTATTTGCGACAGTACGCTTTGGACCCTTGCGAGTTCTAGCATTTGTCTTTGTCTTCTGTCCACGAACAGGAAGACCTTTTCTATGACGGATTCCTCTGTAGCATCCGATTTCCTGCAGTCTCTTGATGTTCATCGCGATTTCTCTACGAAGATCACCTTCCACTGTCTGTGTCTCATCGATCACACTGCTAATACGCTTTACTTCATCATCAGTAAGATCCTTAACACGAGTGTCAGGGCTTACATTAGCCTCTGCTAAAATACGGTTGGAACTAACTCTACCGATACCATAAATATAGGTAAGTCCGATCTCAACACGCTTGTCTCTTGGTAAGTCTACACCACTAATACGTGCCATGTGTACTTTACACCTCCGTTATTTTTTGTTTTGAAAAATAGATACATGATTTTGCAGTAAAATTACTGCACAGCCGCTTTAAACTGTAATCCTATTGCATAGACGTCCTCCAAAATCTCTGCCACAATGAATCCGCATACGCGAACCGCAGTGTATTCTTACGCTGCACAGAAATCATCGGGTTGCCTGCGAAATGGCAACCGGTACTACGCCGCAGTCATCAATCTGCCATGATAGGACCGACATGGATGAAATGACGCATCCTTGCTTTGTTTCCAAAGCTTGCCGAAGTGGTTAATCACTCCACCTACAATGTCATCGCATCCGTAAATGCGATAATGAACAGAAAGCAAGTCTATCTCGTGAGCAGGTCTATCGCCTGCCTCCTAATTAGCCCTGTCTCTGCTTATGACGTGGGTTCTCACAGATAACTCTGATACGACCCTTTCTCTTGATGACCTTACATTTTTCGCAAATCGGTTTTACTGAAGATCTAACTTTCACAGCAATAACCTCCTTTCAATAAAGTCCATTGTCTACTATATCATATACATTTCTTGGTTGCAAGTGGTTTTTTCGGGAATTTCTAATTTTCTGGAAATTCTGTTTTTCAAAAGAGTTCATACAATGTCCTGTTCATTATTTTTCTTTCTCTGTGCGGTGATCGCTTCCCCCTACGTTACGAGCATTTTCCTATCAATGTAAAAAAAAGACCACATGCGCATTGCTTGACACATATAGTCTTATTTTTCCAAAAGATCGCTGATTATTTATCACGCCATGTAATACGGCCCTTTGTCAGATCATACGGAGACATCTCCATCGTAACTTTGTCACCCGGCAAAATGCGGATGAAGTTTTTGCGAAGTTTGCCGCTAATATGCGCTAATACCTGATGTCCATTCTCTAATTCTACCTTGAACATAGCATTTGGCAGCTTCTCGACAACGATTCCTTCAATTTCAATTACATCTTCTTTCGACATTTCAAACTCCATTTCCTCGCACATTATGCGATTTTTATATTATGATGTTGGGGACGAAAAAGGGGTTTGTCCCCAACTGATGACACATATTGCAATATAATATTCACACGCTATCGGATTATGCAAGACCTTCTTTCCATGAAAAGATCTCCGGCTCTCCTTCAGTGATCAGGATCGTATTTTCGTAGTGTGCTGACTTCATACTGTCAGTAGTAACTACCGTCCAGTCATCCTCAAGCACCCATACATCATAGTCACCTGCATTTACCATCGGTTCTATTGCAAGCGTCATGCCGGGACGCAGCTTTATACCTCGTCCAATCGGCTTAAAGTTTGGCACCTGTGGTTCCTCGTGAAGATTTCTTCCAATTCCATGACCAACCAGATCGCGCACAATAGAAAATCCGTTTGCTTCTGCATAGTTCTGGATAGCTTTGGAAATATCGTACAAATGATTGCCCGCCTTAGCGTATTTGATTCCTTCAAAAAAACTCTGCTTTGTCACATCGATCAAAAACTGATCTTCTTCTGAGATCTGACCAACAGCATGCGTTCTCGCTGCATCAGAATGATATCCTTCATAGATTACGCCGGCATCCAGGCTGACAATATCTCCCTCCTGCAAAATTCTCTTTTTGCTAGGAATACCATGGACGACCTCATCATTCACAGATACGCAAATACTCGCCGGATATCCGTTGTAGTTCAAAAAGGATGGGATGCATCCAAAACTACGGATCACTTCTTCTCCTTTACGATTGATATCCATTGTGCTAATGCCCGGACGAATAATCTTTGCCATTTCATCATGAACAATTCCCAAAATACGTCCGGCTTCTCTCATTTTTTCCAATTCATGCTCTGATTTAATTGTGACCGACATAATGTGCCTTCTTTCTAAATATTAATTTGAATTAACCAATAACTGCAGCAATTGCCTTTGCAACACCCTCGATACCAAGTGTTCCGTCAATCTCGTGAAGGATTCCCTGCTCTTTATAATATGCGATAAGAGGTGCTGTCTGATCGTGATATACTTTCAATCTCTTCTTTACCGTCTCCGGCTTATCATCGTCACGCAGCTGAAGCTCACCACCACATGCATCGCACTCGCCCTCTTTCTTAGGCGGGATGTTTACTGTATGGAAAGTAGCTCCACATTTTGCGCATACACGGCGTCCTGCCATACGATCAACAATTGCCTGATCTTCCATTTCAATATCGATCGCATAATCCAACGCTGTTCCCTGCTCTTTTAATGCTGCTGTGAGCGCCTCTGCCTGAGGAATGGTTCTTGGGAAACCATCTAAAATATATCCGTCTTTGCAATCTTCTTTGCTCAAACGATCTACAACAAGATCACATACAAGCTCGTCCGGAACCAGCTCTCCGGCATCCATATATCCTTTTGCTTTTTTACCAAGCTCTGTTCCTTCTTTAATGTTCTGACGGAAAATATCGCCTGTAGAAATTGTAGGGATATGGTATTTCTCTACGATTCCCTTTGCGTGTGTTCCTTTTCCTGCACCAGGTGCTCCCAACATAACAATCTTCATATATACTCTCCATTTCTGCGTGCGTCCCTGATTCTTTCGTTCTATTCTGTCATCCCTGCGTCACGCACGCTGACGCAGATGTGCTTTTATACGTATGCACGATTAAACCTATAATAACGCAAAAGCAGCGCAGTTTCAACACCCTTTTTACATTATTAAACATATACAAAAGCGCCACCCGGTTTTGGGTGACGCCTCAATTTTACAGATATTCTTCTTACTCGCTGATGAATCCCTTGTAATGACGAACTAACATCTGAGATTCAATCTGCTTTAATGTCTCAAGTACTACACCTACGATAATGATGAGGGATGTTCCACCAAAGGAAACGTCTGCACCAAACGCACCGGATACGAAGATCGGAACGAATGCTACAAAAGATAATCCCACTGCACCGATAAGGATGATATTATTGAGAACTTTTGTTAAATAATCCACCGTTGGCTTACCAGGACGAATACCCGGAATAAATCCACCCTGTTTCTTCATATTAATAGAAATCTCCTGTGGATTAAATGTGATGGATGTATAGAAGTATGCAAAGAAGATAAGTAATAAGATGTAAATTACCAATCCCAATGTATACTTAAACTCTCCAAAACTGGAAAGGTTACACCATGAGTTCTGGTTTAACACTTTAAGGAACTTCTGCGCTAAAGTTGCTCCAGCACCGGACTGTGGCTTGATTCCTGCGAATCCAGCGATAACGATCGGCATGGAGAACAGAGATCCGGCAAAGATTACCGGGATAACGCCTGCAGTGTTTACCTTAAGCGGAATGTGAGATGACTGTCCACCAACCATCTTTCTTCCCTGTGTTTTCTTAGAATACTGAACACTGATTCTTCTCTCACCATCGGAAAGAACAACGATGAAGATTACCATTCCAATAATTACCGCAAGAATGACAACTGCTGCGATCGTACCATTGGTAACATTGGAAGCACCTTTAACGAACTTCTCGAAAAGGTTCATCATATCCTCTGGCATACGAGATACAATGTTATAAAGGAGGATGATGGAAATACCATTTCCAACTCCCTTTTCAGTGATCTGCTCACCTAACCACATAAGGAATGCAGAACCGGCAGTCAAGGATACAACGAATACTGCTACAGAAGTAAATGTAACACCATCTGTCAAATATCCCTGCTGACCAAAGCCAATTGCCATAGCGGCACTCTCAATTACAGAAAGTGCAATCGTTAAATAACGAGTGTACTCTGCTAATTTCTTACGTCCTTCCTCACCATCTTTGTGAAGCTCTTCCAACTTAGGGATTGCAATGGTGAGCAACTGAATAATAATGGATGCCGTGATGTACGGTGTGATATTCAGTGCGAAGATCGACATTGTGGAGAATGAACCACCCGTCAACTGGTTAAAGAAGTCCAAAGACTTCTGTGAATCAAAGAAATCTGTAATTACGGATGCATCAACGCCCGGTACAGGCAACTGACATCCGATACGAACAACGATCAATGCAAAGAAAGTGTAAAAGATTTTCTTGCGCAGATCTTTGATCTTAAAAGCATTGCGGACTGTTTCGAACATCCTTAGATCACCTCAGCTTTTCCACCAAGAGCCTCAATCTTCTCAGCAGCACTCTTGCTGAATGCGTTTACCTGAACGGTGAGTTTCTTAGTTAATTCTCCATTTCCAAGTATCTTAACTCCGTCTTTCGAATTGTTGATGATACCTTTTTCCTTCAATGCTGTTACTGTAACAACATCACCATCATTGAATTTCTCTAACTTATCCAAGTTGATTGCAACGATTTCCTTAGAATTGATGTTTGTGAAACCTCTCTTAGGAATACGTCTGTAAAGTGGCATCTGACCACCTTCGAAACCTGGACGTGGAGCACCTGAACGAGCCTTCTGACCCTTGTGTCCCTTACCTGCTGTCTTTCCGTTTCCTGATCCATGTCCACGACCTCTTCTAAAGTTGTCGCTCTGCTTAGAACCTTTTGCCGGACTTAATGTTGATAAATTCATAGTTACCTCCTAAATACTGGTGATCCCTTTCCTTGGTGCCTTTCTTTCCTCTTATGGCACGGGATCATAATCACTAACGGGCGAATCCTTGCAGAAACCCAGTCAAAATGTTCACTTGCGGTCTATCTTCATCATAAACTGCGAAACATCAAGCTGAAAAAGTGTCTCTTGCCCTTTGCTTTTCTGCAAAAAGGGTGCACTTCTACCCTCGCTACAAATCAATATATTACCACAAAAGTGACAGGCTTGTCTACTGCTTTTTGCGTCTTTCTACGCCGGAAGCGTTATCCAAACTGCTTCCGAAACTCCTCTGCCGCTCCGTTGTATACATTCATGTCAATAAATCGCTCATCCCCCTTGTATCCCGACAACACATGGCGATTGGAAAACTGCCAAAACTATCAGCAGTAACAGACATCTGACGAATATCTTTCCCGTTTTCTTCATGATTGCCATATTACCCTCGTGCCCTTCTTACTTTTTATCAAAATATAATTGTTCCCGCAATTCGGTCATCTGCTCTTGCAGCTTACGCATGCTTTCGTGATCCTCTCGTTGAAGCTCGCCCAAATATACCTGCTTTTTCTTTTTGTGCCGTCCGGTAAATATCATAAGACCGATGGCAGATAAACAAACAGCTCCTGCCATGCCGCCACCTATCGTGCCCTCCGGATAATTTCTCCAATAACTAATAAAACTAAACACACCAAAAAGAACGATGCATATCTGATATCTATGTATTTTTGTCGCCATATCTGTCTCTAATTGCGCCATCTCACTAGAGCGTTTCTTACAAGCACTGTCTAAAATGTCATAAGATTTCTCTAATTCCCATAAAGTGTTTTGTATCTTTTGATCTGCTTGTGATACTGTTTTTTCTTCCTCATAGCGCATCCCAACACTGTCCTGCTGGTCGCCGCCAGAGGCGACATAGGTCAAATATTCCGCTGCACTGGAACGGATGGTTATTTCATCTTTTTTCTTTCTCAAATAAAGTACCTCCTTCTGGTTATTTTTTCTAAAACATTAAAAGGGTTAGTTCTTCACCGATAAAATACCTCGTTTCCTCCTAAGATTATATCTTATTAGGTCGGTGTGTTACAACTATAGTTTAGCACCTCACTCTGCCCTTACCAGGGATATATTTACTCATGATGTCTCCTTCCGCTGCTGTCAGAGACAGGGACAGGGACAGGGACATCATAATATATATGCAGAATTAAATTCAACCTGTGCCGTCACACAAGCTCCTATTTCACTAGCGTTCCACAAACATAAATTTTTCTTTCAAACGATTCTCGGCACCTCGATAAGCAACTTTTGACTTCTTAATAAACGATTTTCATCACCATGATAATCGATTTGACACTTTAATTTTAAAACAAAAATAAGACTGCCTATCACTACATGATAAACAGTCTTATTTTTATTTTCGTTCAGAATTTCTGATTCTTCGTCGATTAAGCTTCCTCAACCTTTACAAGATGTCTTACATGCCAAATCATGCCCTTTGTAGCGTCATTGTTTGGCAATTCAACGGTCTTACCAATCTTCTTCAAGCCCAATGCTTCAACTGTAGCACGCTGCTTAGGAATGGCACCGATTGTAGACTTTACTAATGTAACTTTCACCTTATCTGCCATGGTTTACCTCCTTAACCTAAGATCTCTTCAACGGAGAGACCACGTGCTTTAGCAACTTCCTCAGGAGTCTTCAAGTTCTTAAGACCCTCGATTGCTGCCAATACAACATTTTTCTTGTTATTGGAACCAAGAGACTTTGTACGGATATTCTTATATCCAGCAAGCTCAAGTACGGAACGTGCAGGACCACCTGCGATGATACCAGTACCTTCTGGTGCTCTCTTGATCAATACGGAAGCGCTACCGAATTTACCTGTCAGGTCATGTGGTACGCTACCATTCTCGTCGATAGGAACTTCAACAAGCTTCTTGGTTGCTTCTTCTTTACCCTTGCGGATTGCTTCAGGGATTTCAGTAGCCTTACCAAGACCAACACCTACATGTCCGTTCTTATCGCCAACTACTACTAATGCAGTAAATCTCATGTTACGTCCACCTTTAACTACCTTGGTTACACGCTTGATCGTTACTACATTATCTTCCAGCTCTAAGTTGCTGGTGTCAATAATTGTACGTTTCATGTGTCTTCCTCCTATTAAAAATCCAAACCTGCTTCTCTAGCTGCCTCGGCTAATGCTTTCACCTTACCCTGATAAACAAAGCCGCCACGGTCAAATACAACACTCTTGATGCCCTTATCCAAAGCTTTCTTTGCGATTACTTCGCCAAGCTTTGCTGCTGCATCAACGTTGTTGGTCTTCTCTAATCCCTCAGCTACGTCTTTCTGAAGAGTAGATGCGGATACTAAAGTGTTACCAACTGTGTCGTCAATAACCTGAGCGTACATATGATTATTACTTCTAAATACAGCTAAACGAGGTCTCTCGGCTGTGCCAGAAAGACGATTACGAACCTTCATGTGCTTCTTCACACGAACTTCACTTCTTGACTGCTTCTTAATCATCGTAAATTCACTCCTTTAATTATTTTTTACCTGTCTTACCAACTTTACGTCTAATAACTTCATCAGCGTATTTGATACCCTTGCCCTTATATGGCTCTGGAGCTCTCTTTTCTCTGATTTCAGCAGCGTACTGGCCAACTTTTTCTTTATCGATACCCTTAACAATGATCTTGTTCTGGCCGTCAACAACAACCTCAAGACCTTCTGGATCTTCCATCTCTACCGGATGAGAATATCCAAGAGAAAGAATTAACTTCTTGCCCTGTTTCTGAGCTCTGTAACCTACACCGTTTACTTCAAGCTCTTTCTGATAACCCTCAGTTACACCGATCACCATGTTGTAAATGAGCGTTCTTGTAAGACCATGTAAAGATTTCATCTTCTTTAAGTCATTAGGACGAGTTACTACTACTTCCTCGCCTTCTTTCTTAATTGTCATCTCTGCAGGAAGAACTCTCTCGAGTGTTCCCTTAGGTCCCTTTACAGTCACTTTATTATTTTCTGCAATATCAACTGTTACTCCAGCTGGTATAGCGATAGGCATTTTTCCGATACGTGACATGCCGTCTACCTCCATATATTCTTAGTGTAGTGAGTGCATCGTTTGGATTACCAAACGAATGCAAGTACCTCACCGCCAACGTTTGCTTTTCTTGCTTCTTTATCTGTCATCACGCCTTTGTTTGTAGACACGATTGCGATACCAAGACCGCCCAGAACCTTTGGAAGCTCATCTTTACCAGCGTAAACACGAAGACCCGGCTTAGAAATTCTCTTCAAACCTGTGATAATCTTCTCATTTTTGTCTGCGCCGTACTTTAACGTGATGTGAATCATCTGAATACCATCAACGTCAATCATATCATATTTCTTAATGTAACCTTCCTTCACAAGGATTTCTGCGATAGAAATCTTCATCTTGGAAGCAGGAACATCTACTGTATCATGCTTTGCAGTATTCGCATTACGAATTCTTGTAAGCATATCTGCAATAGG
>OGRO01003156.1_pt1 | contig 12082 bp, 14 predicted proteins | sample 1553451 | NCBI WGS metagenome assembly OGRO01 (sample SAMEA2580021, study PRJEB22360) | human gut metagenome
TCTTAAGTACAAAGTCAAAACTTCTATCATCATAAATAGTTATTTCAACTGGAAGTACATCTCCCATCTTATCTCTAGATGCATCATTAAATTTAGTACAAAATTCTTGTAAGTTAATTCCTGCTGGTCCAAGTACAGTTCCTACTGGAGGAGCTGGTGTTGCTTTTCCTGCTGGAATTTGTAATTTAATTATTTTAGTAACTTCTTTCTTAGCCACGAAAAACACCTCCTATTAAAATTTCTTTTTCGCGTGTGGTCCTATCAGCCGTCCGCCTTCCACTTACTAACATAATAATATGTCTCGCACCGATAATGATATCACACTTTTACACAAAATACAACTATTTTTTTTATTTTTATTAAAGTTTTAACAATATAAGTATTTTTATTTAAAAATTATCCTAAAGTTTCTACTTCTTGCATATCAACCTCAACTGAAGTCTCTTGACCAAACAAATCTACTAATACAGTAAGTTTTTGTTCTTTCAAATCAACAGAATCAATTTTAGCCATCATATCTTTAAATGGTCCAGAAATAATCTTAACCTTAGCACCTTCTTTAAGATCTTTACTAACATCCACTCTACTCATACCCATACTATTAAGAATACGATCAACTTCCTGTGGAAGTAATGGAATAGGTTTAGCACCTTTACCAGAAGATCCAATAAATCCAGTTACACCCTGTGTATTTCTAACAATGTACCAAGCTTCATCACTCATAACCATCTCTACAAGCACATAACCAGGAAACATCTTCTTAATTCTTTCTTTCTTTACGCCATTCTTATATTCAATTTCTTTCTGCTCAGGAACAATAACTCTAAATATATTTTCTTGTAAATCCCTAGAGTTAATCTTCATTTCAAGCTTTTCTTTTACTTTATATTCGTGTCCACTAACAGTATTTACAACATACCATTCCTTTTTCATTATAAACCACTCCTTAATAATGCTACAAGCATATCAATTAAATAAAAGAAAACACCAAAAAATAACATAAAACTAATAGTAGATATAGAATATTTTAATAAATCCTTTTTACTAGTCCATTTAATTCTAGCAGCTTCCTTTTTTACACCTTTAAAATAATCAGCAATCTTACTCATAAATCCTCCTAATTGATTAAAATAAAAACACCTATCGGCTGACATAAATATATCATATATTATACATATTTGTCAATAATAAAATAACATTTTTTATTATTACAACAAAAAAACTCTCATGTGAGAGTTTAATAATCATATGGCGGCCAATGTAGGGCTCGAACCTACGACCTATCGGTTAACAGCCGAGTGCTCTACCAACTGAGCTAATTGGCCAATACATCCACAAGACTTCTTAATTATATAATAATTTTTTTAAATAATCAAGTACTTTTTTCAACTTTTTTAATATTTTATGCAAAATATATAAAAAGATACCAGTTTTATACCAGTATCTTTAAATAATTATTGTAAATTATTAATATCAAAATTATCTTCAGGAATATCAATAGGTTCAACATTAGTACGTTTTGCCTTCTTATCTTTATTTCTTCTTATAAAGAATACAATTCCAAGAGCAATAAGAAGAGCCAATATAATTCCACCAATTATATAAGGAATAATACTCTTTTTCTTTTCTCTAATAATATTAATCTTATATTCCCCAGTAGTACCATCTTCAGCAGTAACCTTAATTTTAAAACTATTATTTCCAACATTTAACTTCTTAGTATCTATATCATCTATTTTACAATTAGCACCATTACACTTTGCATCAAACTCTACAAATAAAATATCATTATTAACATCAACATCATAACTACGTTTATCACTCTTAAAACCAATAGCAACATTATTACCATTAGAATCTTTAATTTTTAAAGATGATAAAGTAGTATCAGAAGAAGCCTCTTTCCTATTAATAAATATATTATATTTCTTTCTACTACCATTTTCAGCAGTAACAACTATTTCAAATCTATTTTCTCCAACTTGTAATTCCTTTTCACCAGCATTAGACACACTACAATTATCACCATCACAAACAGCACTAATAACAACCTTTTCTTTATCATAATCCACTTCAGCTTCATAACTAGTTACATTTGGAGAAAATTTAGGTTCAATCTCTACACCTTCAATATTCAACTCTTTTAAATTATTATTATCATTAGTCTTATAAATATTAATATCAATAGAAGTACTTCTCTCCCCATCTTGTAAAACCCAAATAGTAGTCTTTTGATTAGCAACATCTTTAACCTTAAGTTCATACCCAGATACCAAAGTAACATAAGTATCATCACCACAATCACCAGAAGCATTATCAGAGTTAATATAATTTTTAGAAGAATCAGCTTTAAGACTAATCACAAAGCTACCATTTTTATCATCTAAATTATCCTTAACATTTTTCCAACCATTAAAATATTTAACGTTCTTAACTTCCGTAGCGGTTAAAGCATTTGAATCATATTCAAAACCAGTATCAATTTTACTAACATTAGTTCCTTTAGCTACACATAACACAGGCAAATCAATTCTAATTGTATCTCCTGGTTCAACTGTAGTCTTATTACTTTTAATTCCCATTGCTACTGTTTTAGCATTAACATAATTAATCCCAAATAAACAAACAATACCAATAATAAAAGTAAAGAAAATTTTAACATACTTATTTTTCATAACTAACTCCTTATCCATATTCTAATAATATTCTATCATAAAATAAATAAAAAAGAAATACAAAGAAAAAAAGAACTATAATTTTTTTAGTTCTTCATTAAGTACCATATTAGTAACACCTGGATTAACCTTACCAGAAGTTTTCTTCATAATAAGTCCCATAATAAATCCATTAACATTTTTACCAGCTTTATAATCATCAATAACTTTAGGATTATCATTAAACACTTCATTAACAATTCTTCTTATCTCTTCCTTATCACTAATCTGAGTACCAATAGACTTAGCCACATCTAAAATATTCTTATTCTCATCTAAAGCCTTAGTAAAAATATCTTTAACCTGTTTATTAGATATCTTTCCATCACTCATCATCTTAATAATATCACTAAAGTCTTTACTACTAATATCAATATCACTAATAGTCATAAAATTCTTATTCAAATATCCAAGTAAAAATCCTACTATAATATTAGCAGTCTCTTTAGGATTAGAACCATAACTAACAATATTATCAAAATAATCAGATAGTTTCTTATCCTTAGTTAAAGTACTAGCATCAACATTACCAATACCATATTCATTTATATATTTTAACTTTCTCTCATATTCAAGAACAGGCATATTATTTTTAATATCATTAATAAATTCTTCTCTTAATCTAATAGGAGGAATATTAGGCTCAGTATAATACTTATAATCAATAGCTTCACTTTTACCTCTCATAAAAACTGTCGTTTTATTAACTTCATCATATCTCCTAGTTTCCTGTTCAATAACTCCACCAGCTTCAAGTATTTCTGTTTGTCTTTTAATTTCAACTTCAATAACTTCTTTAACAGTAGAAAAAGAATTTATGTTCTTCATTTCTACTCTTGTACCGAGTTTATCATCATCTTCTTTCTTCATTGAAACATTAACATCTACTCTTATCTGACCAAGATCCGCCCTTGCATCACTAACATCTAAATATAAAAATATATTTCTAAGTGCCTCTAAGTAGGCAATAGCTTCTTTCGAAGAACCAATACAAGGTTCAGTAACAGTCTCAAGAAGTGGAACTCCTGCCCTATTATAATCAATTAAGGAATAAGTACTCAAATGATCCATATTCGCCGTATCCTCTTCCAAATGCGTATCATGAATAGTAATTTTTTTCTCTACTCCATCAACATTAATCATGACATAACCATTGGTACCAATAGGATTACCAAATTGTGTAATCTGATATCCCTTCGGTAAATCTGGATAATAATAATTCTTTCTATCAAAAACAAGTTTTTCAGGTACTCTACAATTTAAAGCCAAAGCAACCATGATGCTCTTTTTAACAGCCTCTTTATTAACAACAGGAAGAATACCAGGATAACCAATATCTACTACAGACAAATTAGTATTAACTTCGCCTGTCCCATTTTTAGCACTACTAAAATTTTTACTATTACTCTTAAGTTCACAATGAACTTCAAGTCCAATAACTGGAATATATTTACTCATCTTTAGCCACCATACCTTTACAACCAAGCAAACTCTCTACCTTATTTGCCATATTAAGTACTAAGCTATCCTCTTTAGCCCTACCAGTAATATTAACACTAACTGGCATATCATTAACAAAGCCACTAGGAATAGATATACTAGGAAATCCCCCAAAATTACCAATAACAAGATGATTACCTAAAATCAAATATTCATCTGACAATTTATCACTAGCATCATCAAACAAAGGAGCAATATTTCCACTAGTAGGCATAATAAGACCATCATACTTTTCAAATAGTTCGTTCATTCTATTAACAATAAGTCTTCTAACTCTACAAGCATTTAAAAATAACCTTTCTTGATTCTCTTTTTGAAGTACATAACTACCAATAACAAATCTTCTCTTAATAAGTTCAGAAAAACCATTAGTTCTAGTATTCATCATAATATCATTAACATTTTTACCATCAACTCTATTACCAAAAGGAATACCAGTTAAATTAGAATTATTCGAAGTAGCTTCAGCACAAGAAATAACATTATAAACCGGATATATAGCTTCAAGCAATTCTTTATCAAAACTAACCTCTTCCACTATCATTCCAAGTTCCTTACATTTCTCAAGAACACTCTTAAAGTTACTAATAATTTCCTTAAGTTCATTATTACCATTATCTATTTCAATAGCTTCTTTAATATAAAATAATTTCTTACCACTAACATCATTATCAAGTTCAGAAGCATAAGAAACATCTTCATCTGGTAAACTAGTCATATCCTTATCATCATGACCTTTTACAACATCCATAACATAACTTACATCCTTAACACTTCTAGCAAATACCCCAACATGATCCAAACTAGAAGCAAAAGAAAATAAACCATATCTAGATATTCTACCATAAGTAGGCTTATATCCAACTATCCCACCATAAGCAGCAGGTTTTCTAATAGAATCACCAGTATCACTACCAATAGCAAAAGGAACAATGCCAAGAGCAACACTAGCCGCACTACCAGCAGAACTCCCCCCTATCATTCTATCTTTATTCCAAGGATTTCTAACAATACCAGTATGACCAGTAGTACCAGTTCCACCCATAGCAAGTTCATCAAGAACAGTTTTTCCCATTAACACTGCCCCAGAATTTTTTAACTTTTTATATATAGTAGCATCATATAAAGGAATATAATCTTTAAGAATATTAGAAGAAGCTGTAGTAAGTATCCCCTTAGTAGAAATATTATCCTTAAGAGCATAAGGAATACCACTTAATATACTATTACTACAAACCTCATCTTTTTTATCCATAATAGTAACAAAAGAATTATATACATCTTGATATTTATAAGCTTTATTTACAGCTTCCTCAAATAATTTATCACTTGTTACTTTACCACTATCCAAGCCATTTCTAATATCATCAATAAATTTTTCTGTCATTATTCCACCACCTTAGGAACCTTAACCCTGTTACCCTCATATTCTTTAACATTAATTTTCATATCATCAAAACAAATTTCATTATCATAAGAATCATCTCTTAAATAACTATCATCAAGCTCTAAATCAAAAGGAAAAGTCATTGGACTAACATCATCAATGTCCTCTATTTTACCAATCAAATCCATTTGTTTCAATATAACATCAAACTCATTTTCCAAAGTCTTATACTCATCATCATTCATTTCAAACATAAGCTTTTTAGCATAAAGTTCTAAATTATCTCTTGTAATCATAAAGACCTCCTTCTAAATCATTAATATTATAGCAATTTTATATACAAAAAACAAGTAATTTAATTAATTTATATTAATTAAATAACAACTAATAAAAATACCAGAAAAATATATTTTTATCAGCAAAAAAACCAATATTAGATAATAATTAAATCAATTCTGGTAATAATATTATCATCATATTTCAAATATAAAATAATTTATTATAATAAAAATAATTGTTGGAGGTAATAATGAAGTTAGGCGAAAAAATAAAATCACTTAGAAAAAGTAAAGGTATTTCACAAGAAGAACTAGCAGCAATGTTAAAAATAAACAGAAATTATCTATCTAGAGTAGAAACAGGAAAATCTGAACCAACCGCTGGAATACTTAAACAAATAGCAATAATATTCAATATTGATTTAAACTCACTACTAGACATAAATAACGATAATCAAGATATTTCAGAAAAAGTAAAATATATTGTTAACAATTGCAAATATTTACACGAAAAAGATTTAGACTTCATAGTAAGAATAATAACTGTCATGAAAGAAGAATATGTAAAAGTTAACACAAAAACAAAATAGAATGATATTAATGATATTTATCATTCTTTTTTTATATAATTTAATATGAAAAATACAAATGAAAAACTATTAAAAGAAATAAATATTGATATCTTGTTTTTCTTTTTAGCCGCTATTAAAGCAGGAGTATCATTCTATCTAATTAACGAAAAGAAAAAAAGTGCCTTAAACATAGAAAGTATTAATAATACTACCGCTAATAAAATATATTATTATAATAGAAGATTAAACCTTATTATAGCCATTTACTTTTTCCTAAATGCATACTATTCCTATCAAAACGCCACTACAGAAGAAGAAAAAAAGCAGGAAGGACTATTAACATTAGCAACCTTCTTTATATTAATAGGAGCAGCATTATATTTACCATTAGGTAATAGTAATTTAATTATAGAAAATTAGTATAAAATAATATTCATATAAACATAATATAATAGAAAGGAATGATTATATTATGTTACCAAAATATTATTTAAATGATTATTTCACTTTAATAGATTCCCCAATATTAAAAGAAAGAGAATTTATGAAAACAGATATTCGTGAAGAAAAAAAAGAATACATAATGGAAATAGATTTACCAGGATTAACCAAAGATGAAATAACAATAAATTATGAAAATGGATATATAACCATAAGAGCAATAAAAAATATCGAATTTAAAGCAGATAACTATATTAGAAGAGAAAGATTATATAGGAGAAAAAAAAGAAAGTGATATAAAAGCCAATTATCAAAATGGTATTCTAACAATATCATTTCCCAAAGAAGAACTTCCCCATAAAGAAAGTCAAAACATTATTATAAAATAATCATCAAAGAGGAATTAACCTCTTTTTCATTTACTTCTTAATTTAGAAATGATATAATCTATGTGAGGTGTGAAAATGAATATAAGTAATAAATGGATAGACTATGAATGCTTAAAAACCGGTAACGGAGAAAAATTAGAACGCTGGGGAAACATAATTCTTAATAGACCAGATCCACAAATAATATGGGAGAAAAAAGATGTTTGGAATAATTATGATGGATATTATCATCGTAGCAATGAAGGTGGCGGCTATTGGGAATACAAAAAAAAGTTACCAGAGTACTGGACAGTAAAATATAATAATTTAACATTCAAGGTATCCCCTACCAACTTCAAACATACAGGCATTTTTCCAGAACAAGCGGCAAATTGGGATTATATAGACTTCAAAGTAAAAGAATATTTAAAAGATCATGAAGAAATGCATATTCTAAATCTATTTGCTTACACTGGATGTGCCACTATGGCAGCAGCAAATGCTGGAGCTACAGAAGTAGTACATGTTGATGCATCAAAAAGTATCAATGAATGGGCAAAAGAAAATATGAAATTATGCCACTTAGAAGATAAAACAATAAGATTTATTGCCGATGATGCAATAAAATTCTTAGAAAGAGAAAAAAGAAGAGGACATACTTATCAAGGAATAATTATGGATCCACCAAGTTATGGTAGAGGACCAAATAAAGAAGTCTGGAAATTCGAAAACGATTTTGCAAAACTATTAGATAAAGTAAAAGACGTATTAGATAAAGATTATTCATTCCTACTAATAAGTAGTTACACAACTGGAATAAGTCATATATCATTAGAAAATATATTAAAATTAAAATTTCCTAATCAAAAAATAGAAACTGGTGAAAACTGTCTACCAATAACCGAAAATAATTTAATATTACCATGTGGTATCTATGGAAAAATTACCAAAAATTAATATAATATACGAAGATAACCATCTTTTAGTAGTAGAAAAACCAGTAAACATTCCAGTTCAAGAAGATTCAAGTAAAGACCTAGATATGATTACCATTTTAAAAAATTATCGCAAAATAAAAGAAAATAAGCCAAATGAAGCATATATAGGCCTAGTACATAGATTAGACAGACCAGTAGGAGGCATAATGGTATTCGCAAAAACATCCAAAGCAGCATCCAGACTAAGTAATCAAATAAGAGAAAACACCTTTCATAAAACCTATATAGCAGTAATAACAGGAACACTTCCAAATCAAGGTAAATTAGAAGATTATTTAATTAAAAATAATAAAACAAATATAAGTAATGTAACAACAAAAGAAAAAGGCAAATACTCAGCTCTAGAATATAAAGTACTTAAAACAAAAGACAACCTATCATTAATAGAAATAAATTTAATAACAGGTCGTCCACATCAAATAAGAGTACAATTTTCCAATAGAAATCACCCGTTATTAGGAGATTCAAAATATGGAAAAAATCCTAATAATATAAATATAGCACTATTTGCCAAAAGTATAAGTTTTATCCATCCCACTACCAAAGAAAAACTAACATTTTCACTAGATATACCAAATAGATATCCATTTAATATTTTCAAATAAATATATAAATTACATATTTTTACCATAATTAAAATGTATAATTAAAGCGCAAAGGAGAGAAAAATGGAAGATATAACATTAAATTATTTAATAATATTCATATCAATATTAATAACTACATTGTCGCAAATATTCATATCACTAGCTTACAGCAAATACAAAAAAATATTAAACAATAAAGATTTGTCAGGATATGATGTGGCTAGAAAAATTCTAGATAGCAACAATTTAGATAATATTATGATTCTTGAAACAAGAGGAAATCTAACAGATCATTATGATCCACAAAGGAAAGTAATAAAATTATCTACAGATATATATCATGGTTCAAGTATTGCCGGTGCCGCCGTAGCAGCACATGAATGTGGGCATGCTATTCAAGATAAGATGAAATATACACCTATGCGTATAAGAAGTGCCCTAGTACCATTTGTTAATATATGTACAAGAATAGGATATTTAGCCATCGTAATAGGAATAATATTCTCATATACACTAATAGAAGTAGGAATCGTATTACTATTAAGTATGCTAGTATTTCAATTAATAACACTACCCGTAGAGTTCAATGCTTCGCATAGAGCAATAAAAGAATTAGAAAGACTTAATCTCATAGATGAAGAAGAAAAGAGCTCTGCTAAAAATATGCTCATCGCAGCGGCATTTACATACGTAGCTAGTGTACTTAGTACATTACTTGAAATACTAAGATACGCCCTAATATTTAATGATAGAGATCGTTAGGCTTCTATCATTTTTTCTTTTTTTATGGTAAAATAACTTTAAAGGAGGTACTATGCCAAATAATTCATATATAAAATTTATAAATTTTTTCAAAGAACATAAACTATATGATGAAGAAATCTTTACATATTTAAGAGAAAACTCTATAATGTTCGACTATCTAGATACAGATCAAAGACCATTAGTAGGAACATACTATACATTTGATAAACGTCAAAGGTTAAATAAAATAATATTATATGTTCCATTTATCAAAGATGAAATAACAATCGTTACAAATATTCATGAGTACACTCATGGATTACTAGCCTACAATAATATTAATAAAAAATATACATTAAAAGATGATTGTGAAATATTACCAATGTTAATGGAAAAAATATATTTAAAAGAAAATCCTAGTCCTACCCTAGAAAGATACATACAATATTTAGATACAAAGATACTTGAAAGTAAAAACAAAGAAGATTATAGATACAAAATAGCCTTAGACATACAATCTGAACTACTAGAATATTATAATGCCAATAATGACTTTGAAAAATTAAAAACGAAAAGCAAAAAACTTTATCGTAAATATAATGTCAAATAAAATCAAATCAATAATATTTATATTTACTATCTAAATATAAATGTGTTATTATTATTTTGGAGGAGTATAATGAAAAAAAGAGAAAGAAAAAATAACAATAAATTTAAAAATATATATTTTTTTAAAATAAGACTTCACAAAGTCGAATTTTAGTATATAATGATATGTATGAAATGAATATAAATATATCTTAAAATTAAGTTTTAATTACATGTAATGAAAACCATTTTATAGATATATTTATATGGGTATATATAATAGCAAAGAATACTTAAATAAAATTTTAAGTTTAATTCTATATACAATTAGACAAGAAAGAGGTAATATAATGGCTAAAGATTATAGTGTATTTGATATAGTAGGTCCTAACATGATAGGTCCATCAAGTTCTCATACTGCAGGAGCTGCAAGACTTGGAAAGAGCGCTTCTAAAATAGCAGGAAAACCAGTAAAAGAAGTAAACTTTTTACTTCACGGATCATTTGCAGAAACTTATAAAGGTCATGGTACAGATAAGGCATTAGTTGGTGGTATATTAGGGTTCGATCCAGATGATGCTAGAATCAAGTATTCTTTTGAATTAGCAAAAGAACAAGGGGTTAAGTTTGAATTCATAAAAACTAACTTAGGAGAAAACGTTCATCCTAATACAGTAAAAATGGAAATGATATTAGAAGATGGCTCTAAATCAACAGTAATGGGTGCTTCTATAGGTGGAGGAAACATAAAGCTTACTGAAATGGATGGTTTAGCACTTGACTTTAATGGTTCTAGAAGTGCTGTAGTATTAGAAATAAAAGATATACCTGGTGCAATAGCATTTATAACAGGAATACTTGGTCATAACAATAAAAATATATCGATGATATCTACTAATAAGCCGGCTAAGTCAGAATACACATTCTTGACAATAGAAACAGAGGATGAATTAGAGTCAAGCTTAATAGATCAATTAAGAAAATTTGAAGTAGTAGCTAAGGTAGTAGTTTTAGATAAATTCTAATAAATGAAGGAGAGACAAAAATGAAATATAATTTCACAAGTGGAGCAGAATTATTAGAAAAATGTAAAGAATTAAACATGACTATACATGAATTATGTGTAGAAAGAGAAGCAGAACTTACAGGAATATCAAAAGAAGAAGTAAGAGATAAAATGAGAGTAAGTTTAAATATAATGAAAGAAGCTGTTGAAAAAGCAGTTCAAGAAGATATAAAATCTATGGGTGGTCTTATAGGTGGAGAAGCTAAGAAGTTAACTAACTTCAGAAATTCATCTGCAAAGACTGTTTGTGGAGATTTAATGAATAAAGCTATGGCTGCTGCAATGGGAACTATGGAAGTTAATGCTTCTATGGGGCTTATAGTTGCTGCACCAACAGCAGGTTCTTGTGGTATACTTCCAGGAGCTATAGTTACAATAGGTAAAGAATACGGTATAGATGATGAAACTATGATAGATGCATTATTTACAGCTTCAGCTATAGGAGCTATAATAACTAGAAATGCAACTGTTTCAGGAGCAGAAGGTGGATGTCAAGCTGAAACTGGAGCTGCTGCTGCAATGGCATCAGCTGGTGTAGTTGAAATGATGGGTGGAAGCCCAGAACAAGCAGTACATGCTGCATCTCACTGTTTACAAAATGTTATGGGATTAGTATGTGACCCAATAGCTGGACTTGTTGAAGTACCTTGCCAAGGAAGAAATGCTATAGGTGTTGCAAATGCTTTAATATCAGCAGAATTATGTTTAGCTGGTATATTAAACATAATACCATTTGATGAGACTGTAGCTGCTATGTATAAAGTAGGTAAGACTCTTCCAATGGAATTAAGAGAAACTGCATTAGGTGGAGTTGCTGCAACTTGCACAGGATGTTCTTT
>OGRO01003176.1_pt1 | contig 12024 bp, 10 predicted proteins | sample 1553451 | NCBI WGS metagenome assembly OGRO01 (sample SAMEA2580021, study PRJEB22360) | human gut metagenome
TATCAAATCAGATTTTACAGAACACCATTGAAGGACTGAAAGGAATCGCCAGAGTCGAACTGTGCGTCATGGATGTGGATGGCAAGGAAGTAGCGGCCACCATGGATATGGGGAACTGTTCTAAGCCTGCGGTGGAATTCGCAGCATCACCGGCTGATTCTCAGGAGATCCAGGGATACCAGTATTTCAAGATCTATGACGAACAGCAGCTGGAGTATATTCTCGTAGCCGGCGGTACCGGTGAAGATGTCTATATGATCGGCAAAATGGTTGCTTTCCAGATCCAGAATCTGCTGGTAGCTTATAAAGAAAGATTTGATAAGGATAACTTCATTAAGAACCTGCTGTTGGACAATCTGCTGCTGGTGGATATTTACAGTCGTTCCAAGAAGCTTCATATCCAGACAGATGTTCCCAGGGTGGTTATGATCGTGGAATCCGCAGGCGGCAAGGATAATAACGTCCTGGAGATCGCCAGAACCCATTTCGGTTCCAACAGCAAGGATTTCATCACGGCAGTGGACGAGAGCAACGTGATCGTGGTGAAGGAGTTCTCAGAGACCGATACCGGAAAAGAGATCGAGAAGGCAGCCAGAGCGCTGGAGACCACTCTTCTGAAGGAGGGCATTCGGGAGGTCCGTATCGCATACGGAACTATCGTGCATGAGATCAAGGAAGTCAGCCGTTCCTACAAGGAAGCCAAGATGGCGCTGGATGTAGGCAAGATCTTCTTCGATGAGAGAGATATTATCGCGTACAGTGAGCTGGGAATCGGCCGCCTGATCTATCAGCTGCCCATTCCGCTGTGCAAGATGTTCATTCGTGAGATCTTCGGCGGCAAAAGCCCAGATGATTTCGATGAAGAGACACTGACCACGATCTATAAATTTTTCGAGAACAGCCTGAATGTGTCCGAGACCTCCAGACAGCTGTTCATTCACAGAAATACACTGGTATACCGTCTGGATAAGCTCCAGAAGAGTACCGGACTGGATCTGCGCGTATTCGAAGACGCCATCACCTTCAAGATCGCGCTGATGGTTGTGAAATATATGAAATATATGGAAACATACGAGTATTGATTTCTTGCGGAGCGATTTTGCGAATGAGGCTATGCAAGAAATCAATATGGTGAAATATGATGACAAGACAGTAGAAAGGCAAGATAGCAAATGGCAAACAAAGAAGCACAAAGGCTGAAGAGAGAACGGATCATAGAGGAAAATGGCATTATCTTCCTGGACAATGTAAGCAAGTCCTATTCCACCGGCTCTCCGGCACTCAACGGCGTAACGCTGAGCATCGGAAGAGGGGAATTTGTATTTATCGTAGGTGACAGCGGATCCGGTAAATCGACATTGATCAAATTACTGCTGCGGGAGCTTACAGCGACCAGCGGCAGTGTTTATGTTATGGGAAATGATCTGGCGAGATTAAAGCACAGACAGATTCCCCGATTCCGGCGTAACCTGGGCGTGGTGTTCCAGGATTTCCGACTGTTGAACGACCGTAATGTTTATGAAAATGTAGCATTTGCACAGCGCATCGTGGAGACTCCCGTCAGCGAGATCCGCAGAAATGTCCCTGCGATCCTGGCTACGGTAGGACTGGCAGGCAAATACAAAGCCAAGACCAAACAGCTCTCCGGCGGTGAGCAGCAGCGTGTGGCACTGGCCCGTGCGCTGGTGAACAATCCGTCCATACTTTTGGCGGATGAGCCCACCGGTAATCTGGATCCCAATAACTCCTGGGAGATCATGAAGCTGTTAGAGGAGATCAATGAAAGCGGCACCACGGTAGTCGTGGTAACCCATAACCGCGAAATCGTCAATGCCATGCAGAAACGAGTGATCACCATGAAAAAAGGCGTGATCATCAGCGACGAAGAGAAGGGTGGGTATATTGATGAAGATTAGTACACTTTTATATACGATCAAGCAGGGATTTGCCAATATTTTCCGAAATAAATGGTATTCCCTGGCATCTATTGCGACCATATCGGCATGCCTGTTTCTGTTTGGCCTGTTCTACTCCATCGTGGCTAACTTCCAGAACATCCTGAAGACAGCGGAGGAAGGCGTGTCTGTGACCGTATTTTTCCATAGTGAATGGGATGGCTGCGAGAGTCATACCGAGGGACAGATTCCTTCCGAACAGCAGATAGAAGAGATCGGACAGGAGATCGCCAAGCGTGCCGAGGTATCCGACGTACAGTTCAAATCCGCAGACGAGGCATGGGCTACCTTCGGACCGGACTATTTCGGCGAGGATTATGCGGAAGGTTTCCCGGAGAATCCGCTGGCGGGAGAAGACAGCTATGAGATTTTCCTGAGCGATGTGTCCATGCAGGATGCACTGGTGACCTGGCTGCAGTCCATTCCGCAGGTGCGTAAGGTCAATTATTCCGAGATGACGGCCAATACCCTGAGCGGACTGAATCTGCTGATCGCTTATGTGTCCATGGGTATTATTGTGATCCTGCTGGCTGTCAGCATCTTCCTGATCAGCAATACCGTAGCGATCGGTATCTCTGTGCGGTCGGAAGAGATCAATATCATGAAATATATCGGTGCCACAGACTTTTTCGTGCGTGCACCTTTCGTACTGGAAGGCATGCTCATCGGACTGATCGGAGCTGCCGTTCCGCTGGGACTGATCTATTCTCTGTATAATTACGCACTGAATTATATCGTGGAAAGATTCCTGGTACTCAGTGGTTTCCTGAATTTCCTGTCGGTAGATGAGGTGTTCCATTTCCTGATCCCGGTATCTCTGGGAGTCGGTGTGGGCATCGGTTTCCTGGGAAGCATATCTACCGTCAGAAAACATCTACACGTATAATGAAGTAGTCATTCCCGGGTATCTGCATGGCAGTACCCGGGTTCTAAAATCCCGCAAACAAGTGATACGGATGGGAGTTAAATGAATAAGAATAAAAAAGGAATCCTGCTGGCACTTTGCCTTGTGCTGGCGGTCCCGGTATGCGGCAGCGGTCTGCCCGCGCAGGCTACCAGCATGTCTTCCATTACGTCAGACAGCATCCGGGAGAAACAGGATCAGATCAATCAGGCACAAAAAGAACGCGAAACGATGAAGAGCAACCTGAGCAACCTGGAACAGATCAAGAAAGATCTGGAAACCAAGAAAAGTAATCTGAAAAGTTACGTTGCACAGCTGGATCAGAATCTGAGCGAGATTGAACAGAATATTGCAGACCTAAAGAGCCAGATCACAGCCAAAGAGGAAGAGATCACACAGACACAGGAGGAACTGGATGCGGCGCAGGCCAAAGAGGATGCGCAGAAGGATGCCATGATCCGTCGTATCCGTGTCATGTATGAAAAAGGAGATTCCTATATCCTGGATATGATGTTAAAGGCGGAGAGCTTCAGTGATTTTCTGAACCGGGCGGATTTCATGGATCTGGTCATGGCATATGACCGCCAGCAATGGAAAGAATTCATGGAGAACCGTAAATACATTGCACTGTGTAAGGAAGAACTGGAAGCGGAGAAACAGATCCTGGATGAAGCTAAGGCCGGGGTGGAGCAGGAGCAGGCCAATATGGAGGCCCTGATCGACCAGAAGAGCCGGGATATCACCGCCTATGAGAGCGATATTTCCAACAAAGAACAGGCGATCAAGGAGTATAAACAATCCATCGCCGATCAGGATGCAGAGATCGCAGCACTGGAGGCGGCAATTGCAGCAGAGAAAAAGAGGATCCTGGAGGCCAGCGGTACGGTGCTGACCTATGACGGTGGTGTATTCAAATTCCCGTTGGCATCCTATACCAGAATTTCGGATGATTACGGCAATCGTATCCACCCTACCCTGGGAATTGAACAGTTCCATAATGGCGTGGATTTCGCCGCACCGAAAGGAACAGCGATCTATGCAGCCTACGACGGCCAGGTGGTGGCAGCCACCTACAGCAATACCATGGGGAACTACGTCATGATCGACCATGGCGGCGGCCTGTATACGATCTATATGCATGCATCGGCACTGTATGTGTCCAGGGGTGATATCGTAGTCAGAGGGGAGACCATTGCGGCGGTAGGCTCCACCGGACGTTCCACCGGCAACCATCTGCACTTCAGTGTTCGTAAGGATGGAGCATATACTTCACCTTGGAATTACCTGTCGCAATAGTTCTGCAATCGCAGAGCGCGTGACTGCTTGCAGGCTAAATGATTCGAGAGTGCGAAGCACGGAGAAATGCTTGTTGCGATAAAGACGCGCCGTGTTGCAACGAAAGATTGGAAAATAAAGGAGAGTATATATGGAAGAAAATAAGGAATTGGAAACGGTGACGGAGTCCCAAAGGAATGCCGGAAAGGGTTTGTTCCTCAGCGGCATTATCGTAGGATTCGCTGCGACTCTTCTCGTGGTGGGGGGCATCTTTATCGCTTTCCAGATCCATCGTATCGTTACCGTGAAGGACGATGTGTCGGCGCAGGCATCCTATGACGAGGATTCTGCTGTCAATGCCCAGACGATCAAAAAGCTGCAACTGTTAGAAGACACGGTAAAAGAGAACTTTTACTTAAGCGAGGTCACCAATGAACAGCTGGAGGACGGTATGTACCGCGGACTGATGGAGGCTCTGGATGATCCGTATTCCGAGTATTACACCGCAGAGGAACTGAACGAACTGACAGAACAGACCCAGGGAATCTATTATGGTATCGGAGCCTATGTCAGCATGGATTCCGATACGAATCTGCCGAAGATCAGCGGTGTCATCGAGGGCGCACCGGCGGCGGATGTGGACCTGCGGGCCAACGATATCATCTATGAAGTGGATGGAGTGTCCACTGCGGGCAAGACGCTGACGGAATCCGTGAGCATGATCCGCGGAGAAGCTGGCACCACGGTAGATCTGACGATTGTCAGACAGGGCGCGGGCGATTATCTGCACGTTACGGTAGAGAGAGCAAAGGTGGAGAGTCCCACCGTCAAATATGAGATGCTGGATGACAACATGGCATATATCCAGATCGTGGAATTCGATGATGTGACCATAGACCAGTTCACGGATGCATTGGCTACCGTAAAAGGATCCGATATGAAGGGACTGATCCTGGATCTGCGGGGCAACCCCGGCGGAAGCCTGGATGCAGTGGTGCAGATCGCAAGAAAGCTGCTTCCGGAGGGAATGATCGTATATACCGAAGACAAGGCGGGCAAGCGCACAGAATATACCTGCGACGGCAAGACTCCTCTCGAAGTACCGCTGGTAGTGCTGGTGGATATGAACAGTGCCAGCGCTTCCGAGATCCTGGCGGGAGCCATTCAGGACTATGGCATCGGAACCCTGGTAGGTACCACTACCTTTGGCAAGGGAATCGTACAGCAGATCATGCCGTTTACCGACGGTTCCGCCATCAAGATCACCATCAGTGCCTATTATACCCCCAACGGCCGCAATATCCACGGCACCGGTATTGAGCCAGATGTGGAATGCGAGTTTGACGGGGATGCTTACTACAACAGCGATACCCCGGTGGATAACCAGCTGGAGAAAGCAAAAGAAGTGTTAAAAGATTTGATGAAATAAAAGCTTGACAAAGCGCACAAAACTGTTTAAGATATAACCCATAAAACGAAGGCGTTTTTACCAAATCGGTAAAAGCGCCTTTTTCTGTTACATAAGTTCCTGCCCGGAACACAGAATGGAGGAGCAAAATGATCAGACTGGAAAATGTATGTAAGAATTTCGGAGATCTCCAGGTACTGAAAAATGTCAATCTGGAAGTAAAAGAAGGCGAGAAGCTGGTTATCATCGGACCCTCCGGCTCTGGGAAATCCACCACCGTGCGATGCATGAATTTCCTGGAGGAGCCTACCAGTGGTCATGTCTATATCGATGGACAGAAGCTGACGCATGCGAATAAGACCAAGATCATCCGGGAGTCCATCTCCATGGTGTTCCAGCAGTTCAATCTGTATCCGCATATGACGGTGCTTAAGAATCTGACCATAGCTCCCATGAAGCTCCATCACAAGAGCAAAAAGGAAGCGGAGGATCTGGCATATCATTATCTCGATGTAGTAGGTCTGCGGGACAAGGCACATGTATATCCCACCACACTGTCCGGAGGACAGCAGCAGAGGATCGCCATAGCGAGAGCCCTGTGTGCACAGACGAAGATCATACTATTCGATGAACCCACATCTGCACTGGATCCCGAGACGATCCAGGAAGTATTGGATGTCATGATCAAGCTGGCAAAAGAAAACATCACCATGGTAGTGGTCACCCACGAGATGGGATTCGCCAGACAGGTAGCGGACCGCGTGGTATTCATGGCAGATGGACAGATCATAGAAGAGGGAACTCCGGATCACTTTTTCGAGAATCCTTCCAACGAACGCGTAAAGCAGTTCCTGGGCAAGATCATCCGCTGATATCCTGTGAACCATACTCTGGTCAGCATAGCGGCAGATGTATTATCATGTCGGTCTATCCATGAAGCCGCTTTTTACAACGTGTCAGTCAGAAAGGCTTCGTGTTTAGATATATATTGAGGAAATAAAAGGAGGAGAAAGTTATGAAAAATTTGAGAAAATGGACTGCACTTGCGGCAGCAATGGCAATGACAGCAACGCTGCTCACCGGATGCGGAAGCTCTGAAGCAACTGCATCTGAGGCAGCAGCTTCTACCGCTGACAGCAGCACAGCAGTGGCAACGGCACCTGCGGAGACCACAGCAGCAGACGGAGAGCTGGCAGCAGATGTACAGGCGATCGTAGACAGAGGCGTATTGAGAGTCGGTGTTAAGAATGCGGTAGTCGGCTTCGGCTTCCAGGATACCCTGACCGGTGAGTATTCCGGACTGGAGATCAGTCTGGCTGAGAAGATCGCAGAGAGCCTCGGCGTGGACGTAGAATTCACCGCAGTTACCGCAGCTACCAGAACCGAGCTTCTGGATTCCGGCGATATCGACTGCGTACTGGCTACCTTCACCATTACCGATGAGAGAAAGCAGAGCTGGGATTTCTCCACTCCTTATTTTACAGACTATGTAACCGTACTGGTAGAGGATAAGAGCGGCATTACTTCTCTGGCAGACCTGGTAGACAAAAAGGTCGGCGTATCCTCCGGTTCCACTTCTGCAAAGGCACTGACCAAGGCTATGATCGAAGCCGGTCTGATCGATGGCAGCGGATTTGATGCAGACACCTTCGATCCCGCACTGTGGACCACAGGCGTCTCTTTCCAGCAGTATGATGACTATCCTGCCATCTCTACTGCATTGAGTGCCGGTGAAGTAGATGCGTTCTGCGTAGATAAGTCTATCCTGGCAATCTACAAGACCGAGGGACGTTCTTACATCGATGACAAGTTCTCACCTCAGGAATATGGCGTAGCTACCACCAAGGGTTCTGGCCTCTCCGCTTATGTGGATGAGCTGATCCAGGGATGGTTGGCAGACGGTACGATCGACAGCCTGATCACTGAGAACGGATTAGAGTAAAGATAACATAAGAAGCAGTCTACAGCGCCCGAAGACTAGGGAGTACCCGGAGGGGCGCTGTAGAGATGAAAAGTAACCGGGAGGAAACACTATGTCTGGTATTATTTCAGCGAGAGCCTGGGGCAAGGTCTGGGCGTACAGGAGTACATTCCTGTTAGGACTTCTGAATACTGTGGAGACAGCAATTTTCGCCATTTTGTTGGCACTGGTGCTGGGTGTGATCTTCGGCCTGATGGCGACTAGCGGGAAAAAGATATTGCAGGTCATCAGCAGAGTCTATGTAGAGATCATGCAGAATACACCGATCCTGCTCCAGCTGTGTTTCTTCTATTATGCACTGGCATTTTCCGGTCACAGCATTGGAATCCTGCCGACAGGTATTGTTGCACTGGGCGTATATACCGGAGCCTATATGGCTGAGGTGGTACGTGCAGGCATCGAATCCATTCCCAAGGGACAGTTTGAAGCGGCACAGTCCCAGGGATTCACCTATGTGGAGCGGATGTATTATATCATCCTTCCGCAAAGCATCAAGATCATTTTACCGCCTATGGTAAACCAGATCGTGAACCTGATCAAAAACACCTCCTGCCTGTACATTATCGGCGGAGCCGATCTGATCTCGCTGACTTACAGCTTTGTCACCGGGGAAAATACCGGCGGTGCTTATGCACCGGCATATCTGGTCAGCGGACTGCTATTTTTCATTATATGTTATCCACTCTCCAAGACAGCCAGTGTCTGGGAGATTCATCTGAAGAAAAGGGATCAACGAGTGACATTCCAAAAAACAGAAGGGCAGGTGACAGACAATGAGTAATCTGGAAGCAAGCTTTTCCATTTTGGCACAAAAGGGCGTAATGCTCTATATCCTGAAGGGAACGGTATTCACTCTGATCATTGCGCTGATCGCCGTCGTGTTAGGAATCGTCATCGGTTCCGTACTAGCCCTGTGCAGGAATTACTGCACAAGCAAAACTACGAAAATATTTGGTATTATCGCCACCGTATACATAGAAGTGTTCCGGAATACACCGTTACTGCTGTGGATCTTCATCTGCCTGGTGTTCTGCCCCTGCCCGGAGCTGTTCAACCGGAAGCTGTTCGGACTGACCACGGTAGAGACGAAGCTGCTGTTCAAGGCAGCAGTTGCTTTGATCCTGTTTACATCTTCCGTCATTGCCGAGATTATCCGCGGAGGACTGAACTCCATCGCCCACGGGCAGTTTGAAGCCGGTCATGCGCAGGGCTTCAACGTGGTGCAGGTCATGATCTATATCATCCTGCCCCAGGCATACCGGAACGTCATCCCGACCCTCCTCAGCCAGGTGATCACGACCATCAAGGATTCGTCCTACCTGGCAAACGTGGCAACCATCGAACTGATGGCGCGGACGAAGCAGCTGTTGTCCGCAGCCAGCCGTTACAATGGTACTGGTAATGTGAATGTATCCGATGTATTTGTACTGTTTGGAATGGCGGCATTGATCTATTTTATCATCAACTACACCCTGTCCTGCGTGGTGCGTTCTATGCAGAAACGGCGGAAGAGACCGGTACGGGTGGTAGCGGAATAACTGCCTTTTTAATATATGTGATTCGTGTTCGCGCACACTCGGAACAAAACTATTATATATAAAAACGTGCGCAGAAATGGGGATTTGTATGGAACAATATGTGATCACGATTTCAAGACAATTCGGAAGTATGGGACGATCCATCGCCAAAGAATTATCAGAAAATCTGGGAATCGAATTCCTGGACAGAGATATCGTGGAAGCCACAGCGAAGCGCATGGGACTTCCGGTATCCGTCATCAGCGACGAGGAAGAGAGTATGAAGTCCACATTTTTCCGCAGGCAGTATCCGCTCGGGATGGGAATGTCCAGCCTGAAAGATGAGATCTTCTATACTCAGAAAAATATCATCCGTGATTTTGCGGCAAAAGGCTCCTGCATTATTGTAGGCCGCTGTGCAGATTATATTTTGGAAGACATTCCGAATCATTTGAATGTGTTCGTCTATGCACCGGAGGAAGCGCGACTGAAAAACTGCGTGGAGAATTTGCAAATGGATCCCAAGACAGCGAAAAAGATGATGCGTGATGTTGACGCAGCACGTAACCGCTACCACAAGGCATACATTCCCGGCTGGCAGAGTGTCTTCGACCACAAAGATCTCATGATCGACAGCAGCCGGTTCGGTATCGACGGCACGGCAAAGATCTTAGCGGATATTGTCAGAAACCAGTGGGGCTGATGGCCCACAGATTCTTGATCTGCGGGGAGAGCGTGACATAGTCCCAGGTGTGGGAACTGTTGCTTACCCGGTTGGGATCCTTGACACAAAAGCCCGTGTCATCATAATCAAAGAGCAGGATATAGTGGCCGGAGGTGGTGAAATCCCCCGGTCGCATGCTGCACACGATAAGCTTGCCCTGATCCAGGGCTTTTTTCATACTGTTTTCACTTAAGGATAATTCTTCGCCGGACAGACCCAAAGCCGATAGGCCATCGGTCCACAGGGACCAGCTGGTACCGGATTCTGTATAATATCCGTTTTTTTCACAATAGGAAGCCATTTCTCTTGGGGTGCCGTTCAAATCCCGGGTGAAGTATACATAGGCCATGGACAGGCAGGTAGGCCCACAGCCGGAGAGACCGATGATGCTGTCGCCGAAGGACACATAGCCCCAACGCTTGTCCCATTGCAGGAACAAAGGAACCTGTCCGATGATGACATCGTGAGTGAGGTCGATAGACTGACCCAGATAATTTTGCCGATTAGGGTAGTCAGCTACGAAATCTGCAGCTTCTGCATTGTTTTTCACAAGCTCTGACAGGGCTTCTGTGATGTTTTCAGCATCTGCATCGACGGACGAGAGACTTTCGGCGAAGGTGGTTTCATTTTCTTCTTGCAGCGCGGCAAAATCATATTTGGATACCGGCAGGTCGTATCTTGCAGTCAGCTGGTAGTACAGATGATTGACGGTGGGCAGAATCTCGCCACCGTAATCCTGCCAAAAAGATACTGCGGTGAGAAGCAGCAAAACAGCAACGGAAATGCGGAAGAAGCGTGCAATGCGTTTTCTTCTGCGGATGGCTCGCTTCCGGTGGAGCATCTCCTGTCTGGAAATTCTGTGGCGCTGTCGGTGCACCGGTATCTGATGTGCTGCATTTGTATTCATAAAAATCCCTCCCAAGAGTCCCTTTTTTGACAAAATAACCGTCTTTTTCTATAGAAGAGTATAAAGGAATGTCTGATAAAAAGTCTTTTAAGCAGTTTTAAACTTTTGGACAGATATCTTTAAGATTTCATGAAGATATGCTACAATAATGCATGAACTAAAATCATCCGGAAAGGGGAAGCGACCGATGATCAAGAGAAAATATGTGCCGCTGCGCATTGCGCAGCCGGGAATGATGATCGATCAGGCGATCATAGACCGTGCGGGTCGTGTACTGATCGCCAGAAGAACCCGACTGGAGGACTTCCATATTGATGCGCTGAAAAAAATGGGGGTCACGGGTATTTATACCTGTGAAGGTACGGAAGATGTGAAACCGGCAGAAGCCGATCAGACGCAGCAACTGCCGGAGCCGCTGCAGAAGAAATACGATCAGGTCAAAGTGAAAGATCCTGCCAAGGTGCAGATCTCCGAGAGCGTACGCAGCCGTGTGGCGCAGGGGGTGCAGTATCTGTATCAGGATACCCAGTCTGCGGACTTCACCAATGCATCCCGCAGTATTACCGATGATTTGCTGAAGGCAATCGAGGATAACGATGCGGTAGCGGTGGATATCGGCGCACTGAAGGTCAGTGATGAGTATACCTTCAAGCACAGCGTGGATGTGGCGACCATGTCCATGATCGTAGCCAGAAAATACGGATTGGATGACCAGCAGGTCTATGAGATTGGCATTGCCGGACTTCTGCATGATATTGGAAAGTCCAAAATACCGAATGAAATATTGAACAAGGCAGCGCGACTTACGGACGAGGAATTCGCTATTATGAAGCAACATTCTGTATATGGATACCGGATCCTGCAGCCGAAGGAGGACCTGTCCACGGAGATCAAGCTGGGTGTGCTGCAGCATCATGAGAAGATAAACGGAAAGGGATACCCGATGGGGGTTACGGGAGATAAAATAGACCTGTTTGCAAGGCTGATCTCCATATCGGATATCTATGATGCCCTGGTGACGGAGCGCCCTTACAAGAAGCCGTTCTCCCCCAGAGATGCTGTGGAGATGATCATGTCCATGACGGAAGAACTGGATATTAACGTTATGCGCTGCTTTTTAGAGAGCGTCATCCTCTATCCTGTCGGCACAGATGTGGCATTGAGCAACGGCGAGACCGCCCGCGTCGTGGAGAATATCCCCAATGCCGTTCTACGCCCGAAGGTCCTGGGACTTACCACCGGACGAGTGTACGACCTCGCCAATGATGTGAAATGCGCGAATATTATTATTTTGTAAATTGAGAGTTAGTTGAATACATTGGCAAAATCCACGAACTCCCGGAGCATGCGATA
>OGRO01003180.1_pt1 | contig 12008 bp, 18 predicted proteins | sample 1553451 | NCBI WGS metagenome assembly OGRO01 (sample SAMEA2580021, study PRJEB22360) | human gut metagenome
CGTGTCGATTCCGTCAACATAGACTTTTCCGCCCGTAGGAAGCAATATCGCGTTCAGATGAGATGCAAAGGTCGATTTTCCGCAGCCGTTGTGACCGAGAACGGCAACAAACGAGCCCTGCTCTATCTCGATATTCATATCGTGTATAACGTCCATGTACGTGTTTTCGTAACGGAACGTAAGATTTTCGGTCTTTATTATCGCCACTTATGACGCCGACGGCACACCCAACGCCATGAATGCCGCCTGGGGCGGCCTGTATGCGGGGGACCAGGTGGTCCTCTGCCTGAGCCCCAACCACAAGACCACCTGCCAGTTCGACCGGTACGTGGACCTGTACAGCGGTCTGGTCAAGATGCTCAGGGCAAGCGGACTCAAACTCCGGTTGCGTAATGACGGCGACAAGGTGGCCATGAGCGCCATGCCCGTCCGCACGATCGGCGACAGCATCGACTCGGACCTCATCGACTTCACCGCCAAACAGGCGGCGCACCCTATCAACCATCTCATCTGCCTGGGCAAGGGCGAACTCAAGGACCGTACCGTCATCCACTGGTACGCCGACGCGAATGGCACGTTCAGCCACACGCAGACACTCAAAGGCCTTGACGAACGCACCGCCACATACGAGTTGTCCAACGCCGAAGCCGACGAGCTCGAGGACAAGGGCAGGCAGAAATTCCAGGAACTTCGGAACACCAGCACCATCGACGTGGACATTCCTGACGGCATCGACGCGGACGTCGGCGACCGTGACAACAACACGGGCCTCGTCGTCACTGCCGAGATCTCCAAGAAGATCGTCAAGGTTTCGGGAGGCGTGCTCACCGTCACCTACGAATCCGGAGGCGCCAGTGCCGGCGGCAACAGCGGAGAATCCTCCATCGGGGATGGTGGCCACGCCTACTACGCTGGAGCCGGCCTCAAACTCGACGCCTGGACGTTCAGCGCCGACGTGACCAGAAACGACATCGACTCGCTCAACAACGCATTGTCGGGTAAACAGCCGAAAGGCGACTACATCACCGGCCTGAAAATCGGTTCGGTGGACACGCTCGCCCCCGGCGCACAGGCAAGCGCGTCGCTCACGGGCGCCGGCAGCGACAAAACCTTGAATTTGGGGCTTCCGAAAGGCGACCAGGGTCCGCAAGGGGAGAAGGGCGACAAGGGCGACACAGGACCACAGGGGGCCACCGGAGCGACCGGACCCACCGGTCCTCGGGGAGAGAAAGGAGCGACCGGGGAGCGAGGGCCGCAAGGCGTCGCCGGTCCCGAAGGCCCGCAGGGACTGCAGGGGATACGCGGCGAGAAAGGCGATAAGGGCGACAAGGGACCGCAGGGAGAGCAAGGCGAGACGGGCGGGACCGGCGCGGCCGGAACGACATTCACGCCGTCGGTCGCTGCGGACGGGACGCTCAGCTGGACGAACGACGGCGGGAAAACGAACCCGGACAGCGTCAACATCAAAGGCCCGCAGGGCAATCCGGGCGAAAAGGGCAACCCAGGAGAGACCGGCGCAAAGGGCGCAGACGGCGTCACGCCGACGATCGGCACGAACGGCAACTGGTATCTGGGAGATACCGACACCGGGAAGCCATCGCGCGGAGAGAAGGGCGACAAGGGCGACAAGGGCGATCCCGGCGCGCAGGGGCCTGCGGGCGCAACGCCCGTCAAGGGGACGGATTACTTTACGGCGGCGGATAAGGCCGCGCTGGTGCAGGACGTGCTTGCCGCGCTGCCAGAATGGACAGGAGGAAACTACTGATGGCATTGGATAAAGCAGTAGATTCCGCGCAGCTGAACGCCGACCTGACGGCGGTTGCGGACGCCATCCGCACGAAGGGCGGCACGTCCGCACAGCTTGCGTTCCCGGACGGGTTCGTGAGCGCGGTGCAGGCCATCGAGGGCGCGCCCGACTTGCAGATTGTCGTCACAACCAGCGCGGGCGCAACAGTTACAGCTACAAAAGGTAGCAAGACGGTTTCTGGGACGGCGGATGCGAGTGGAAACTGCACGTTGATAGTCGATGAGGTTGGAACATGGACGGTAACAGCAGCGACAGCAAGCACAACAAAGACGGCAGATGTTGTGGTTGGGACAGCTAATGTCGATTTGGTCATGATCGACCCCGTGTTCGGAAATAACAGCTGGGCTGCAATTATTAAGGCCTGTCAAGAGAAACAAGTTCCCAACACATGGAACGTCGGCGACAGCTGCAACATGACGATCAACAACAAGACCTACGCGATCGACATCATCGGCAAGAACCACGACGATTATGCCGACGGCTCGGGCAAGGCTCCGCTGACATTCCAGATGCACACGACCTACGCGACGCAGTATAAGATGAACGGCGCAGAGGATAACAGCTGCGGCTGGAAGAACTGCCTGGTGCGGACGTCCAATGCGTTCCCGGCGCTGAAGAAGGTGATGCCGGCGGAGGTCGTGGCCGCGTTAAAGGCCGTGACAAAGAAGACCACGGCAGGCGGCGCGAGCTCGGCCATCGACACGACGGAGGACACGCTGTTCCTGCTGTCGGAGATCGAGGTCCAGGGCACGCGGACATACTCCTATGCGGGCGAGGGCACGCAGTACGAGTATTACAAGACGGCGGCCAACCGGAAGAAAAACCGTGCATGGTATTTGCGCTCGCCGAGACTCAACAACACCAGCTGCTTTGACAGAACGGGATGGAACGGTGAGGCGGACTGGAGCGTCGCGTCCGAGGTGGACGGCATCGCGGCGGCGTGGTGTTTCTAATCATGTAGATATGATCTTTAAGGTCATTCTGATAAACAAGCCGACGGGCGTTAAGGAGCTTCTATGAGTATGATTATTGACACCCTCATCACCGACCGAACTGCAGCGGACGTCGCACGCGTGCACGAGTTGGCCGTGAAGGGCTACGCGGGCATGACGGCGGCGGAGCTGGCGGAGTGACTGGCGGGGATGAAGGGCGCATACAACGCCGTTGACCTCAACCGCGTCGGGACGGCGCTGAACTACCTCCGCGACCGCCTGACCGGCGTCTGCGGCAGGGATATCACGTGGCAGGCGAAGACAGAAAAGAGGTAAAAACATGGATGCTGGAACCATCACGATCATCTGCGCCGTCCTCGGCTCGTCCGCGCTGACGACGGTCATTCAGGCCATCGTCGGCACAGCGCAGAAGAAGAAAACACAGGTAGACTCCCAGGATGCGAATCAATAGTAGAAACCGAAAAAAGATGACAAAAGGCGCAAGAAGAGAGATAGTAAGGTGTGAACAAACTGATCGAACTCTATTGCGCGATTTGTCATCACAGTCAGGATAGCAGAATCGCGGAGAAAATGCAACACGGAAGCAACAATAAGTCCGCCCAATTTACAGACGTGGAGTTGATGACCGCATACTTATGGGGCGCGCAGCAGGGCTTATTGACGCGGAAGAGTATCTACAATTTCATCAGAACATACCATCTGGGCGAGTTCCAGAAGCTGCCCAGCTATCAGGCGTTCTGCCGCCGGCTGAATCGGCTGGCAGCAGCCTTTGCCGCGCTGGCCGAGGTCCTGTTTGAGCAAAAGCTTGCCAGCAGCGAGCCGACGCACGGGTATGTGCTGGATTCCTGCCCGGTCATGGTGTCTGTCGGTTCCCGGTCAAATACTGCGAAAACGGCACGGGATCTCTGCAATTTAACACGAAATCCCACGAAGAACCTGTGGTATCACGGCGTCAAGCTGCATGTTTTTGCGCAGCTGCGGCCGCGCAAGCTTCCCATCCCCTGCGCCGTACAGATCAGCAAAGCCAGTCTCTGCGACCTGTGGGCTGCAAAGCAGATCGATCTGGACTGCGCACCGGTCACAGACGGCCGGCTCTATGCAGATCGTGCCTATATCGACGCAGAATGGAGATCCCATCTGCAAACCGAGCGGAACGTCGCGCTCATCACGCCGCGAAAGCGGAAAAAGTACGATGTTCTTGTTTCCGAAGATGCCGTGTCCACCCGCATCAGTGCCCTGCGGCAGCCGATTGAGGTCTTTTTCAACTGGCTGCAGGCCAAAACGCACATCCAGTCTGCTTCGCACGTCCGTTCCTGCGCCGGTCTGCTCTTCCACATCTTCTCCTCCCTCGCTTTCGCCGCCCTCCTCTTGCGGTTCAACTATTGATTCGCATCCAGGGCGACCATCTCGCCGAGATCGACAAAAAGCTCGGGAAAATGCAGGAGCATCAGGACGAGCAGTATCTGGCGATCCTCCGGCTGACCATCATGTCGGAGGAAATGCCAATGGCCGAGCGTCTGATCGCCGGGCAGAAATACGTCAAGCTGGGCGGCAACGGCGATGTAAAAAAGTTTTTGCACCAGCTAGAGAAGCAGTGTGAGCACAATGGAGTTTAGCAAGAAGTGGCTGATCTGCAGCGCGCTCGTCAGCCTCGCACTCATTATCGCCTGCGCGGCAGGCGCAGACCTGACGGAGATCACGCTTGCGGTGCTGGCTGAAACAACAGCTTCCAGCGGGTTTTATCTCTGGAAGGCAAAAAACGAGAACCGCGCGAAGTACGCGCAGAAGTACATGGATAAATGGGCTGAAAAATACGGCCCGGAAGCGGCAGCACGCATCGCAGAGATCGTGCTGAAAGATTGAAAGGAGCATACATATGGACTACACACAGATCATCTCGGCAGTGATCGCGCTCATCAGCGCGCTCGTTTCGGCATTTCTGATCCCGTGGATCAAGACGAAGATCGACGCGGATAAGCTGCAAACGCTCCGTACCTACGTCGAGATCGGCGTAAAGGCGGCGGAGCAGCTGTACACCGCGACGGACGGCGCGGCGAAAAAGGCGTATGTTGTGAACTTCCTCGCCGAGAAGGGCATTCAATTTGATGTGGAAACGATCGACAAGCTGATCGAGGCCGCCGTGCTGCAGCTGCACCACGAGCTGTACGGGAGTGAGCGGGTATGAGTTACGTTATGAGAGCGTCCGAGCTTGTAAAAAAGCATATCGAAGTCGCGAAGAATTACAAGACCGTGTACATGTGGGGCTGCTTCGGATCTCCGGTCACGGATGGGATCATCACTGAGAAGGCAAAACAATACCCGGACTGGTACGACGCCGCAAAGCAGGCCAGATTCCGCGGGCTGATCGGAAAGGGCTACTTTGGCTTTGACTGCGTGAATCTCACAAAGGGGATCCTGTGGGGCTGGAACGGCAACAAAAACGCCTACCACGGCGGCGCCCGCTACGCCGGAAACGCCGTCCCGGATGTCTCCGCAGACGGTATGATTGCCAAGTGCAAGGACGTATCCGCGTCCGGCTGGGACAAGCTCGTCCCAGGAGAAGGCCTGTGGATGCCCGGACACTGGGGCATGTATATCGGAGACGGCCTCGCGGTCGAGTGTACCCCGATCTGGGATAACGGCGTACAGATTACGTGTGTCGGCAACATCGGCATCAAGGGCGGCTACAACAGCCGTGTGTGGAAGAAGCACGGCAAGCTCCCGTGGGTGGACTACGACACGGAAACCGTCGATAAGGCCGTCGAGGACGCCAAGAAGACAATCAAGGCAAAGGCCGGACTGGCAGACAGCACAATCAAGTATCTTGCCGATTACAAATACGGCGACGATCTGCTGAAAAAGCTGGCTGCGGCGATGAAGTAAGCCCTGCCCGGCGGCGGGCCGAAGGGAGTGACAGCAAATAACTGCGCGGCTGGCTCTGCCGAAGGAGCTGGAACACCTCACGCGCAGCGACTGGGAGCGCGTCACTGACGAGGGACTTTTGGACGTGATCGATCAGCAGATTGTGAAGCTTTATATCGTGGGCAGGCTCCCGCAGATGGACGCCGCCGCCGAGATCGGCGTCGACCGCAAAACCATCTCCCGCCGCCTGCCGCACATCTACAATATCGCCCGCCGCCTGGTAGGGAAAACGGACAAAGAGAAAGCGCCATGAGCAACGGCTCATGGCGCTTTTTCTATGTTCCGGGATTGGCTTTCGGACGATAGTTCGGGTTATACGATCTGCATGCGCGCTCCAGCGCGCGGAAGTCGCAGGAGATCTTACAGATGAAGCTGCTCTTTCCATTGACGACATCGTAGTATGTACGATTGGCATGATCCAGAATGGCAAGCTTCTGACGGTTGCAATGCTCGATCTGGTTCAGGAGCAGGTTGCGATACTTCACATCCGGCTCTGCGGAAATGTCGTATTCAAGGATCGCAGAATCAGGAACAGGGACCATGTTGTTGAAGCCGAGAAGACCGAGGCGTCCACCGTCAAGCTTCAGGATGTGCTTGCCGGGCTTTAGATTGGCATGGTTTGGCTTCGGGGATTCCATGGGGACGAAATAGCGGAAGCTTCCGACAGTGAGAACAACGCCGACATAGGGGCGACGCTGGCCCTTGTTGAACGGGACACGGAAGTCACGGGAATGGAGGAAGGAAATATAGCGCTCACTGATGTGGCAGATAAAAAGATTCTCCAAGATTCGACCTTTCCGGGAAAGAAAAAGCGAGACTGCAGAAGTCTCGCTTTTAGTTGCCCATGATTTTTTAAGCCCCTACTTAACGGCAAGGGATTTCCGCTTTTTTGGCTCCCTACTTGACGGCAAGGGATTTCCGCTTTTTTAGCTCCCTATTTAACGGCAAGGGATCTCCGCTTTCATGGGCAGATGATGAACGGCGACGTTCAATCTCTGTAGATTCCTGAAATGGTTGTGCCGCGGATCGTGCGGTGCCAGATTTCAGGATTCTTTCGCGGATCTCTCCGCACCCCTAGTATAAACTCAAAAATGTGTAGAAGTCAAGAGGGGTACTGGGAAAATTTTTAAGAGGAAAGCATGTCCCACAAATGGTACACAGATGTCCCGGAACTGTCCCCCATAAAAACCGGGAAAGCGGCAGAATGAGAGTAGGAGCTGGCCAGCTTACTACTTTTACCGGAGGATTTTTTATGGAATACGCAAGTAAGGGACTCGCAGGGACCGCGCTGGGCTTTGGCATCGGCGGAGCTGCGCTGGGTCTGGCAAACGGCGGACTCGGCAATCTGCTGGGCGGCCTCAACCAGAACAAGAGATCGGAAGTCGCTGACGTCGCTGCGGCGGTCACGCCCGCCATGACGGTCGCCGCCATGCTCGCCGCACGGCAGCAGGAGCCGACGTGCAGCGAGAACATGCCGGTCACGCGCTACGATCTGGAGCGCGAACAGAAGCTGGCCGCGAAGGACAGCGAGATCGCGCTGCTCAAGGCCAACACGTACAACGACGGCAAGATGCTGGAGATGTACGGTTATATCGACGGGCAGCTCAAGGACGTCCGTGAGGCACTGTGCAAGCAGGCCGTCCACAACCAGCGCACCGAGGACAGCTTCGCGCTGGTCAAGCAGGACGTCGAGTCCGTCCGCAAGGAAGCACTTGATGCGGTCAAGATGGAGGCCGAGCGCCGCTGCTGCGGTGATAACTCCATCGTCACCTACGTCAACGCAACCTTTTATCCCAAGCAGGTCGCCGACGTCACCACGGGCACCGCGACCACGGCGCAGACGCTCTACGATCCGCTCCCGAAGTGCGGCGGCTGCTGCAACAACTAAGCAAAAGGGGCGGCAATAGCCGCCCCATCTTAAAACGGAGGTAAAACTTTATGGTGACGATAGATCAGGCTATGCGCGGAATTTTGCGTTTTTTTGATACAGTAGCATCCCCACATATGGACGAGGTGCGCTCCTTTGTAGCAGGCGTTGGGTTGTCTTTACTGGCAGACGGCAGCAAAGAGCAACTGCTTGTGCTGAGAGATAACCCGTGGTTCAAAGCGATGCGGATTATGGATGAGCACGGGGATATCGACATTGACAGGCTCTATAATAAGGCAAGACCTCGGCTCGACGGGCGAAAACTCCCGATAGAGATTCCATTTATCGGAAAGCTGACTTTTGCTTCGGACGACCTTGACAGCCTATACAAATACATCCAGGAGGCATGACGTGATGAAAGAATATATCGAAAAGCTTCACACAAAGCTGCACGAGGCCATGGAGAAGCCCGTGACGCTGGGCAGCGCGGAAGAAGTCGGACTGTACGCGAAGACAATCTGCAGGCTCGAAAAGCTGCACGGGAACCACGACGAGCCGGAGGCGGCCACATTTGATCGCGAAACGGCGATGCAGTGGGCAGCCAACATGCAAAACGCCGACGGCACGACCGGCCCGCACTGGACGATGGAACAGACAACGGCCGTGGCCGAGAGCATGGGCATTCAGGCACCAGTGGTCCCACGCTGGGCGTGGGGCGTGACCATGAACATGATGTACTCGGACTACTACCCCGTCGCCGTAGAGTTTGGCCTCAACCGCCCGGAGTTCTACGCCGCGCTGGCCAAGGCGTTCCTGCTCGACAAGGACGGCCCGGGGCCGGAACAGAAGCTCATGGCGTATTATGAGCATATCGCAAGGAGCTGAGAACACAGAAAAGGGACTGGACACAGAATAAACACAGTTTGCAAATTCACGTTGAAAATACAGTGTTTTTTCAGAGTTCGAGTCTCTTCAGGTCCACCAAAGATAGAGACGCAGGAATTTAAATTCCTGCGTCTTATTTTTTATCTATTTGGGTAGAATAGCAGTTAAAAGACGGATTATTTATGATTGAACAAAACCTTTTGCGAGAATTGCAAGGTAGCAAGACGTAGCATATCCTAGCACGAAAATACACGGGTATGAACACAGTGACCGACACAGTAAAAAGTGCAATTAAAAGGCCGCGTCCATCTGGGCGGCGACTTTATCAATGCGGGTATCGAGGATGTCGGTGTAGATATCCATGGTGGTGGAGAGCTGCGCGTGGCCGAGGAATTTTTGAGCGAGTTTGAAGTCCACACCGGCCTCGTAGAGCGCGGTCGCGTAGCCGTGGCGGATCTCGTGCGGGGAGACGGTGATGCCCGTGCGCTTGCGGTAGGCGTCGAATTGGTCGGTGACGAACCAGCCGGGGAGCGGACTTTTTCCGCCGTCGTTGGAAAAGATATAGCCGTGCTCCTTTTGCGGAAGCGCGGCGGCCAACGCTGGGAGCAACGGAACGGGGCGGATACCGGCGGCAGTCTTCGGCTCCTTGATCTGGGGCGTCGGACCGGTATGGTAGACGCTGCGGCGGATGTAGATCCTGCCTTTCTCACGATCAATGTCCTCGTAGCGCAAGCCCTCGGCCTCGCCGCGGCGGCAGCCGGTATAATAGATCAGGAAGGCAAACAGGCCGAAGTCGTCGTTTAGGTTGTCCTTGATCTTCTGGATCTGATCAGCGGGCGGCGCGTGGCGGCGCTTCTGTGGAAGGTTCTTCGGGAGAAGAACTGCCTGCGCAGCGTTAAAAGAGACGTAACCTTCGCGCTGGGCTTTATTCAGGATCTGCCGGATGATCTGGCGCTGGGTGATAACGGTCTTTTTTGCGTGGGTCTTGGCAAACTGGTTGATGTACGTCTCAATCTCTTTGCTTGTGATCGTGGCGACATCCTCCGGGCCAAACTGCGCGACGGCGCGCTCATAGGCAGGGGAATAATTGCGCAGGGAATTCGGCGCAAGCGTTGGCTCGATCTCGTTCCACCAGGCGTGGGCGACGTCGGAGAACGGGACGGTCTTTGGCTTCTCGGCTTCGGCGCGGTAGGCCTTGATCTTATTCCAGACTTCGCGGTCCGTCTTGCCGCGAAACGCTTTGCGCTTGCCGTTGACTGTGATAATGGATTCATGCAGGCCGTCCGGCCTGACGTAGTATTTGGGAATTGGCATCGTAAAACCTCCAAGAATACCGCTCCGGCGCTGAGCCGGGGCGGTTTTATTTATGTGCGGATCCAGCCGATTGATGGACTGAGGACGTCGACCAAAAGCGCAAGGGCACACAGCAAAAGAATACCCAAGAGGATGAGCGTCACAAGTCGGTGCATGCGCAGGGACTTCTGCTGCTGGGCAAGCTGCGCACGAAGGGCCACGGTCTCGGCACGGAGTTTTTCAGCATCGGGAGGCTCGGAAGACTCGGCAGGCTCATCATGCGGAATGCCGAAATACTCATCCATAGAAACGCCCATCTCCCGGCAGATCGGGCCGACCGTGTAAACAGACGGATTTTTGATGTCGCCGCGAAAGAACTGGGAGACGGTGCCGACGGAAAGGTCGGTATTTTCGGCGACGTCCTGGTTTGTTTTGTGCGGAGTGATCGTCTGCTTCTGCTCACGGCATAAATCAGATAATTTTTCCTTCAAAACATGTCATTCCCCCCAAAAAAGCAAGACGTCTGACTGCAAAAAGCAACTGTCATATCTTTACAAGTCTACCGTGGACAGGCTACCCTAAAGTTACAGACGGCTCCCGGTCGCCTGCGCAAGCAAAAGCCCGCGCCGTTGTTCGGCCAGCGGCGCGGGCGACGCCTACCTATATCTTACAACTTTCGGGAGGCGCGAACAAGAGGAAAAGATTAACAAAAAATGAACGGGAATTTTGTGGAGAAATGGAGACGGGAATGGAAAAGACGATGGAACAGATTGAAAACATTTTAGAGCGGGCCACACTGGATCAGCTGAAAATCATTCTGCGATTCCTGCGGAACATCATAAAATAAGCGCCGGAACGGGACACCGTTCCGGCAGGAGCATTAGGGCTTGCATTTTGAACAGGCAGTGTATCCGGCTTTTTCTGCTTCAATCCGGATTGTGCGCTCAACCTCGTGACCGCTGATTGCACTGCAACTTCTAAGGTGATATTTGCTGCCGGAAGGTGTGACCCAGACGGGCCGGGAATCATACTCGGAGAGAGGCTCATCTGAGACGGTTTCGGTTTCTGGTTCAGGGGATGCATCAAGGCCAGCTTGAAACCCGGCGTTATAGCCTTGCAATCGGGCGGTCTCAACGGCGCGGGCAGCAGGGGTGGAATTGCTGCCCACATAGATGCTGAAGGCAAGAACGACCGCAAGCAGAATGATAGCTGCAAAACCACGGAATTTTTGGTACTTCCGGGTGGACTTTTCCAATTCGCTGCGAATAAAGGAAACATATTTCTCGTTGTCGGATTTGTCCTTCGCAGATTGCGCGCGCAGATTGTCACGAGACTTCAATACATCCTGCAGGTGCGCCTTGTCGTCCGCGTACAGCTTTTCGTCGTACTCGTAGCGCTTTGCTGGTACGGAGAGGACTGCATAGGCCTCATTTAACTGTTTCGACTTTACGTCTGCGACATAGGGACTGCCGTAGAAAACGTCGGGATGAAAGAACTTCATCTGGTCCCGATATGCAGATTTGATCTGATCGGGTGTGGCGTATCTTGGGACGCCGAGGGTATCATAGTAGGTCAAAAAAATGCCCTCCTATTGATCAGTAATGCACAGAGGGGTCACATGGATCACCAGCGCTGGAATCGTCATATCCGGCATAGTACCCGTCATAAAAACCCTCTAAGTATCCATCGGACCAGTCTTCTTCGTGCTCAAACTCAGCGTCGCTATATCCAAACTGATAGCTGTCTTCCCGTACGTGATCAATTTTATTCTCGTATTCTATTTTCATTTCGTCAACATCACTCTGAGAATAGCGATATAGCGAGTTGAATATGCCGAGACCGGCGACAATGAGAATAAAAAGGATGGGCCAAAATGAACCGACACCGAAAAAGTACCAGCAGAAAGCAGTGAAACTTTTCCATTTCTCTTTCGTAAAAACCACCCTCTTCCAAGATACAGAAAAACCCGGGAACGGTCAAGCGTTCCCGGGTTTTTTTGTGTCTTTCGACGAAGGTTTTTTTTGCAATTCCTCGACGAAGGCTTCAATCGCCGCCCATTTTTCCGGCGGGAGGGCCATTAAAAGAGAGATGAAGCGTTTCCGGAAGGAGTCATCCGCGTCGGACATGATATCCGTGACCAGCAGGGCAAGTTCCTCGTTTGCACTGCGCTGGACATACATTTCTCCTTCGCCGTCTTCCAGCCAAGCAAGCGAAACATTGAATTCTCGGCAGATATCCGAGATCGTGCGCTCGGTTGGGACATATGTGCCGGAGCATATTC
>OGRO01003196.1_pt1 | contig 11970 bp, 9 predicted proteins | sample 1553451 | NCBI WGS metagenome assembly OGRO01 (sample SAMEA2580021, study PRJEB22360) | human gut metagenome
CGCCCTGAATTGCCAGGGGCGTGGGCAAGCGGTCCCTGCCGCAGCGCCCAAAGGACACCGCCAGCAAGCAGGCCTGTGCCGCAGTGGGTCAGTGTGAGCTGATGTATACATATGATAAGCTTTTTGGTGAATATAATCACACAGTTGCCCAAATCCTTTTAACTAGTGAAGATATTGAGCACGATGACAGACGGCAAAATGTGGAAAATACAATGGAGCGTCTGCTTTCTCTTGGCGCAATTCCAATTATCAATGAAAATGATACAATCTCTACTGCTGAGATTGTGATTGGCGACAACGATACGCTTAGCGCAATTGTAGCAAGCACTGTTCACGCTGATTTACTCGTGCTTCTTTCTGATATTGACGGACTATTTACGGCTGATCCAAGAAAAGATCCTTCTGCCACGCTTATTCCTACTGTTTGTGAAATCACACCTGAAATTAAAGCTATGACCTCTGGTGCAGGCACAAATCTTGGAACTGGCGGCATGACTACAAAAATTCAGGCTGCACAGATTGCAACAGAAAATGGCATTGATATGGTTATTGCAAACGGAGCTGACCCTGTTATCTTATATGATATCGCAGATGGAAAACAAGCAGGAACACGTTTTCTTGCACAGAAAAAAAGCTTTAAAAGAAAGGACTAAACGCATTATGAAAGAAACAAAATGTATTTTACAGGAAGCCAAGGCAGCTGTTTCTTCTCTGGCGGTTTTGAAAAGTGAAGAAAAAAATAAAGCGCTTCTTGCTATGGCAGATGCACTAATTGCTGACACTTCTTCTATTCTTTGTGAAAATAAAAAAGATATGGACGCAGCAAAGGACACTATATCTTCTGTCATGCTTGACCGACTAAGGCTTGATGAATCACGCATACGCGCTATGGCAGACGGCATCCGTGCTGTCGCTGCACTGCCTGATCCTGTTGGCCGCATTCTTTCTGATGAAACTCGCCCAAACGGACTTCATATTCAAAAAGTCTCTGTACCAATGGGTGTTATCGCTATTATTTACGAAAGCCGCCCAAATGTTACATCGGATGCCGCTGCTCTAGCTTTAAAATCTGGAAATGTCTGTGTACTTCGCACAGGAAAGGAAGCCTTTCACAGTGCATTTTCAATTGTCACAGCACTAAAAAAAGGGCTTCATAGCTGCGGCATAAATGAACAGGTCATAAACCTGATTGAGGATACAAGCCGAAAAAGTGCACTTGATTTAATGCGTGCCGTTGGTTTTATTGATCTTTTGATTCCACGCGGCGGTGCAGGACTTATAAAGGCATGCGTAGAGCAGGCGCTTGTTCCTTGTATTCAGACAGGCACTGGAATCTGTCATATCTATGTAGATAAGGATGCCGACCTTTCAATGGCACTGCGAATAGTTGAAAATGCAAAAATGAGCCGACCTTCTGTGTGCAATGCTGCCGAGGTTTGTCTTGTGCACCGCGATGTAGCAAAGAAATTTCTTCCTATGCTGCAAAAAAGCTTGTGTGACCCATCTCGCGAGCATCCTGCTAAGCTTCGCCTTGACAAAGAAGCTCTTTCCATTATTGACGGTACTCCTGCAGATGAGAATGATTTTGATACGGAATTTCTCGACTATATTCTCGCTGTGCATATCGTAAGTGATGTTAACGAAGCGATTGCACATATTGCTTCCCACTCTACTCATCACAGCGAATCAATCATCACACAGAATGAACAGACTGCTGCTCTATTTACAACTCTTGTAGACAGTGCTGCTGTCTATGTCAATGCATCAACTCGCTTTACTGACGGAGGTGAATTTGGTCTTGGCTGTGAAATGGGAATTTCAACACAGAAGCTTCACGCGCGCGGTCCAATGGGGCTTCGTGAGCTGACAGCTTACAAATATGTTATCACTGGAAACGGACAGACCCGTTGACAAAAGCATCACTCTATCTTAACATACTTCTAGACGGCTGCAGCTATTATCTGATGTCCGTTTAAATAAATCTACTTGGAGGAATTATGGAACACTTAATTATCCCAGAGGGCTATGAACCAGCTTTAAATCTGCATGATACACAGATTGCCATCAAAACAGTCAAAGATTTCTTTCAGGATCTGCTCGCAAAGCAGCTAAATCTGCTTCGCGTATCAGCACCGCTGTTTGTTGATCCGGCTTCCGGCTTAAACGACAACTTAAATGGTGTTGAGCGCCCTGTATCCTTTGACATTAAGGAGCAAAGTGGTTTTAATGCTGAGGTTGTACACTCTCTCGCAAAGTGGAAGCGCTATGCTTTAAAGGAATATGGCTTTTCAAACGGTGAAGGTCTTTACACCGATATGAACGCAATTCGCCGTGATGAGACTACAGACAACATCCACTCCATCTTTGTTGACCAGTGGGACTGGGAAAAAATCATCTCAAAAGAAGATCGAACACTCGACACTTTAAAGTCCGTTGTCCGTGATGTATACAAGACACTTAGAAAGACAGAAATGTACATGGCAATCCAGTATGATTACATAGAAGAAATTCTTCCTAAGGAAATCTTCTTTATTACTTCTCAGGAACTTCTTGACATGTACCCGGACAAGACTCCAAAGGAGCGTGAATATCTGATCACGAAAGAAAAAAAGGCTGTCTGCCTGATGCAGATTGGTGATAAGCTTGGAAATGGCGAGCCGCATGACGGACGTGCACCAGATTATGATGACTGGGCACTCAACGCCGATATTCTTGTCTACTATCCAGTTCTTGATATTGCTCTTGAGCTTTCCTCCATGGGTATTCGTGTTGATGAGAACTCTCTTCGCACTCAGCTTGAGAAGGCTGGCTGCCCAGAGCGCGCCAACCTTGCTTTCCAAAAGGCAATACTAAATAAAGAACTTCCTTACACTATTGGCGGCGGTATTGGTCAGTCTCGTATCTGTATGTTCTTCCTTCGCCGTGCCCACATTGGCGAGGTTCAGTCCTCTATCTGGCCGGCTGATATCAGAAAGAAAGCAAAAAAACATAATATTACATTGCTTTAATGCGTATCAAAAAAAGTGCCGTGGATATCCATGGCACTTTTCTTATATTTATCAGCGTCTCCACGTATCGCGTGAGAGAAGAATCAAAATTGGGAAAATTTCCAATCGTCCAGCCAGCATATCAAAAATTAGTACAATTTTTGCCAGCGGACCATAAATTGAGAAGTTACATGTCGGGCCTACTAATTCAAGACCTGGTCCGATATTATTAAAGCAGGCAAGTACAGCTGAAAAATTAGTTCCAACAGAAAAACCATCTATTGAAATAACTAGCAAACTAAACATAATAATCAGTACATATGCAGCAAGATAGGCATTTGTATTTTCAAGCACCTTCTCTGATACGACCTGCTTGTTGCTGCGCACTGCCTGGATTCGCTGCGGACGAAGCATTTTCTGGATGTTTCTTCTAAGACTCTTAAAGACAAGCAAAAGTCTTCCGCACTTAAAGCCTCCGCCTGTACTTCCTGCACAGGCACCCACTACCATCAGACATAATAGGATTGACTTTGAAAAACCTGGCCACAAATCAAAGTCTGTGGTAGCAAAACCTGTAGTCGTCACAATACTGGCCACCTGGAAAAATGCGTGGCGTATTGTCTCTTCAAGTGTTCCATAAAAACCTCTCAGGTTAATCACAATCAAAAGCACACTGCCCAGTACCATTCCAACATAAAGACGAAGTTCCTCATCTTTATATACACTCTTTACCTGCTTCATTATCAAAAGATAATAGCAGCTAAAATTCACACCAAACAGCAGCATGAACACCGTACATACATTTTGAATATATGGACTGTAGCTTGCCATACTATCATTTTTTACACCAAATCCACCAGTTCCGGCTGTTCCAAATGCTGTACACACAGCCTCTAATACAGGCATTTTTCCAACAATCAAAAGCAGGAAATCTATTACTGTCAATACAATGTACAAAATATATAAAATTCCGGCTGTACTTCTGATTCTTGGAACAAGCTTTGCAACATTAGGTCCCGGGCTCTCTGCTCGAAGCAGATGCATTGTAAAACCATCATTTCGGCCGCTGACAGGAACAACTGCAAGTAAAAATACAAGAACACCCATACCGCCAACCCAGTGGCTAAAGCTTCTCCAGTAAAGCATTCCATTTGAAAGACCTTCTACATTCGATAAAATAGATGCACCTGTTGTCGTAAAACCAGATACGATCTCAAATAATCCATCAAGATAAGACGGAATTTCACGTGAAATCCAAAATGGAAGGCAGCCCAAAAGACTCATTACAATCCACGCGAGTCCGACACAAACCATACCTTCTCTTGCATAAAAGCCTCTTTTGGCTTTTCTTGCAAAAAACATAAGCATACCTGCCACTGCTAAAATCACAAGGATACTTAAAGCAAATCCTAAAATTGCCTGACTATCCTGACCAACCAGACTTATAATCAGTGCCGGCACCATAAATGCCGCCTCCGCCAACAGAATCTGCGCAATCAGCCGCCCCATCATTTTATAGTTCATAATTAAAAAACTCCTTTTTTGCAGAAACTGTATTTGTTATGCTTCAAAAATATCGTCAAGCTTATAGATAATATCATTTCTTGTTGTGACAACAACAACTGTATCACCCTCTCTAATGACGGAATCTCCTCCTGGAAGCTCTGTAACTCCACCGTGTGTAATACAGGCTACAAGAATATTTTGCTTCACTTTCATGTTCTTTAACGGCTTATCACAATACGGCTTTTTCTCTTCAACATGAAACTCAATTGCCTCTGCCTTTCCATCTGCTATGGAATGAACTGATACGGCTGCTCCTGTCTGATTGTGCATTGCACGTATATAACGCACAATACCGTTACAGCAAAGATCCTTTGGCCAAATCGTACTTCCAATCGGAAGCTGATCAATCATGCTGCCATTTTCCATATGACCAAGCTTTGTGATAACCTGAGATACACCATGCTTAGTTCCATACAGAGAAATAATCATATTTAACTCGTCCATACCAGTTGCCGTGACAAGTGCGTCACAGCTTTCAAGATTTTCACGCTTCAGCACAAATGTATTGCTCGCATCATCATTGATAATCTCTGTTTTAGGAAGAAGTGCTGCCAACTCCTCGCAATGCTTTGAATCCTTCTCGATCAAACGTACCGTCATACCATCTTTTTCAAGCTGCTGAGCCAGATAATAGCTTACACGTCCGCCGCCGCAGATCATAACATGATTGACCTTTTTTGTGATAATTCCAAGGTTATCAAGAAGTGTCGCCAAGCTTTCTGTTGATGCCGTAACAAAGATTCTGTCGCCCTCTCTAAGCACAAAGCTTCCATCCGGTGCTACAACATCACCTCTTCGAAGCACAGCACATACAAGAACACGGCACTTTATTACACGATTCATTTCGCTAAGAGCAACATTGCACAAGCGGCTTCTTTCATCAACACGAAGCTCTACGATCTCTACTCTTCCCTTTGCAAAACTGTCTCTCTTTAAGAAGCCTGGGAATTTAAGCAGTCGTTCAATCTCGATTGCAGCCTGCTTTTCCGGATTTACTGTCAATGACAGCGCAAATGTTTTCTGCATTTTGTAAACCTGATCTGTATAATCCGGATTACAAATTCTTGCAATTGTATGGATATTTGGATTGATTCCATGAGCAGTCATGCTGCACAGAAGATTTAACTCATCTGCACCAGTCGTTGCAATTAAAAGATCTGCATCGTTTACACCAGCCTGAAGCAATGTCTCCATCGTAGCGCAATTTCCCAAAACGGCCATTACATCATATTTTTCTACGTTTGCTTCCAATACCTGCTGCTTTACATCAATAAGCGTAATATCATAACCTGGGGCGCTCAGCTGTCTAGTCAGCGTTGATCCAACCTTTCCGACGCCCGCAATTATTATTTTCATACCCTTCACCTTTCATGTTCGAATAATGACAGACAATTAGTCATTACATTATGATAACACAAAAATAAAAAAGTGCAAGGATATTCTATATCTGCGGTAAATAAAAACGACACCCATTCGGGTGTCGCCTTATTTTACTATTCTTTACGGCAGATATGTACGATATCCTATCGGTGTCTTAAAGAATACAGATGTTATATTAATTCCAGTCTCTGGTGAACCTGCATGAACAATTGCACCGTTACCGATGTAAATTGCCACATGGTTCGGATTATTGTAAAATACAAGATCACCTGGTCTAAGCTGATCGTAAGTGATAGCAGAACCACAATTCATCTGTGACATTGAGTGATGCGGAAGGCTTACGCCTGCCACTCTGCTGTATACCTGCATAGTAAATCCAGAGCAGTCTACGGAACCGCCAATAGAAAGATCGGTGCCGCCGTATACATAATTGCACTGACCTACCCAGCCTAATGCATAATTAACAATTGAATCACGAAGCGGTGTTGAGTTGTTTGATGGAGTTGTAATTTCCTGTGTGGTAGTAGTCTCTGCCGCTGTTGTTGTTGTCGCTTCAACTGTTGTGGTAGTAGTTTCTGCCGCTGTTGTGGTGGTTGTCTCTGTCTCTGATGATGGAACTGTTTCCTCAACTGTGGTGGTTGTCTCTGCCTCTGATGATGGAGCAGTTTCTTCAACTGTAGTGGTTGTCTCATCAGGTACTGTCTCTGATGATGGAACATCTGACGGCTGTGTTTCTGAAGAAGCCTCAACTGTTGCCACATTTAAATCAAATGAAGAAGAGAATCCCTGATAGCTTACAGTAACAGTATTCCAGCCTGCACTTAACATCATGCCAACCTGCTCACAGCTTAAGCCTTCTGTTACTGTCTGTGTTGTTCCATCTGTGTAAGTAACAACAATATACAGCTCACTTGCACTGAGTACCTGTCCTTCTGTCTTACTGCTTCCAGTATAAAATGCCTCAATACCCTGAATTGCTTTTACAGTCTCTGAAGGAGTAGTATTATCAGCTGTTGTAGTTGTAGTATCTTCTACTGTAGTCGGCGTTGTCTGCTCAGCTGTCGTAGTTGTGGTATCCTCTACTGTAGTCGGTGCTGTCGGCTCTGTCTGATCTGGCTGCGTTTCTTCTGCTTTGCTTGATGAAGTCTGTGCCTGTGAGCTTGTTGTCGTTTCCTCAGCAGACGTAGCTGCCACTGTCGTAGTAGTAGTAGTAGGTACCTCCGTTGACGTCTCTGCAACTGTCTCACCATTTAACGCTGCTGTCGCACGCGCTACCATGTCGGCTGTCTTTTTCTGCTCGCTCTTTGCTGTTGTTACTAAGTCTGTATAACCTGCGTTAGAAGCATCATTTATGTAATATTCCCAAAGCTGATATGCATATGTACTTGCGTTGTAAGCTGCCTGATAATCTGCTGCTGCCATACGCTTTTCAAAAATTGCCTCTGCATCGCGAATATCTACAAGATAGCTGTCCAACTGATTTTTTACCATCTGATCAGTGATTGCTACTGCCTCTGCATGACGTGTATATAAAGAAACATCCTCTGCTTTAACAAATCCGGCAAATTCTTCGTTAACTGCAATCTTTACAAATCCGTTCTGAATTGCAAGAACCTTATAATCACCATCCTTATAGACGCTGCCAACACTGTCAGCACTGCTTGATGCTGAACTGTAAACAACCGCTGTATTGGCTTTTACCTTTGCATAACGGTTTGTAAGATCCTCATCGCTCGCCTTTGCAGCTGCACCTGTTAATACATAATCAGATGACACATAACCCTCTACATCTCCACTTTTGATCAGATACCAGCTGCCTTCACTGTTATCAACAGTATCATAAATAGAAACAACACAATTGCTGTATAAATATCCGATCACATTGCTTGATACAGATGGCTTATTTCTAACATTTAAGCTTGCCATTACACTGACAAGTCCTTCTTCCTTTTCGCTGGCATCCTTTGATACCAAGCTAGTTCCAAATACAACGGAACCATCTTCTTTCGTCGTCGCATTTACAGTAAAAACTGGGATGATCTTTTTCTCCTGTGCTGAAGCAACTATATAACGAATATAATCCATAATATCTGCTTCAGGCGTTTGGCTGCTTGCATAGTAGTTATCGAGAGAAACCGCCATGCCTGCCACAGCTGTATCCTGTTCAAGCGACGCGCCTGATGCTGCCGGTACTGCAATGCCTCCTCCAACTGCAAATGTCGCAGCCAGACAGGATGCCAGCGCATTCCTGCATAATTTATTCATATTTCAAAAACCTGTACCTTCCCGTAGCCTGCCATCTTGCCTGCAGGTACAAAAACATAATATCAGTTAAATTGTTACAATATTATTACAACTCCATTCTGATTATATCACATAGAAATCGCTTGTCAAGCAAGTTTATTTGTGCCTTTTGCACTTTTTATTTCTTTGTGCTATACTAATTAGCGATTTCCTGCTGCTGGGAAAAAATATAAACAGCTCTATGAGGTATAAATATAATGTCAAAAACAATTTTAATTACAGGTGCATCCTCTGGCATTGGACAGGCTGCTGCGCTGGCTCTTGCAAGTACTGATAACTGCCTGATTCTTGTTTCTATGAAAAATAAGGAAGGCTTAGAAAATACAGCAAAAAAAGCAAAGGAAAAAGGCGCTGATGTTTTGACCTTTTCCGCTGATGTATCAGACTATGAAGCATGCAAATCACTTTTAGCACAGGCAAATGAACATTTTGGCCCTATTGATCTTTTAATAAACAATGCCGGAATCTCCCATATCGGTCTTTTCCAGGATATGACACCTGATGAGTGGCAGCGTGTAATGAATGTCAATATCGGTTCTGTCATGAATTTATGTCATCTTGTCATCCCATCCATGGTACATCGCCACCACGGACGCATCATAAATATTTCCTCTGTATGGGGCAATGTAGGTGCCTCTTGTGAGGCTGTCTACTCTGCAAGCAAGGGCGCCATTAATAGTTTTACAAAAGCTCTCGCTAAAGAACTGGCTCCTAGTAATATTCAGGTGAATGCCATCGCTTTTGGTGCGATTGAAACACCGATGAATGCCTGGTTGTCAAAGGAGGAGGCTGAGGCGCTCGCAGATGAAATACCTGCTGGACGTGAGGGCACAAAAGAAGAGGCAGCCCAGATGATCTGCATGGTTGCAGATGCACCAGACTACCTCACTGGTCAAATTCTTACAATGGATGGCGGATGGATTTAAATTACTTTACTAGTTCTTCCATCATCTCTTCCTTAAACTGCTGTGTGTACAGATCATGGTAATAACCCTTCATTGCCATCAGCTCGTCGTGTGTTCCCTGCTCGATGATCTTTCCGGCCTTAACAACAAGAATTACATCTGCCTGGCGGATTGTCGAGAGGCGATGGGCAATGATAAATGAAGTACGATCCTTTAAAAGATAAGAAATCGCATTCTGAATCAGCTGCTCTGTCTCTGTATCAATAGAAGAGGTTGCTTCATCCAGAACAAAAATCGCTGGATCTGCCAGCACAGCTCTTGCAAATGAAATAAGCTGCTTTTCTCCGGTGGACATGGAATCTCCACCCTCTCCAACATCTGTCTGCCATCCCTTTTCAAGACGTTTTGCTACCTGATCTGCTGATACGATCTTTGCTGCCTCAATAACCTCTTCATCTGTAGCTTCCAGCTTTCCATAACGGATATTTTCCATGATTGTTCCTGTAAACAAATGAGGACTTTGAAGCACGTAACCAAGCGCACTGTGAAGCCATGACTGACTGCGCTCTCTATAATCCACACCATCGATTAAAATACGACCCTGTGTCGGTTCAAAGAAACGACAAGCTAAATTTACCAGTGTACTCTTTCCAGCACCTGTCTCTCCGACAATGGCAACTGTCGTTCCTGCCGGAACATGAAGGTTAAAATGCTCTAAAATATTTTCATTTCCATCTGGGTAATGGAACGTCACATCTTCAAATGTAATATCACCCTTAATTGGCTCCCAATTTTCACGCTTTTGCTCAAATGCTGTGCCATACTTTTCAATTACATCAGGGCGATCCTTAATCTGCGGTTCTTCCTCAAGAAGTCCTGTGACACGCTCGATATTAGCCTGTGCTGCCACAATCTCTGACAAGTTAGACGCGATGTTTCGAATTGGCTCAAACATGTTGACAGCATATGTGGTAAAGGCTGATAACGTACCAAGCTGAAGAGCCTGTGCCAACACAAGCTCACCGCCCTGCTTTAATGCAAGTGCCACACCAATATAGCCACAAAATATAACAAGCGCTACATAAAGACCATTCATACGTGCCGCCTTCACACCTGCTGTTTTCATGTCATCAGTAAGTCCCCTGAAATGACGGCTGTTTTTTTCCTCAATGACAAGCGCTTTTGATGTCTGCGCACCTGTAATTCCTTCATTATATGCACCTGTAATCATTGAATTTTTCTTTCTGACCTGCCTGTTCCATTTTAAGATACGCTTCTGGAAAAAGCTTGTAAGAAGCACCAGACCTGGCACAATTAACATAATCCAAAGTGCCAGCTTCCAGTTTAGTGCAAGCATAATGCCAAAGATTCCCACTACATAAAACAGCGCCCACAACATATCAAGAAGATTCCATGCAATCAAACCACTGATTCGTCCTGTATCATTCATTACTCTTGCCAAAATATAGCCGACTGGTGTTGTATTATAATAGGAAAAGGAAAGCTGCTGAAGATGATCAAAGCATGCCTTCTTCATATTTTTTGCCATATTCATCTCAATCACCATAGCACAGCGGCAAAAGATCACAACACTGACAGTCTGAAATATAATGGTAACTAAATAAGTTCCTGCAAAGCTTCCAATTCCTTCTGTCGTATTTCCGCTGATAAAATGATTGATTGCATACTGCTGAAACAATGGAAGTGCAATATCGACAAGTGCACACAACGTATTAAAAACAAGTGCAATAATCATATATTTTCGAAACGGCTTCATAAATGGAAACAGTTTCTTCCAAATACGCCAGTCAAACGACTGGTCATATTCTTTTTCTTCAATCTGCATACTATTTTTATCCTGCCTTTCTGTGCCTGCATCACATGTGCAGACACTTTTTTAACTTTCTTACACAGAATCAGCATCTAATTGAGTATTCATCTGAATATCATAAATTCTGCGATAAATACCGTGATGCTCCATAAGCTGTTCATGGCTTCCCATCTCTGCCACAGCGCCATCTTCAAGCACCATAATGCAATCTGCCTGCATAAGAGTCGTAATTCTATGTGCAATCAAAATAACTGTTGTTCCTGCCATTCTCTTTTTGAGTGCCTCACGTATCATGGCATCTGTCTGCGCATCTACTGCTGAAAGAGAATCATCAAAAATCATAACAGGTGTATGTTCTACAAGCATACGTGCAATCGCAACACGCTGTTTTTGTCCGCCCGAAAGCGTTACACCGCGCTCTCCAACAATGGTTTCATAACCATCCGTAAAACTGTCAATCGCACTGTCTACACAGGCAATCTCACATGCCTCACGAATATCATCAAATGCTGAACTTTCCTTTGTTATTCCAACATTTTCCTTTATGCTTCCTGAATATAAGAATGGCTCTTGAAGCACCATACCAATCTGGCTTCTCAAATACTGACGATCAATATCACGAATATCAACACCGCCAATAGTAATCTTTCCACAACCATCAGGCAGATCGTAAAGACGATTTAATAGATGTACAAGTGTACTCTTTCCGCTTCCTGTATTTCCAAGAATAGCAAATGTCTTTCCTGCCGGAACAGTAAAGCTGACATCCTTTAAGACAGCTGCTCCCTCTTCATATTTAAAGTTCACCTTGTCAAATACAATATCCTTATTGATTGCAGGCTTTGTCACACCTGGACGATCATCTTCTTCCTTCTCATCAAGGATATAGGCAATACGGTCAATTGACACGCCCGCTTTACTCATCTCGGATATGATTCGTCCAAGACTTCTGACTGGCCATGCCATACTGGAATTATAGGATACGAAGGCAATAAAT
>OGRO01003199.1_pt1 | contig 11964 bp, 10 predicted proteins | sample 1553451 | NCBI WGS metagenome assembly OGRO01 (sample SAMEA2580021, study PRJEB22360) | human gut metagenome
AGCCAGCGAGTTGCGCAACACTGTTATGTTGCGCCTGCGCAGAGCAGCCGATATGTGATCTGACACTGCGAATATGCGGATACATGGTGCGCAAAGCGCGTCCATGCGGAAGAAAAAAATCCTCTGCCGCTCCCCTGTTTCACAGCGGTCGCCGTTCTCCGATTTTCGCCGTACCCTCCAAGGGAAACGGGAGTCAAGAGGGTAGAAACCGCAGGTGTCTGCCCTCTTGCCCTCTCGGCGTGGTTACGCCGTCTCCAGCGGACGGCGAAATGTTTCGGAACTGAAACCTTACTCGTCTTGACAAGCTATGGTCAGGAACGTAAAATATAGGTAATAAGGTAAGGCAGAATGTCCGCATTCTGCAACTGTCAAAAAGGGGATAGTATTTTGAAGTTGACAAAACGCATTTTCAGCGGTCTGCTGGCCGCCATGATGCTGTTCACCACTGCTTTTGCCGTAAATGATTCGGCGACCACCAAGGCTGCAAACGCGCTGACGTTTGCGTTCAAGCCGATCATCGGCAGCGAGTACGACAGCACCGCTCTCCAGACCGATCTGGCAGCAGCGCAGAAGATCATCTCGCAGCGCATGCAGCTTGAGGGTCTGACCGGCGCGTCTGCCACCGTTTCCGGCGATGTGATCACCGTTTCCATTCCGAAAACAGCTACCGGCAACACTGCCGCTTACTGGGCCGCTCGTCTGGGCGACCGCCGTCTGTGCAGTGTGACCGACTTTCTGAACGAGGAGTGGCAGTTCGACCGTGCAGATTTTGCCTCTGCCAAGGCAACCACCGAGAACGGCGCAGAAGCCGTTGAGATCGACCTGACCGACTCCGGCAAGACCAAGCTGACCGAGGCCCACAACAAGGTAAAGGCATACCTTGCGGACAGCAAGAACGACGCTAACAAGGCGCAGTGGCTCATCTTCCACTGGGGCACCACCACCTTCCGCATGCTGGTGGACGACAGCTTCTCCGACAACAAACTGGTGATCGGCGGCGATTCCGATCCGCTGCGTGCCGGTGCGTCCAAGTACATGCCGCAGTATCTGATGCTCGATCCGCTCCCGTTTGCACTGGAGCAGACCGCCGTTCCGACGACCACCGAGCCGACGACTCCGACCACTCCCACCGAACCCACGACTCCGACTGACCCGACCACACCTTCCGAGCCGACGACCACGGATTTCCCGGACATCGACGGTCACTGGGCTGCCGCTTCGCTGCGCAAGGGTGTTGAGCTGGGTCTTCTGAAGGGCATCAACGGCAAAATTATGCCGAACAACTCGGTCAAGCGTTCCGAGGCTATCGTTATCCTTAACCGTGCACTTGGCGCAACGCAGGCCGATAGTGTATCCGGTCTGGCTGCCAGCCAGCAGTCCGCATGGTACAGCGAGGATCTGGGCAAGGCCATCCACCTCGGCCTGATTACCGCAAACGACAACCGCAGCTTTGACACTGCAGCTACCCGTGCCGAGGCTTTCGTGCTGATGGCTCGTGCGTTCGCGTACGACCGCGCAGAGACCGCTGCCGATGAGCTGAGCAGCTTCACCGATACCTCCTCCATGACCACCGAGCAGAAGCAGGCTGCTGCCGCTCTGATCAGCCAGGGCGTTGTAAACGGTACCTCTGCTGCCAAGCTGTCTCCGTCGAACAAGCTGACCCGTGCACAGTTCGTCACCATGATCGTGCGCATTGCAGCTGCCACCAACGCAGACAGCGCACCGACCGAGCTGGCCGGCGGCACCGTACTCACCAATCCGAGCATCGCTCTGACCGGCGCTGTCGCAGACGGCGACTGGATCTTTGCCGCTCCCACGAATGAAATTTCGCTCGATTCCGTCAGCAGCTCGCACCGCATCGTCCTCAAGGGCGAGGAGCGCGCTGTACTGAATGCTACCAAGCAGACCAGCATCTCTACGCTTGCTGTTGACCCGGCAGGCACGGCTGATGTAAAGATGGACAGCACTTCGTCCGTAAACACGCTTGTTATCGCAGGCAAGGGCGGCTCCGTTGGCTACAGCGGCGCAGTCTCCAACATCGAGATCACCGCTTCCGGCCGCACGATCGTACTCGAAGGCATGACCTCGGATGCCATCACCATTACCGGCAGCAACAACACCATCCTGCTCAAGGGCGACGCGGATACCGTTTCCGTACTGCGCGGCTCCGGCAACCGCATCACGCTGTCCGGCACGGTCGGCACGATGGTTCTGGCCGGCAAGAACACCACGGTTGACGGCACCGGCAAGATCGGCACCTTAGACACCCGCATGGTCGGCTGCACGGTAACGGCTAAGGCCGACCACACGATCGACAACATCGATCCCGGTCTGGATGGCGTTCAGATCACGATGACCGTTCCGGATAAGGTTAAGGCCGGCGGCTCGCTGACTGCCAAGGTCAGCTTCTCTGGCGTAAAGGAAGGCGTTACCTGCACTGCAATCTGGTATCAGGACGGCTCCGCGATCAAGGGCTGCACGAACAACAGCTTCGAGCTGACCAACGGCAAGACCTCCAGCCACACCAGCACCTTCACCTTCACCAAGAATATGAAGACCAGCACGGCGATTGGCTTTAAGCTGCTCTACGACAACCCGTCCACCGGCGAAACCGAGCAGGTTTACGCCCAGAAGACCGTTCCGATTGAGAATTACTCTGCCGAGTGGTATGCACAGCGCGATGCTGCCGCTATCCTCAAGCAGGTATCCTCGGTTTACCGCGGCAACTACACCACGTCCTACGCGGCCAACAACGATTACTCCAAGACCACCAAGGAGGTCTGGATCAACGCCAAGGGCTACTCCAGCAACACCAATTATCTGGTCTGGATCAACCGCGCCTATCAGCATGTAAACGTATTCACCGGCTCCAAGGGCAACTGGAAGCTGACCAAGAGCTTTATCGTCGGCACCGGCGCTGCCTCCACCCCGACTCCGGTCGGCGTGACCACCGTCAGCTACAAGCTGAAGGCAGGCTGGACCACCGGTACTTACACGGTTCGTCCGGTTGTAGGCTTCTACCCGGGCACCGGCTACGCATTCCACTCCCGCCTGTGCTATCCCGGCACCAGCACCGAATATGACTTCAGCAGCGGCTATCCGGTTTCGCACGGCTGTGTACGCATGAAGCACAACGACATCAACTGGATTTACAACAACGTACCGATCGGCTCGACTGTCGTAATCTACTAAACCGCAGCTGCAAACACCGATATTCTCCGTTTTTCCGGAGAGTATCGGTGTTTTTTTGCTGCAAAACAGTGTGTACATCATCAACATCCTGTCTTGCACCGCAACGATAAATTCTCACCATGATAATGTAATTCGTCATTTTATACGCATTTTTCGCAAATGCAATTGGTTATCGTTGTGACATTTTAATGTTGACACCGACAACATCAAGGACTATAATAAACCCATCACAACAAACAACGAGGTGAGGAAATGGCCGATCAGTATCATCATGGAAATCTGAAAAGCAAGCTGCTGGAGGAAGCGGTCACGCTGATCTCGCAGGACGGCCTCGAAAATCTTTCTCTCCGGCGGCTGGCAACGCAGTGCGGCGTGAGCCACAATGCTATCTACCGCCATTTTGACAGCAAGGAGCGCCTGATCGACGCCTGCCGTGCCTATGTCATGCAGGAGCTGACGCGCACACTCGAGCTGACGCTCAGCGGTCTGGACGAAAGCCTGCCGCAGACCATGGAACAGCTCGGCACCGCCTATCTGGATTTTTACATGCGCAACCCGACGTATTTCAGCGCGTATTTCCGCAATGCGTCCCAGAAGCTGACGTTCTCGCTTGAGCCGATCGAGGGCAACTACCCGCCGTTTTCCGTTTTCCGCCGTGTGGCTGTCGCTATCGCGGAAAAGCAAGGCATTCCGCAGGATGAGACACGATGGCGTCTTCTGCGCTACTGGACGATGCTCAACGGCATGTTCGCCATGTGGATCTCCTCCAACGTGGAACTGCCTGAAAACTGGAAAACCTGTCTGAAAAACGAATTTTAAGGAGCATTTACGATATGAAACAGATCATTCTTACGGGCGACCGCCCGACCGGCAACCTGCATGTCGGCCACTACGTCGGCTCACTGGCCGAGCGCGTGAAGCTGCAGAATTCCGGAAAATATGACGAAATTTACATCATGATTGCGGACGCACAGGCGCTGACCGACAACGCCGAGCACCCGGAGCGCGTGCGCCAGAACATTATGAAGGTCGCGCTGGACTATCTTGCGGTCGGCATTGACCCGGAAAAGGCGAATATCTTCATCCAGTCCATGGTGCCGCAGCTGACCGAGCTGACGTTCTACTACATGAACCTTGTCACCGTGTCCCGTGTACAGCGCAACCCTACCGTTAAGGCAGAGATTCAGATGCGCAACTTTGAAGCCAGCATTCCGGTCGGTTTTTTCTGCTATCCGATCAGTCAGGCGGCGGACATCACCGCATTCAACGCTACGGCTGTTCCGGTCGGCGAGGACCAGGAGCCGATGCTCGAGCAGTGCCGCGAAATCGTGCACAAGTTCAACACGGTTTACGGCGAAACGCTGACGATGCCGCAGATTGTTCTTCCGTCCAACAACGCCTGCATGCGTCTGCCCGGCACAGACGGCAAGGCGAAGATGAGCAAGTCGCTCGGCAACTGCATCTACCTTGCGGATCCGGAGGAGGTCGTTCGTGAGAAGATCATGTCCATGTACACCGATCCGGACCACATCCGCGTGCAGGATCCCGGCAAGCTGGAGGGCAATACCGTGTTCACCTATCTGGATGCGTTCTGCCAGCCGGAGCACTTCGCAGAATTCCTGCCGGACTACCAGAACCTTGACGAGCTGAAAGCGCACTACCAGCGCGGCGGACTCGGCGATGTGAAGGTAAAGAAGTTCCTGAACAACGTCATGCAGTCTCTGCTGTCGCCCATGCGTGAACGCCGTGCGCAGTGGGAGGGTCGCCTGCCTGAAGTCTACGAGATTCTCAAGAAGGGCAGCGAAATCGCCGCTGAGACCGCTCAGGGCACGCTCGATCGAGTCCGTCACGCGATGAAGATCGACTATTTCACCGATAACGGCCTGCTCAAGTAAAAACAGCAAAATAAAGGACGAACCGCTTGGTTCGTCCTTTCTGTTAGATTTTCGGGATTTGCTGGGTCACGCAGTGGATATTGCCGCCGCCGATGAGGATATCGCGGGCCGGAATCGCAACCACCTTACGGGTCGGGAAAAGCTCCTGCAGGATGGCCTGCGCCTTTTCATCCATCGGGTCACCGAAGGCGGGCATGACAACAGCCTCGTTCGCAATGTAGAAGTTGACGTAGCTTGCCGCCAGACGCTCTCCCGGGGTACGGGTCGGCTCGCCGTCGCACAGGTCAAGGCCGTCGCACTCCTCTGCGGTGATGGTCACCGGCTTGGGCAGCGGCAGCTTGTGCACCCTGATTCTGCGTCCCCTGGCATCGGTCGCGGCTTCCAGTGCATCCAGACTGGCCTTGGAGAGCGCATACTGCGGGTCGGTCTCGTCATCCGTCCACGCGAGCACAACCTCCCCCGGAGCCGTGAAAGCGCATACGTTGTCAACGTGCTCGTTGGTCTCGTCGTTGTAAATACCGCGCGGCAGCCAGATCACCTTGGAAACGCCCAGATAATCGCACAAAACCTGCTCAATTTGAGTCTTTGTGAGATCGGGATTGCGTCCCGCGCTCAGCAGGCAGGCTTCGGTGACGAGCGCGGTGCCCTCGCCGTCCGAGTGGATGGAGCCGCCCTCGCAAATGAAATCGCGTTTATCGTATACGTCGTTGCTGACCAGGTCGCAGAACTTGCGCGCCACGCGGTTGTCCTTCTCCCACGAGGGATACAGGCCGTCCACATCGCCGCCCCACGCGTTGAAACCCCAATCGATGCCGCGGCGCTCTCCCCTGCCGTTGATAACAAAGGTCGGGCCAACGTCACGCGCCCACGCATCGTCAGTCTCCATCACGACCAGACGAACGCGGTCGGGCAGCTGCGCACGCGCGTTGTCATACTGCCCTTCCGAGCAGAGCACGGTCATGCTTTCGCTTTCGGAAATCGTCTCGATCACACGCAGAAAGGCTTTCCGGGCCGCATAGGCGCCGTACTGCCAGCTATCGGCGCGTTCCGGCCAGATCATCAGGCAGCCCTCATGCGGTGCAAACTCCGCAGGCATATAAAACCCGTCCTGCGCGGGTGTAGTGTGCAAAATTTTCATGGTATCTCTCCTGTTCGGTGGTACATCAAGAGTACAACATTTTGATTGAATTTGCAATGGTCGTAGGCGGTTTGAAATGAAAAATTGAGAATGGAGAATGGAAAATGAACATAATATTTAACGGTATGCGGGCGGTCACTGACCGGTCCCTGCGATTCCACGATTGCCGATGTTTGAGAGAACGCCATTCCGACCTGATAAATACATCGCTTTTCCCCTCACCTGCATTCTCCATTCTCAATTATTCAACTTTCCCTTTATCATCCCCGCAGAATATGGTACACTAAAAATGTATCAACCCATTTCCAAAGGAGAGGTGCATACCATGAATTACGCTTATACCTATACATACACACCGCTTTTCACAATGATTCTGCCGATTCTGGCACTTTTACTGATTCTTGCGGGCGGCATCGCGCTGTACACGCTGTTTGTCCGCAAGCCGAATCACTACCACGGCGCGGCGGCAAAGCTGCATGATTTTCTCAATTTCCGGCACGCATACACCGAGGGTCTGCTGAAAATCCTGTACTGCATGACGGTCGCTGCGCTGGCTGTTTACAGCGTTATTCTGCTGTTTTTCCACTTTTTCTGGGCGATCCTGCTGTTTATCGTCGGAAATATTGCTGCACGGCTCGGCTATGAATTTATTATGATGCTGTTCAGCATGCACCGCACCCTGCGTAGCATTGACCGCAAAATGCCCGAACCGCAGCCGTTCGAGCAGCCGGCTCCCGCACCGCAGCCCGAGCCGCAGAATACACCGGAAAATCCGCTCCCGCCCGATCAGCCGTAACACAGACCGCTGTTTCCGCTTGAAATTTGTTCAACGCAGATTGCAAAAACACGCAAGTCATGATAAAATAGATATACTATTACAGAATTTCGCGGCAGGACCAACCCATGTGCTGCCCTACAGAAAAGTGTATCTTAGAAAAAGGAGGTCCGTGCATTGAAAATTCAGGAAAGCGCGGAAAACTACCTGGAAGCCATCCTGGTTCTGACGCAGAAAAATGGACAGGTGCGCTCGATCGACGTTGCGCACTACACCGGCTTTTCCAAGCCGAGCATCAGCCGTGCCGTTGGCCTGCTGCGCGATAACGGTTACGTTTCCATCGACCAGAACGGTCTGCTGGGACTGACCGAATCCGGCATGCAGATTGCTACCAGCATTTACGAGCGCCACACCGTGCTCACCGCGTTCCTCACCGCTCTCGGCGTGGACGCTGAGACCGCCGCTGAGGATGCGTGCCGCATCGAGCATGTGCTGAGCGAGGAAACCTTCGACAAGCTCAAGCAGCATGCGAAGGCGTATATCGACGCACAGGGTAAATAAGACCCGTTGAAAATCCTGCCTGAAAAGGCAGGATTTTTTATATCAAATTTTATCGAACAAATTTTCGATAAAATCATTGCATTCAAATCGGCACCCTGTTATAATGGGTGTATCGAATCCGAATACACCGCCGCTCTGCGGCTTGCATATTTGTAACTTTTTCAGGAGGAAATGCTATCATGGCTACCAAAAAGCAGTTGGAACCGGTCGCTCCTGCGGCTGATAAGAAGAAAGCACTTGCCGCTGCGCTCGGTCAGATCGAAAAGCAGTTCGGTAAAGGCTCGGTTATGCGTCTGGGCGAAAACACCGGCATGAATATCGAACACATCCCGACCGGCTCGATCGGTCTGGATCTCGCACTCGGCATCGGCGGTCTGCCGCGCGGCCGAATCATTGAGATCTACGGACCGGAATCCTCCGGTAAGACCACGGTTGCGCTGCACAGCGTTGCAGAGGCACAGAAGCTGGGCGGCACGGCTGCGTTTATCGACGCCGAGCACGCGCTCGACCCGGTTTACGCCAAGGCACTCGGCGTTGACATTGACAGCCTGCTGGTCTCCCAGCCGGACACCGGTGAGCAGGGTCTGGACATTGCGGAAGCGCTTGTGCGCTCGGGCGCGATCGACATCGTGGTTATCGACTCGGTTGCCGCGCTGACGCCGCGCGCCGAAATCGAAGGCGAAATGGGCGATTCCTTCGTTGGTCTGCATGCCCGCATGATGAGTCAGGCGATGCGAAAGCTGGCCGGCTCGATCGCCAAGAGCCAGTGTGTAGCCATCTTTATCAACCAGCTGCGTGAGAAGGTCGGCGTCATTTACGGCAATCCGGAGGTCACCACCGGCGGCCGTGCGCTCAAGTTCTATGCGTCTGTCCGCATGGAGGTTCGCCGCGTGGAGCATCTGAAAAACGGCACCGAGCTGATCGGCAGCCACACCCGCGTAAAGGTTGTAAAAAACAAGGTCGCTCCCCCGTTCAAGCAGGCTGAGTTCGATATTATGTACGGCGAAGGCATTTCCCGCACGAGCGAGCTGGTCGATCTCGGCGTGGAATTCGGCATCCTCAACAAATCCGGCGCGTGGTTCTCCATGGGCGATACCCGTCTGGGTCAGGGCCGTGATGCTGCCAAGCAGTATTTCAAGGATCATCCGGACATCGCGGATGACGTACAGAAGCAGATCATGGAAAAGGTAGCCGAGGAGCGCAGCAAGCTGGCGCAGAGCCATGCGGCACGTCCTTCCGCCGCTGTGCCGACCGAGAAGGCCGAAAAGCCTGCGGATAAGGCACCGCGTCCGTCGTCCTCCAAGGCAGTCTCCATCGACGCGGACGATTTTGACGACCTCGACGAAGAATAATGAGCGAGGATAAATACCGCGCAGCCCTCGATATGGCGGCAAAACAGCTGTCTTATCGGGCACTGAGTGCGAAAATGCTGCGCGACAAGCTGCTTGCCAAGGGGCACGATGAGGAAGCCGCCGATTACGCGCTTGCGTGGCTGACCGAACGCAGCATGCTCAATGACGAGCTGTTCGCGGAAAGCGTTGTACGCAGCTACACGCGCAAGGGCTACGGCGCGGCACGCATCCGGCAGGAGCTGACCCGCCGCGGTATAGACCGCGACACCGCAGAAGCGGCTATGCAGACCTTCTCTCCGGATGAGGCGCAAATGCTGGCTCTGCTCGAAAAACGCCTGCGCGGTGACGTTTCCGACCGAAAAGAGGTCGAAAAAGCCGTTGCGGCACTCCAGCGGCGCGGTTTTGCGTGGAATGATATCAAGCGCGCACTCGAAACCTATGGCAGTTCGCTGCCGGAGGAAGAATAACAAACATCCCGCTTTTTTGCAAGGAAAGCGGGATGTTTGATTTTATCGTGGTAAATCGCTTGCATGAATCCCGCGGTTGGAGTATCATAATAAGAGGAGAAAACTCTACCGGAAAGGAAGTATTTCCATGGAAACCAATAAAATTCCCGCCCGCGCAGATGTGCCCGAAAAGGACAAATGGGCGATTCAGGATCTGTTTGCGACCGACGATGACTGGCGTGCCGCGTTAGCGAAGGCCAAGGAGTTCATTCCGCGCATCACCGCATTCCGCGGCAGACTGGCCGAAAGCGGCGCTGCTCTGCTGTCTTTTTTCCGTCTGGATGATGAAATCAGCCTTGCATTTGACGCGCTCGTACACTACGCGCAGCGCCGCAGCGATGAGGACACCCGCGTCGCCGCGTATCAGGAGATGGTCAGCCAGGTGACGCGCTTCGCGGTCGAAATTCAGTCTGCCGCCGCGTTTGAGACCCCTGAGCTGCTCGCCATCAGCGATGAGGACATGAACCGTCTGTACGCCGAAGCACCTGAGCTGGAGCTGTACCGCCTGAATATCGACCGCATTCGCCGCCGCCGAGAGCATGTGCTGTCCGACAAGGAGGAGGCAATCCTCGCCGCTGCAGGCGAAATGGCCGCCAGCCCGGATGACATTTACTCCATGCTCAACGACGCCGACCTCAAATTCCCGGACGCGGTGGACAAGGACGGTAATAAGCACCCCGTCACGCACGGCACGTTCATCCCGCTCATGCAGTCCTACGACCGCGTGCTCCGCAAGTCCGCGTTCGATTCGCTGTACTCGGTTTACAGCCAGTTCCGCAACACCTCGGCGGCAACGCTGTCCGCGCAGCTCAAGCAGCTGCTGTTCTTCGCGAATGTCCGCAAGTACCCCTCGACGCTGGATGCCGCCCTTGACGGCAATGAAGTGCCGACCGAGATTTACCGCAACCTGATCGACGCGGTGCACCGCTCGTTTGCGCCCATGTACCGCTATGTTGCGCTGAGAAAGAAGCTGCTCGGCGTGGACGAACTGCACATGTACGACCTGTATGTGCCGGTCGTGGACGGCGTGGAAATGAAATTCACGTTCGAGGAGGCCAAGGAGATCGCACTGAAGGCGCTCGCGCCGCTCGGCGAGGACTACCTGAATCTGCTCCGCGAAGGCTTTGCAAACGGTTGGATCGACGTGTACGAGAACGAGGGCAAGCGCTCGGGCGCGTACTCGGCAGGCGCGCGCGTACACCCGTATGTGCTGCTCAACTTCAAGGGCACGCTCGACGACGTGTTCACGCTTGTGCATGAGATGGGCCACTCCATCCACTCGTACCTGTCCAACAAGACCCAGCCGACCGCATACCAGGATTACGTTATCTTTGTTGCTGAGGTCGCTTCGACCTGCAACGAAGCCCTGCTGATGGAGTACCTGCTGTCCGTCACGACCGATAAGAAGGAGCGCGCGTACCTCATCAACCACTTCCTCGAGCAGTTCCGCGGCACTCTGTACCGCCAGACCATGTTCGCTGAGTTCGAGCTTGCCGCCAACGAAATGACGCAGCGCGGCGAGGGTACGACCGCCGAAGCGCTCTGCGCGATGTACAAAAAGCTAAACGAGCAGTATTTCGGACCGGAAATGAACGTAGACGAACAGATTTCGCTTGAATGGGCGCGTATTCCGCACTTCTACTACGATTACTACGTTTACCAGTATGCGACCGGCTACGCCGCTGCCATTGCACTTTCGCGCCGCATTCTGCGGGAGGGTGAACCGGCGGTGAAGGATTACCTCGGCTTCCTGTCCGGCGGCTGCTCTGCCGACCCGATCACGCTGCTGCGCGGCGCGGGCGTGGATATGGCAAGCCCGAAGCCGATCGAGGACGCAACCAAGCTGTTTGATGAAATGATCTCGGAGATGGAAAAGATTCTGAATTGAGAATTGAGGATGAAAAATGGAGAATGACGTTTCTTTTTGCATTTTTCATTGTTTGTAACACTCGATTAAAGTAAAGAAAATGCACACTCGGTCGTGAATGACCCCCAAAAGTTAGACAAAAATTCAACGCAAAAATTGTTCAAGCAGCCGAAAGGGCTTGCTGTCTGTAAATTGCAGGCGGCAGGCCCTTTAGTTTTGCCTTGATCCTGCGATTGTTGTAGTAGTCCAGATATTCAATGAGCTTCTGCTTGAAGTGTTCCATGGAGCGGATGCATAAATCGGAGTGAGGTCCGCGTCAAGTAAAGTTCGCAAAAAGGCTTCTGAAAAATGAAGTTAAGCTGCGGTGGTCAGTGTGGCCGCAATGGATTCATGGCTTATGTAGGCTCTGGAGACAGACCAGTCCTCGGCGTATTCCATGAGATACGTTGTCACCAGACGAACATAAGAACTTTCATTTGGAAAGATTTCAATCACGCTGGTACGTCTGCGGATTTCACGATTCAATCTTTCAATCATGTTGGAAGATGAAATCTTTCGCGCGTCCAGCATGGGGGATGTATAGAAGGCCAGAGAATCTTCCAACCCCTCTTCAAGGCACTAAACCGCTTTCGGAAAGCGCTTGGCATAGGAGTCGATCACATCATATGCTCGTTTTCT